>Ga0055584_100002393_pt1 | contig 18531 bp, 16 predicted proteins | sample OSDHelmetaG_FD_58716 | JGI IMG/M metagenome (GOLD analysis project Ga0055584, IMG submission 58716) | Pelagic marine sediment microbial communities from the LTER site Helgoland, North Sea, for post-phytoplankton bloom and carbon turnover... | ecosystem: Environmental > Aquatic > Marine >... | reverse complement strand
ATCCAGAATATAACCGCGGGCGGCCAGTTTTTGTTTGACCTGTTCCAGGTCCTGTCTCAATAGCTGTGGGTCCAGCATGAATTACCTCTATTTAATCTCTGGGAACCCCTGAGCGAGCCAAGACCACACCGGCTGGCCAGAAGTTTCCCGTGTTTGTTGCCGGCGCTCCTGCCGGTGAACACGCATCAGGTGATTGTCCGTGCCAACAGGGTACCGGCCCCTGCACCAGCAATACATATCACCAGACTCACTATTATATTCAACAACGCCTTGCCCCATAACCCATATTGCAGAAGTTGCAGGGTATCCAGTGAAAAGGTAGAGAAAGTCGTAAAACCGCCAAGCAACCCGATAATGGCGAAGGCCCGGATCAAATCCTGGGATTCGTGGGTTGCGAAACGAGTATTCAAAACAATAAACACAAACCCGATCAGGAACGAACCCAGTGCATTTACCAACAGAATACCATAGGGGAAAAGCGGAACCGCGGTTTGACTCAGGTTGCGCTGGTTTATCAGGCTGGCGATCAGGAACCTGCCCACTGAACCAATGGCGCCTCCAACAGCGACTGCCAGAATCTGACTCACTGTTTCTTTCCTGACTGCTTATTCTGTTGTTTTAACCACCGCAGTTTTTCCGCAATCTTTTTTTCAAGACCATTTTCTCCCGGACAGTAAAATTCATGATCAGTTAATTCATCGGGGAGATACTGTTGTCCAGCAGAAAAGGTATGTGCCTCGTCATGGGCGTATCGATAGCCGGCACCATGACCAAATTGTTTTGCCAGTTTGGTCGGCGCGTTACGAATATGCAACGGCACTTCAGCGTCGGGAAATTCCTGCACCGCCTTACTGGCAAGATTGTGGGCGCGATATACCGCGTTGCTTTTTGCACAAACCGCAAGATAGATTGCAGCATGGGTAATCGCAAGATCACCTTCTGGCGAACCCAGACGATCAAAACTGTTCCATGCATCCAGAGTAATGGTCAACGCCCTGGGGTCAGCGTTTCCGACATCCTCGCTGGCAACACGTACCAGGCGGCGCAACACATAGTGGGGATCACATCCTCCCCCCAGCATTCTGTTTAACCAGTATGCAGTGGCATCGGGGTCAGAACCACGAATGGATTTATGCAGCGCCGATATCTGATCGTAGAATTGATCACCACCCTTATCAAAGCGCACCGTACGATCGGTAATGACCTCGCGCAACAGATCGAGGCTGATTTCTCTGGCAGCATCCTGTTCTCCTGCCGCAATATCTGCCGCTGTTTCAAGAAATCCCAAAGCGCGACGGGCGTCTCCCTGGGCGGCCGCAGCGAGGAAATCCACCGCATCTTCTGCAATGGTAATGTTCAGAGACCCGAGTCCTCGCTCGGTATCATTTACCGTTGTGTTCACCAGCGCCGCAATATCGGTCTGCTCAATCGGCTTGAGAAGATAAACCCTGGCCCTTGAAAGCAGCGCGTTGTTTAACTCAAAGGAAGGATTTTCAGTAGTGGCCCCAATAAAAACAATCACCCCGTTCTCGATATGCGGCAGAAAAGCGTCCTGCTGGGCTTTATTAAAGCGATGCACCTCATCGACAAACAATAATACCTGACCACCCTGTTGCTTGACTTCTGTGGCATAGGCGATTGCTTTACGAATATCCTGGACGCCACTGGTCACCGCGGAAATAGTGGTTAATTCAGCGCCACCATGGTTAGCGAGCATCCTGGCCAGGGTGGTTTTACCTGTTCCCGGGGGACCCCAGAAAATCATGGAATGCAATTGTCCGCCTTCCATTACGCGGCGCAGTGGGCAATTTTCTGCCACCAGATGGCGTTGACCGACCACCTGGTCTATCCGCCGTGGCCGCATACGCTCCGCCAGAGGCAGACTCTCAATGTTGACCGCTGCGGAATTTACCTCAAACAGATCGCGGCCAGGGGCTGTCATGATGGTATCCGGGTCATACCGCTGGACGCCCTACTGACCTGATTCGTCGATTACGTCAACCCCTGGAGGCGGCACAAAATCAAAAGCGCTATCGGCAATAGGCTGATTTTCCTTGAGGTCGATAAATGACATCCGTGTGCGCTGGCCGAGATTGTCCAGCAGTTCCATGAGTCGCAACCGATTGTCCTCGAAACCGATGCGTATCTCGGTGAAACCACTGTCTTCGTCAATCGGCACCAGGTTTACCCAGTCAAATCGACCTTGAGTGCCAATATCGATAATGGCGTAATTTTTTTCCAGATCACCACTGCCGGAGAGCAGGATGGCCGGCGTGCGACCCAGTGTAGCCTGCTGATTACGCACCGTCACCTGTTCCAGTTCGATATCATATATCCAGACCCGTTCACCATCCCCTACTATTTCCTGGGCTTCCGGTGGATCATAATTCCAGCGAAACAATCCCGGTCTTTTGATCCACATTCTGCCTTTGCCATCATCAATGGATTCAAGCGACTCGTCCAGCACCACCTGACCAAAAGATGCTTCAAAGGTATCGATGTCACTGAAAAAATAGCGAAGTGAATCAAGCCCGGGACTGGCCGCAGTCGTCATTGACGCGAGCAGAGACAACAGCGAAAACGCAGCGGCAATGAGGCAGCGAAATTTTTTAAAACCTCTATCTTTCATTTCAGTTAATCTTCTGGCGGCGCAGGCGCAAGGACTTCGCGCTTGCCATTGTCAGCAGAGGTAACTACCCCGGCCTCTTCCATGGTTTCAATCATTCTGGCAGCACGGTTATAGCCGACCCGCAGCGCGCGCTGCACCGACGAGATAGATGCCTTACGACTTTTAGTGACAAACCTGACAGCTTCATCGTATAACGCATCGCCTTCACCGTCCCCTTCTGAATAATTACCAGCCTCATCAGAAGAGCTGACGCCATCAGTCACCTCATCGATATAAACCGGCGACCCTGTTTTCTTCAGATCTGCCACGACCTTGGCAACTTCTTCATCCGACACAAAGGAACCATGGACCCGTTGGGTAAACGCTGTACCCGGGGGCAGAAACAGCATATCGCCCTGCCCCAGTAATGACTCCGCACCCATTTGATCAAGTACAGTACGCGAATCCGCCCTGGAGGACACCTGGAAGGCGATCCGGGTTGGCACATTGGCCTTGATTAAACCAGTCACCACGTCTACCGACGGACGTTGGGTGGCCAGCACCAGGTGGATACCCGCGGCCCGCGCACGCTGGGCAATTCGAATGATAATTTCTTCAATTTTCTTGCCAACCACCATCATCAGATCAGCCAGCTCATCGACAATTACCACGATATAGGGAAGGTGGGTCAGATAAATCGGGTTTTCTGCATCCTGTTCAATAGTGGCATCCAGGATAGGCTCACTGGATTTATTCGCCGCGTCAACCTTCTTGTTATACCCGGCAATATTACGCACGCTGATATCCGCCATAATACGGAACCGTCGATCCATTTCCACAATGCACCAACGCAATGCATTTGCAGCTTTATTCATATCCGTGACAACCGGTGCCAGCAAATGCGGAATTCCGTCATATACCGAAAGTTCGAGAAACTTCGGATCTACCATAATCATTCGCACTTCCTCAGGAGTCGATTTGTAGATCAGACTCAAGATCAGAGCGTTAATACATACTGATTTACCCGAGCCGGTTGTACCGGCAATCAATACGTGGGGCATTTTCATCAGATCCGTAATCGCAGCATTGCCTGCAATATCTTTGCCAAGTACCAGGGTTAACGGAGAATTACTCTTGTCAAATTCCTTGGACGCCAGCCCTTCTACCAGGCGTACGATTTCCCGGTTCTGATTGGGGATTTCGATACCAATCAGGTTCTTGCCCGGTATATTTTCTACCACCCTCACGCTATCCACGGTGAGAGAGCGCGCCAGATCCCTGGCGAGACCGACAATCTGGCTGGCTTTAATCCCCGCCGCAGGTTCAATTTCAAAACGCGTAATTACCGGGCCTGGCTGCACCGCATCAACGGTGATATCAACATTAAAATCCTTGAGCTTTTTAACCAGAAGTTGCGACATCGACTCCAGCGCTTCATGGGTATACCCACCTTCACTCGCTACTGGTGTATCAAGCAAACCAAGATTAGGCATTTGACTACTTCCGCTATCAGCAAAAATGCTGACCTGCTTTTCTTTCGGCGGCGCAACAACCGGAGAGGCCGCCTTAATTTTCGGCTCTATTTTCGGCGGCTTCTTTTCGATAATAGATTCGCGTATTTCCTTTACCGATACTTCACGCTCTTTGCGCAGCCGGGCACCCGCTTTACGATCTTTCAGTTCGTCAAATTTGCCAATAAACCAGCCACAAAGGGCGAACGCCTGATAACCCAGCCAGTCCATCAAATTAAACCAGGAAACATGACTGACAAGGGTAATACCGGTAATCAGAAGGGCCAACAGGATCACTGTTGCCCCGACTACACCAAAATTACTGGCGAAAGCGCTAGCGGTATAATGGCCAACAATGCCGCCTGCAACATAGACATTGTCTGGATTGCTCACAGGGAAATATATCTGCTCCAGACCACAGGCCCCGGTCATCGACAGCAGAAATCCTGTAGCAGGAAATAGAAATGAGTAGAGACTCACTGCCGTTTCGGTTGACTTCGATTTAAAAATTCGCCAGCCGAGGGCAGCGCATAAGATCAGCAGCAGATAAGACATGCGGCCGAACAGTGTAAACATCAGGTCCGCGAACCATGCGCCAACCCGACCACCCCAATTCTGAATCGGGCCACCATTGCCAGTATGGCTGGGGCCGGGATCACCAGGAGACCAGCTCAACAGGCAAACCAGCAGATACCCGGCGAAGGCCATTATGACCAGCAAGCCAATTTCCCGCAGCAATGAACTTAAATTACCGGGAAGTGAAAACTGGGATCTTGACGGCTCTGATTTAGCTGTGAGTTTCTTTTTTGTCGTGCGGGCTTTTACCACGTATCGGCACTATCAATCGAATCGCTGGATTCTAGCATGGTGAACCGTTTTCTAGTGCGATCCATGAGGCCTAAACTGGTGATAATACCGAGCTTGACCTGCTCAGGATTGTTTGCTGCCACTGTACTCGCCGCGGCCACCACCGGGTCGACTGGAGCAGATGCCTCAACTGTCCCTGGATGGCTTCGTCCTGACACATGACCAGCGGTGGTTTTCCGGCATTTGCCGAAATCGAGCCGGATTCGGCTTCCACCAGCGTCGTCGGCAACATCGGACAAAGGAAAAACAGCAGACACCCGGCCTGGCCGCAATAGCTTTGATCCCCAAGGCACTCCGTCGCCACTGACCTGGTCCACTGCAGCGCCAACTGGTGGAGGTCACTTTTGCCAGCGTGCAGATCTTCCCACGCCGGATAGATGTTTTTTCTGACAAATGTATCTAAATGACGGCAACATAGATCCAGTTGCCTCACCGGCAATGCAAATAAATAGGATTCCAGCAGAATTCTCAGATCGGTACGATCCACCAGCACCCGCCCGGCATTCTGAAAATCGTGAAGTGCCGACTTGTAAAGCCCGCCGTACAGTGCTGCAAGCAGCGCATTATCGCTGGAACGCCGATCCTGGCCACTGGAGAAATACGGGCTGGGATTAAACCAGCGACGGGTTGCGGCGGCCACGGCATCGGTGTCGCCCTGGTCAGACACATTCACAACTTGAGCAATACCTCTTCAAGGGACGGTGACAGTGGCGCGAAAAAATCCTGTTGATTGCCTGAGACCGGATGCGACAGCCGCAAACGCTCCGCGTGCAGAAACATTCTGCCCAGTCCAAGCTTTTTCATCTGCTGGTTGAAATGCCGGTCACCATAAAGTCGATCACCGGCAATAGGGTGACCAATTGCCACGGCATGCACCCTGGCCTGGTGCATCCGACCGGTATACAACTCAGCCTCCACCAGTGTGGCATTCTGATAAAGCTGCTTCACTTTAAAAACTGTTTTCGCCGGCTGACCATGCTTGTCAACCACCACCCTTTTCATTCCCTCCTCATCCCTGGTTTGCTGCAATGTGAAATTTGCTTCACATATATCGTCGTGCAGCTGCTGGTATAACAAAGCCAGGTAATGCTTACGAATAGTACGAGTGCTCGACAGCTGTTCCTGCAAATTCACCAGGGCGGATCGGGTTTTCGCCAGCATCAGGCAACCGGACGTATCCCGATCGAGCCGATGTACCAATTCGATAAACTCAAGTTCTGGTCGCAGTTTCCGCAGCGCCTCAATCAATCCGTAATCCATGCCGGTGCCGCCATGCACAGCCAGACCCGCAGGCTTATTGACCACCAGCATGTCGTTGTCCTCGAACAACACCGGCACATGATCCAGCAACCGTTCAGGAATCGCAACTCCGCCACTTGCAGTACTGTGGCGAATGGGCGGGATACGTACCTGGTCTCCGGCTTTCACATGGTATGTTGGTTTTTTACGCGATCCATTTACTCGCACTTCGCCTTTACGCAGGGCTTTATAGATACGCGTACGTGGCACTCCCTTGAGTTGTTTGATCAGGAAGTTATCAATTCGCTGACCCACATCGCCGGCGCCTGCTTCAACGATTCGCGCACGCGGCGTATTGTCAGAAGTCACCAGTATCCAACCCTGCAGTAAAAAATCGTCATTGTGGTTTATCGATAATCCAGCATTCGATGATAAGCCATTGCCAGCACCAGCGCTGGGGTTCGCATGGCAATACCACCGGGGAATTTTTTATGGGGAATTTGTTCGAAACAATGTAAGTCGTCATTCTGACCCATTACAGCCTGGGCAAGCAGTGACCCGGCGTAGCCACTCAATGCCATGCCGTGACCGGAGAAGCCGTGGGCGTAGAAATGATTATCGGGTAATCGGCCGATATGGGGGCCTCGATTGCGGGTAATTGCAACAAACCCTCCCCAGGCATAGTCAATTTTTGTCCCGGCAAGCTGTGGAAACACTCTCAGCATCCGTTGTTCAAGTGAAGCTGCAAGACGACGCGGTTCCAGTGTCGAATAACTGACACGTCCGCCAAACAACATCCGGGCATCCGCTGAGGTTCGATAATAATCAAGCACAAAGTTGGTGTCAGACACTGCAGCATTATTGGAGATCAGGCCGCGTGCGATCTGCTCGCCCAGGGGCTCCGTGGCGACAATGTAAGTACCAACAGGCATTATTTTTTTCTGCAATCCGGGGTGCAGGTTGTCCAGATAAGCATTACAGGCGTAAACCACGCTGTCACAGTGGATCTCACCGTCAGCAGTTTTCACCACAGACTTCCCTGCCACCGTCTGCACCGACACCACAGGTGAATTCTGGTAAAGCACCGCACCTGCCTGCTGTGCCGCGCGAGAAATACCCAGACAGTAGTTAAGAGGGTGTAAGTGTCCACTTCCGGGGTCAGATACCCCGCCGGCATATAATTCGGAACCAAGAGTTTCCTGCAACTGAGTCGAATCATGGTATTGCAGAATTGAATAACCATAGTTTTTGTCAAGATGCTCAGCCCATTGCTCCAGCTCTTCGGCATGGCGCCGCTTTACCCCGACATGAAGATAACCGCGCACCAGATCACAATGGATATCGTGGCGCGCAATGCGCTCCCTGGTAAATTCCACTGCGGCAAGGGAATGATCCCAAAGCTGCCGCGCGGTATCGAGGCCCACCAGCTTTTCCAGCGTATCCTGTTCGGAAGCGTATCCGGCGATAATCTGGCCGCCACTTCGGCCCGAAGCACCCCAGCCAAAGTGTCGTGACTCCACCAGGGCAACTGATACTCCTTGCTCCGCCAGACACAGCGCAGTGGAAGAACCGGTAAGACCTCCGCCGATGACGACAACATCAGCCTGCTTGCTGCCATTAAGCGTGGGCGCGGTAATGTGCGCATTGCGGCTGGCTTCATAATATGAATCAGCAGTCTTTCGATCATTTCGGTTCAAGTTATCAGGCCCCTTTATGGCTTTTGCAACGATAAAGCGATTATCATAGCCGCTGCATATCACTATTCACAACTTTTATGGCCACCCCCCTATCGGGCAATAAAGCAAAGCAAGCCCAGCTACCCAACGCCCTGCGTAACTGGCTGGATGATAACAATATAGAAGAAATTGAAGCGGTTGTACCGGACATGACCGGCGTTGCCAAGGGAAAGATACTGCCTTCAAAAAAATACCAGGAAGAAGTCGGCCTTCGATTGCCAGAGACAATTTTCGCCCAGACAGTGGATGGAAACTACCCGACCCAATGGGACGTGTTAGGGGAAACGGACGGTGATATTTTCCTCAAACCCGATCCTTCCACAGTGCGGGCGGTACCGTTCGCCAGCGATCCAACCGCGATGATTATCCACGATTGTTACTACTTTGACGGCAAGCCGGTGGACATCGCACCACGACAGATTCTGCGTCAGGTACTCAATCTTTATCGAAAACAGGGGTGGGAGCCAGTGGTGGCGCCGGAAGTGGAATTTTACCTGGTCAAACCCAATACCGATGCGGACTATCCCCTGGAACCGCCTGTGGGCCGTTCCGGTCGTGCCGAGAGCGGGCGTCAGGCCTTCAGTATTGATGCAGTTAATGAATTCGCACCACTGTTCGAAGACTTATATGACTACTGCGAAGTACAGGATATAGGTATTGAGACCCTGATTCACGAAAGCGGTGCTGCGCAGATGGAAATTAATCTGCTCCACGGTAATGCCATGAGTCTTGCCGACCAGGTTTTCATGTTTAAACGCGGATTACGCGAAGTGGCTATGCGCCATGATATCTATGGCACCTTTATGGCCGCACCCATGGAAGGTGAACCGGGGAGCGCCATGCATATCCATCAGAGCGTAGTTGATGCCACTACAGGGAAAAACATTTTCTCCAATTCCCGGGGAAATGAAAGTAAGTTATTTCGCTGGTATATAGGTGGATTACAAAAGTATCTGCCTGCGGCGACCGCAATGCTTGCGCCCAACGTTAACTCATATCGCAGGCTTGCACCCGATGAATTTGGAACCCCTGTTAATATTGAATGGGGCTACGATAATCGTACAGCAGGACTCAGGGTGCCGGTATCGAATCCCGATGCACGACGGGTTGAGAATCGCATTGCCGGCGCTGATGTGAACCCCTATCTAGCCATCGCCGCCTCCCTGGCGTGTGGTTACCTCGGTATGATGGAGCAGGTCAGGCCGGGAAAACCCGTTGATGATAACGCCTACGCTCATGACACCACTCTGCCCCACACGCTGCGCGAAGCGGTTGATGGCATGCTGGAATGTGAACCATTAAAAGCCATTTTTGGTGACCGTTTTGTGCGCCTGTTCGCCAGTATCAAACATCATGAGTACAATACTTTTCTCAAAGTCATCAGCGCCTGGGAAAGAGAACATTTATTACTCAACGTCTAGCTTTTACCCGAACCTGCGGCTGAAATGCCTCGCCGGGGCTGCTGTTACCCCTCAGCAACGGTTTAAACGGCTTTCGAAGACATTCTGAGGTCCGACGAGTTACACACAATCATTGTTGTTTGTGGCGATATCAAATGACCACAGTCTGGCTTGTCCAAGGCGCATTAGAACAATCTTTCTTTAACCACCCATTTGATTCCCCTTGCCGCCAATACCAGTATTGTCTCGACTGTGGAAAAGGCCCGCATAAACCCCGTAAACAGATTGCCGTATCAATATATCCACTTGCTGTTTATCCCGGACCCGGCAGACAACGCTACAACATCAGTGGCTGCATTTCCGGATCGGCATCGGCCACCTGCCATTCCTGATCAAAAACATCGTAGAGATTCTCAACGGTTGCGATTCCGTAAAAACAGGCGGAGCCAATCATTCGATCCTGCTGCGGCAAGTATAGATACCCCGATTTGTCTACAATCATAAAGGTGCCACTGTGACGTTCAGAGCGAACCGGGCGTTTTCTGCAGGCCGCTTCCGGCATATGGCTGCGCAGCAGCTCAACAACACGATTACCGGCATACACCAGCTGCTGACTGCTGTTGGCCAGAGTCCTTATTTTTGCGCTCCGGTTCCTGACAATTAATCCGGCCAGTGCATTCACCACAGGCTCTCCACCAATTAACGATGCGTCCAGCTGATCAGCATAAAATATCACTTCATGCTCTGCCTGGTTGATCATTGTCGCAGCCAGACGTGCCATCTCATCTCTTCCCTCAAAACCGATGAGCGTTGCAGTCTGTCCAAGCTGGCATGTGTCGATGCCAACCTCATTGAAAGGTCTCATTACTTTGTCTAGTCCCATAACTGCCAAGTATGCCGCATTTAAGACTCAAATTTCGACCATGGTGTCAAAGATACTATATTGAAACAGCTCGCTTCAGCACGTTATTGATCGACATCATATTGCCGAGAATTCAGTTTACAAGTGTACTGCGCTGGTGTGTAATCAGCGCCACTTAAAATCTACACGCTGATTTCCATGGAATCATATAACACTGCTGAGCTTCAGGCCCTCGACGCCAAACACTACCTTCATCCGTTTACCAACCATCATGAAATGCATGAAAAGGGTACGCGCATTATTACCGGTGCAGAGAATATCTATATTTATGACTCTGATGGCAAACAATATCTTGACGGCATGTCCGGCCTGTGGTGCGTCAATATCGGTTACGGTCGGACTGAACTCGCCGAGGTGGCGAAAATCCAAATGGAACAGCTGCCCTACTACAACAGTTTTTTCCAGACTGCGCAGCTGCCGGCAATAGAACTTGCTGAGATTCTTGCGGAAATTACTCCACCACAATTTAACCGGGTATTTTTTGGATGTTCCGGGTCTGACGGCAACGATACTGTTGTACGACTGGTACGTTACTTCTGGCAACTCCATGACCAGCCCCAGCGGAACATCATCATCAGCCGCAAAAATGCCTACCATGGCAGCACCATTGCGGGCGCAAGTCTTGGCGGCATGCAGGCAATGCACGCCATCGGTGGAATGCCAATTCCTGACATCGAGCACATTGAACAACCATTCTATTACAGACTGGGTGATGGCATGACCGCCGATGAGTTCGGACTGCAGGCAGCAAAATGGCTTGAAGACAGAATCCTTGAAGTCGGTGCGGACCGCGTTGCTGCATTTATTGCCGAACCTATCCAGGGTGCGGGTGGTGTTATCGTGCCGCCGGAGACATATTGGCCAGAGCTGCAGCGTATCTGCAAAAAGTATGATGTGCTGATCGTAGCCGACGAAGTGATCTGCGGCTTTGGTCGCACCGGAGAATGGTTCGGATGTAATACCTATAACATTGAAGCAGACGTCATGACCATGGCCAAAGGTCTGTCTTCAGCCTACCAGCCTATTGGTGCAGTGATGGTTGCTGATCGTGTTGCCGAGGTGCTTGATCAAAAAGGTGCGGAATTTACCCATGGTTATACTTATTCAGGTCACCCGGTTGCCTGCGCCGTTGCCTTGAAGAACGTACAGATTCTCCGTGACGAAAGAATTATCGAAAACGCGCGGGATAATGTAATGGACTACCTGCATCAAAAATTTACCGCTCTGGCCGACCACCCTCTGGTTGGAGAAGTACGATGTAAAGGATTTCTTGGTGCACTTGAGCTGGTTAAGGATAAGAGCAGTAAACAGAAGTTTGACGACCGCGGTAGTGCCGGCATTGCCTGTCGGGATGCCTGCATTGACAATGGTTTGATCATGCGAGCAGTGGGAGATTCAATGATCCTTTGCCCGCCATTAATTATTTCCAGGCCCCAGGTAGATGAGCTTGTGGAAAAAATAGGCGCCAGCCTTGACCAGGCTAATGCAACCCTGAGAGGGCATTAGTCGTCCGCTAAAACACTGACGTACCGCCCTGTAATCAATACCGAGTCAGCCATCACTGTGGCGAATGCTGATTTTAAACATTATCGCTGGTAAACAATGGATTACCAGCGATCTCGCGTGTTCAACCTGCCTGGGGGATTGAATCGGACCAGCATTGCTGTGGGCGGTGAATTCAGCGGCATCGCTCAGTTAGGGGGCCACCTGGCTTTTTTATGTGTGTTTGTTATAGCTTCGCTGCAATTAAAGGCCTAAAATCCGTGCGTTTTCGTTAATTTAAGGGGCATCCTATGCACCCACAACCCGCGGTTTCCGAGGAGGTGGAAATCGACAATGGTTCGATAACGGATATCGACGACTGCCCCCATATATTCTATGACGGCTACTGGATTCGTTATTACCAACCTCCAGCCGAAACCCTGTCGGCAAAAAAGCGACTGATTGATGCGTTGACAAAGCGCACGTTTCACCACACCGAGGCGGGAATCAATACCCCTGGTGATAAACTTGATCTGGCGCGCAAGTCATACGAAGCTGAACAGGATCCAAAGCGCAAGCGGGTGAATGCAGCCATGCTGGCCGGGGCCTTGTTTAATCGCGCGACAGATATTTTTACCACCATTGTGGATCTTGAGGAGCGCGGCATCAAAATCACCAGGGATAATGCGCTGATGAAACAATGCTCTATTTGTTTCAGTGAGGCCCTGGATTTGAGCAAAAATGTACTGCATCACAGTGGCGAAGAAGGTATTGATGAACTATGGGGAGAACCGGTAAAGGTATTTACCATGCCGATCGCCGATTACTATGAAAGTCGTTATCGCAAAATCTCCCAGGCGATGCGACAGATCGACAGCATTGGCGATGCGTTAAAGAAAACCCTGAGTATTCATGCCTGCTTTAATGATGCGCTTCCACTGATCGATGATTTTATTGAGATCGCCAAAAAGGAATGCGAAATCCTTAGATCTGATCCCGGTTATTATCAGGTCTGGCCCGAGTTTGTTGCTGATGGTGAGCGACTGATTGAATTTATGGCACAGATTCCGCGTGGCGCTGATATTGAGCTGGAGCGCCATATAAAGCGTGGCACCAGTTTACTGAAATCCGGCAAAAACCTGATCAGCTGGATTGCCAATGTTCGTGTGCCGATGCCGGTGAGCAAGAAGGAATTTCTTAAAAAATGCGAGCGTTACCGGGATACTGCCGCTTAAACAGGCTTCGTACTTCTATTTGCATATCTTATTATTTCATTTAATCAATTAATTATATTTATACAAATAATCCGCTTATCATCTACTAATATTCAATTGAACACTTATTCGGGCTGATGACTACGTTGGATTCTTCGCTCAAAACACCACTTTTCGACCTGCACCGGGCCAACGACGCCAAAATAGTGCCCTTTGCCGGTTATCAGATGCCGGTGCACTATGCCCCTGGCATCATCAAGGAACACCAGCATACCCGTCACCATGCCAGCCTGTTTGATGTATCGCATATGGGGCAGATTAAAATTAGCGGGGACAACATTGCTGCAAAACTGGAAACCCTGATTCCAGTGGATCTCGTTGGCTTGCAGCCCTGGCGCCAGAAGTACGGCCTGTTACTCAATCAGCGAGGCGGCATTCTGGACGATCTGATGGTGATGCACTGTAATACGCATTTCCTGCTGGTGGTCAATGCGGCCTGTAAACAGCAGGATTACCAGCACCTGAGTGACGAACTTGGAGCGCAACTCGATCTGCAGTTACTGCAGGATAGGGCGCTGATTGCGTTACAGGGACCTGAAGCCGTTAAGGTATTAACTGAAGCCGGTGCAGATGTCGCGCAGATGCGGTTTATGGATGTCGCGGAAATTGATCTGTTCGGCTTTGGCTGCACGATCTCACGATCTGGCTACACCGGTGAAGACGGGTTTGAAATCTCTATTGCCGCCAGTAATAGTGTTGCCGTGACGGAAAATTTATTAGCACATGATTCAGTCGCACTCGCCGGTCTCGGCGCGCGGGATTCATTACGTATGGAAGCTGGGTTATGTCTGTATGGGCAGGATCTGAATATAGATACCACGCCAGTTGAGGCCAATCTGCTGTGGGCACTGTCTGCGGCAAGGCGCAAGGGCGGAGAGCGAAGCGGAAACTTCCCCGGAGCAGACATTGTGCTGGAGCAAATTGAAAACGGTGCAGACAGGAAGCTGGTTGGGTTATTGCCCGAGGGCCGGGCTCCCATGCGCGCCGGAACGCCGCTGTTTGACCAGGATCAAAATAACATTGGTATGATTACCAGTGGCGGTTTCAGCCCGACTCTGGGCCGGCCAATAAGTATGGGATATATAAGCAGTGAATTCGCCCGAGCGGGTACCCGGCTAACGGCTGAGGTACGGGGCAAAATGCTGCCTTTGTCAGTGGCGAAACTGCCTTTTGTTCCAAATCAATATGCACGATAGAGGAGAAACCTATGAGCATGAAATACACCAGTGATCACGAATGGGCCCGCCTTGATGGCGACCTCGTTGTGGTAGGGATTACCGATTTTGCCCAGAATCAACTTGGCGAGGTGGTATTTGTCGAACTACCCGATGTCGATCGGCAAGTGGCCCAGGGAGAAGAAGCCGCAGTGGTGGAATCGGTCAAAGCGGCTGGAGAAGTAAAGGCGCCCGTTGCCGGTGTCGTAGTGGAGGTCAACGAAGCACTGGCCGACGAACCGGAAAAGGTCAACGATGATCCAACGGGTAGTGGCTGGTTTTACAAAATCCGTCCGACTGATGCCACTCAACTATCGGCGTTGATGGACGAATCCAGCTACCAGTCGCTGCTTGAGTCACTCGCCTGATCAACTATCAGCCAACCGGGAGCAAAGTACCATGCCAAATGCGGACGACTTCACCAAACGACATATTGGACCTGATCCGGAACAAATCTCCAGGATGCTTGATGCCATCGGCGTTGAATCCATGGAGCATCTGGTTGAACAGACCATTCCTCAATCCATCAGGAGCAACCGCCCGTTCAAGTTGCCGGATGCGTTAGATGAAAATCGATTGAACAAGCTGGCGCGTCAGATCGCCGCACAGAATACTGCAGCAATTTCCATGATTGGCATGGGCTACCACGGCACAGTTACCCCTCCGGTGATACGCCGCAACGTCATGGAAAACCCGGACTGGTACACCGCCTATACACCCTACCAGCCTGAAGTCAGCCAGGCCCGACTGGAAGTGTTAATCACCTTTCAACAGATGATTATGGACCTTACCGGTCTCACCCTCGCCAATGCCTCGCTGCTGGACGAGGCGACTGCGGCAGCTGAAGCCATGATGATGGCCAGACGCGTAAGCAAAATCAAAAGTAACCGTTTCTTTGTAGAGGCCGACTGTCTGCCCCAGACAATTGCTGTAATCCAGACGCGGGCACAACCCATGGGCCTGGAAGTAGTCATTGGTGACAGCGCTGCAGCTATGGAGGGCGAGTATTTTGCCGCATTGTTCCAGTATCCTGGCACATCAGGTTGTATAAAAAGTTTCAGTGAAGAGATAGCACAACTTAAAACCTACGGCGCGCTCGTGGTGATGGCGGCTGACCCCCTGGCATTAACCCAGCTGGTGCCGCCCGCAGAACTGGGAGCAGATATTGCTATCGGCAGTACCCAGCGTTTTGGTGTTCCCATGGGATACGGTGGCCCCCACGCAGCTTACTTCGCGACCCATGATTCCTATAAACGTTCGGTCCCTGGTCGATTGATAGGGGTAACGGTCGACTCATCCGGCCGTCCTGCATACCGCATGGCATTGCAGACCCGTGAACAACATATCCGCCGTGACAAAGCAAACAGCAACATCTGCACTTCTCAGGTTTTGCTGGCGGTAATGGCAACATTTTATGCGCAATATCATGGTCCAGAGGGCCTTGATCGCATTGCAAAATCGGTCAACCGCAGCTGTAGAGCACTGGCAGCGGGATTAACCGATCTCGGTTTTGAAATTGTACACAACGAATTTTTCGACACCATCGTTGTGCGCACCGACGGTCGCGCTGATTATTTTATCGACAAGGCGGAACAGGCCCGATACAACCTGCGTAAAATCGATGACAGCCATATCGGCATCACATTGGATGAAACCATTAATCGGGAGAAAATTGAAGGACTGGTGCAAGTATTCTCTGCCAGCACTTCGCAACGTGTCAGCGGCACAATATTTGACCGCGACCTGCCGCCGTCGATTCCTCAGAAGTCAGTCAGAACCAGCGAATATCTGACCCATCCTAACTTCCATCGCTATCGCTCTGAAACCGAATTCATGCGGTATCTGCGCAAAACCGCCAGTAAAGACATTACCCTCGCACGTTCGATGATCCCCCTCGGGTCATGCACAATGAAGTTGAATGCGGCCAGTGAAATGGAGGCGATATCAAATCCGCTGTTCGCCCATATCCACCCCTTTGCACCTGCCCGTCACGCCCAGGGATACAAAAGGATTATCGATGAACTGGAAAGCCTGCTGTGCGAGATTACCGGTTTTGATGCAATGTCGTTTCAACCGAATGCGGGGTCACAGGGCGAATACACCGGGCTGTTGTGTATCCGGGCGTTACATCAATCTCACAATGAACCTCATCGTAATGTCTGTCTGATTCCTTCATCAGCCCACGGTACTAATCCTGCCAGCGCAGTAATGGCTGGCATGAAAGTCGTCGTTGTCAAATGCGATAACGAAGGCAATATTGATCTGGACGACTTTACCCAGAAGGCACAACAACACGCAGATAACCTGGCTGCGACCATGGTGACTTACCCGTCAACTCATGGCGTGTTTGAAGAATCGATAAGATCAATTTGTGACATTGTCCACAGCTACGGCGGACAGGTTTATATGGATGGCGCCAATATGAATGCAATGGTAGGCGAATGCCGACCCGCAGAAATCGGTGCTGATGTAATGCATTTGAATCTGCACAAAACCTTTGCTATTCCTCATGGGGGCGGTGGGCCTGGCATGGGCCCCATCGGCGTACAGGCACACCTGCAACCTTTTCTGCCGGATCATCCGGTAGTGAGCTGTAACAACCACGGATCCAGTCCTCTTGGCACGGTATCTGCCGCGCCCTGGGGATCACCGCTGATTCTGCTGATTTCATGGGCCTATATAAAACTGCTCGGCACCTATGGGCTGAAGCGATCTACCCGTGTTGCAATCCTCAATGCCAACTACATTGCCCACCGGCTGGATCCGCATTATCCTGTTGTCTATAAAGGCAGCAATGGTCGCGTAGCCCATGAGTGTGTGGTCGATCTGGCACCACTGAAGGACACCAGCGGGGTAACGGTGGAGGATGTGGCGAAACGCCTGGTAGATTATGGTTTTCACGCCCCCACAATGTCCTGGCCGGTGCCTGATTCGCTTATGATCGAACCCACAGAGAGCGAATCCCTTGAGGAAATCGATCGGTTCTGTGATGCCCTGGTACTAATTCGCCAGGAGATAACAGAAATTGAAAACGGCAATGCCGACGGTGAAATAAATTTGCTGAAAAATGCCCCCCACAGCTATCATCTGCTGGTCGATGATAACTGGCCGTTCCCCTACAGTCGGCAGCAGGCATTTTTCCCGACCCGCGAAATGCGCGATAACAAGTATTGGCCGCCGGTGGGCCGAGTTGATAATGTTTACGGCGATCGCCATCTTGTCTGCAGCTGTCCTCCTTTATCAGATTATGAAGATAACCATGTTGAAAACGATGCCGCCTGAAATTTTTCCGAACCTTTAATGGAGCCTGTCATCAACAAACCAAAACCCGTGATCCAGGGAGAAAAACTGCGCGGCGCGGATAAAACCGCACGCATACCGGTGAAGGTTGAAGTTAAACCCCGGGACCAGAGGCTGCGAAAGCCAAAGTGGATTCGTGCGCGCTTTACCGGCACGCCGGAAGTGCTCAAGCTGAAAAGCATACTCCGTGAAAAAGGTTTACATACCGTTTGCGAGGAAGCAGCCTGCCCCAACCTGGGAGAATGTTTTGGCAATGGAACTGCTACATTCATGATCATGGGTGACATCTGCACCAGACGCTGTCCGTTCTGCGACGTGGGTCATGGCCGGCCAAATCCCCTTGATGAAAAAGAGCCGACCCATCTTGCCGAAACCATTGAATTGATGAAACTGAAGTATGTGGTGATTACTTCTGTTGACCGGGATGATCTTCGTGATGGTGGCGCAGAACACTTTCGACAATGTATTGAAGCAGTACGAGCACGCTGCCCGCAGACTAAAATTGAGATACTGACCCCTGACTTCCGCGGACGTATGGATGTCGCCGTAGAAATCCTTGGTCGAACACCGCCTGACGTGTTCAACCACAATCTTGAAACCGTACCCAGACTTTACCGACCAGTGCGCCCGGGTTCTGATTATCAGTACTCCCTCGATTTACTTCAGAAGGCAAAACTGTTTAACCCGGAGCTCCTGACAAAATCCGGACTGATGCTTGGTCTGGGCGAAACCAGCGATGAGGTGATCGAAGTAATGCAGGATATGCGGCAGCATGGCGTAGACATGCTGACCATTGGTCAATACCTGCAGCCCAGCTCCCACCACCTTAACGTCGAAAAGTACTGGAGCCCCGAAGAATTCGATTCATTTAGAATCAGCGGTGAAAAAATGGGCTTTCACAATGTCGCATCGGCACCAATGGTCCGTTCTTCCTACCATGCCGACCTCCAGGCGCACCCAGATTAACTTCAAAATAAG
>Ga0055584_100002392_pt1 | contig 18533 bp, 17 predicted proteins | sample OSDHelmetaG_FD_58716 | JGI IMG/M metagenome (GOLD analysis project Ga0055584, IMG submission 58716) | Pelagic marine sediment microbial communities from the LTER site Helgoland, North Sea, for post-phytoplankton bloom and carbon turnover... | ecosystem: Environmental > Aquatic > Marine >... | reverse complement strand
AGCTGAAGCCTGCTCACCTTTCGGCAATGACTTTGTTAATTCCTCTGCCAGCACTTCAGCCTGCAATTTATTCAAATCTCCGACTATCGCAATGACGGCATTACGTGCTACATAGTAACGTTTATGAAATGCGACAATATCTGCGCGATTAATATTGTTTAAACTATCAGCCGTTCCTTCTTTTGGATAAGCATAGGGATGATCGCCGTAAATAGCCGCATAAAAGGCGTCTCTCGCTATTGCCGCAGGTGATTGTTGTTTTTGCTGAAGACCAACTAGAAAACGTTTTCGTTGTCGCTCCAATGCCTGGTCAGGGAAATCAGGCGCAGAGACAACCTTGCCTAGGTTATCAACTGCTTTATCCAGTTTATCTTTATCAACCAGACTTCGCAAAGACACTGATGCTGAATCGTAGCCAGCACTGGCACCATAATTTGCGCCCAGGCGTTCGAATTCAAAACTAATTTGATTTGCACTCAGTTGTCCAGCACCTTCATCCAATAAACTATTAGTGATCGCTGCCAGGCCTTTCTTCTGCAACGAATCGCGCGCACTACCGGCATCAAAATTGATTTGTATATCAATCATCGGCAGTTCATGGCTTTCTACAAAATATACCCTTGCCCCTTTTGTTGTTTCCCAATGTTGAATCTGAGGGCTTGCAAACAATGGAGATGCAAACAGAAAAATTAAATACCAATAATTAACGACCATGACCTTGTCCTCCTTGATTAGCTCTACGCGTATTATTTTGCATGGACTGCGGCTCCAATATCGCAACGGTTAACCTGTCATCGATAAAATATTTTTGCGCAACCGTTTGAATTTGTTCAGCGGTGACTGCCTGAACTTTATCAACATATTCATCGACTAATCGCCAGGATAAACCTACTGTTTCTAAAATTCCTAAAATCATTCCCTGATAAAAAACAGAATCTCTTTCGTATACATCACTTGATACAACCTGTGCCTTAACCCGCTCCAATTCCTCTTTGCTAACTAGTTGGTTTTGCAAGTCCAATAATTCCTCTCGGATTGCCTGTTCTAAATCTGCAATCGATTTTCCCTGAGCAGGAGTGCCACTCATTGTAAATAGTCCATCGAGTCTGGACGTTAAAGGATAGCCCGCACCGACACCACTGGCTATTTCTTTGCCACGTACCAAGCGACTAGCAAAACGCGCACTACCGCCGCCATCCAATACACCCGCTAATACCTCGAGCGCATACGGTTCCCATTCTTCAATTGTGGCGGATTCATCTAGTGCGCTTCTCAATACTGGAATTTTATACGCCATTAAGATTTGAGGGACTTCAGCCGGTCTTTTTACTATTACTCGCTTTATTCCCCGCTGCTCTACTTCAACATCTCTTCCCGGCAAACTAATTTCCTCTGCTTTTAGTGGAGCAAAGTATTTCTTTGCCAATTTGTATACTTCTTCAGGATTGACATCTCCGGCTACAACCAATGTGGCATTGTTCGGTGCATACCATTGCTTATACCAATGCTGTAAATCCTCCACTTGCATAGATTGTAAATCCGCCATCCAGCCCACTATAGGCTGACGATAAGGGCTAGTTTGATAAGCTGTCGCCATAGCCACTTCACGCGTATAGGCTCGCGGGTTATCTTCTGTACGCATACGTCGCTCTTCCTGAACCACTTTTATCTCCTTGCTAAACTCCTCTTCTGGGATGGTCAAGTTCCTCATCCTGTCTGCTTCCAGCTTAAAACTGATTTCAAGACGAGATTTTTCCATGGTTTGAAAATAAGCCGTATAGTCTGCACCAGTAAATGCATTTTCTTCACCACCATTGGCCGAAATAATCCTGGAGAATTCACCAGCCGGATGTTTTTTAGTGCCTTTAAACATCATATGTTCGAGTGCATGAGAAATACCGGTAATACCATCATATTCATAGCTAGAACCCACTTTGTACCAGACTTGTGATACGACTACTGGCGCCCGATGGTCTTCTTTTACTAGAATTTTCAGACCATTCTTAAGAGAAAACTCGTGAACTTCGGCATGAACCAACGAAAAACACCAGAAAAAACAACAAATCCCGACTAAATTCTTACATTTTTTCAAACAACATCTCCCGTAAATACGCATATTTGTTAGTTGCAATAACATGTGATGAGCTTATTAGAGTGTGATTCATTTTAGTAGTTCGATGCTGGTTAATGATAGGATCCTGCGTCGATTCAACACAATGCATTGCAAATTTTATATGTTCGGTTTCAAAAAGCAAAAAAGAGAGTCTGACACAGATAGTCTTTTCCAGCGAATGCGTCGGGGTCTGCAAAAAACCAGAATTGGTCTTTTCGATGGTCTGTCTGATATTTTTTCTGGCAAAACTACCATTGAGGCGCAACATCTTGAAGAAATAGAATCAAGATTGCTTATGGCAGATCTTGGTATCGAGTCTACTTCAAAGATAATGGATATCATTACCAAAGAGGCCAAGCGAAACCGTATTAACACTTTTGATGAATTAGTCGCCTGCTTACGAGAACAGATGATTAAGATGCTATTACCAGTCCAGTCTGAGCTTGAAATACCCCTCAATTCAAAAGCACCTTTCGCAGTACTTGTAATCGGGGTAAACGGAGTCGGCAAAACCACAACTATCGGTAAGCTCGCTAATCATTTTTACCAACTCGATAAAAAAGTTTTATTAGCTGCCGGTGACACTTTTCGGGCGGCAGCAATCGAGCAATTACAATCCTGGGGAGATCAAAATAAGGTCCCGGTCATTGCTCAACAACATGGCTCCGACAGTTCTGCCGTTATTTACGACGCTTTGGAATCAGCCCGTGCCAGGGATTGTGATGTTGTAATTGCTGACACGGCGGGGCGTTTACATAACAAAGATAACCTTATGGAAGAGCTGAAGAAAATCCGCCGAACCATTAGTAAATTCGATCCTGAGCTGAAACTGGAAATTCTACTCGTATTAGATGCCGGCACCGGCCAAAATGCTATCTCGCAACTTCGCTTATTCAACGAAATTATTGGTGTTACCGGAATCATACTAACAAAGCTGGATGGAACAGCAAAAGGAGGGGTAACATTTGCCCTGGCTCAGGCCTTCAACATCCCTATTCGCTTCATTGGTATCGGTGAGCAAATGAATGATCTTAGAATCTTCGACGCCACTGAATTCGTTGATGCTTTGTTAGAAACAGATAAATGATTCGATTCACCGACGTTTCAATGCACTATGGCGATGGCAATGAAGCCTTACGCAAAATTAATTTGTATGTAGAGCAGGGTGCAATGGTCTATATTACCGGTCGTTCCGGTGCTGGCAAAAGCTCTCTACTCAGGCTGATAGCATTAATCGAGCGACACAACCGTGGACAGATTATCGTTAATGGCCAAAACCTGGAGCGTGTTACAGGAAGACGAATACCCCTATTTAGACGCAATATCGGTTTTATGTTTCAGGACCACCGACTTTTATATGATCGAACCGTATTTGATAATATCGCTTTACCGCTAGTAATTGCAGGCTACCGTTATCAGGAAATTCGCAAGCGTGTCCACGCTGCGCTCGATAAAGTAAGTCTCCTTAACAAAGAAAAAGTAAGCCCGGTCGCACTATCCGGAGGAGAACAACAACGGGTCGGTATTGCGCGAGCAGTGGTGCATAGACCCGCTTTAATACTTGCTGACGAACCTACGGGTAATCTTGATCCGGCTTTATCCTGGGATATTATGAAACTATTTGAACAATTTAATCAGGTTGGTGTGACAGTGCTAATTGCCAGTCATGATCTGGATATGATTAAGAAAATGAATAAAAGCATAATTACTCTAAGACAAGGCAAATTACTTACCCATATCGGCCAAACCATCAACGAATGAACAAACGCGCCACAAGCCAGACTAGTATTAACCTGAAAAGGACCTTTAACATTTGGTTAATGCAGCATGCGCAAGCCTGTATATATAGTATCGGTCAATTATTTCGAAACCCAATAAATAGTTTACTCACAACCGCTGTAGTTGGTATTTCATTGGCTTTACCCACTGGTTTTTACCTATTGCTGGATAACTGCCAACGTGTCGCAGCAGGTTGGGACAACAGCACTGAAATCTCATTGTTTTTAAAACTGAACATTGAGGAAGAACGTGCCCTGTCTCTAGCGGATGAAATCCGTCAACTTGAAGGAATAAGGAGTGTTAATTATATCAGCCGAGAAATGGCGTTAAGTGAATATCAGACGGAATCTGGTTTCAGTGATGCAATCACCGCTCTTAAAGAAAACCCTCTCCCCGCGGTATTATTATTACGACCTGAACTTCATATGCTCACCAACGATCAAAGTGAGCAGCTTATGCATCAATTGCGCTCATTGTCTGAAGTAGATACAGCACAATTTGATAGACAATGGATTCAACGCTTATTCGCTATAATTGATATCGTTCAACACGTAGTAATCATTTTGTCGATTCTATTAGCTATTGCTGTATTACTGATCGTTGGAAACACGATAAGACTCGCAATATTTAATCGCCGTACGGAAATAGAAGTAAATAAATTGTTTGGCGCAACGGAAGCCTTTATTCAACGACCTTTTCTATATGCAGGACTGTTCCATGGTCTCGGCGGCAGTTTAATAGCCTGGTGCCTTCTCAGTTTGTCACTGCTTTTACTCAAAGCACCGGTTTTACGTCTGGCTGAGCTCTATTCCAGTGAATTTACTCTATTTGGACTTTCGTATATCGGTGTTTTGTTGTTGTTAAGTGCAGGGGCTAGCCTCGGCCTGGTCGGCTCATGGGTTTCGGTTCAACGACATATTAAAGCAATTGAGCCGAATTAAAGTAGAATATACAACAAGTTACTGAACAACCTCCAAAATATTTTTGAACTCCCGTCGAAATTAGCACTCTCACTGTAAGAGTGCTAAAATCTAATTAATTGAAATCCTTGTAATGGGGAAAAGTGACTATGACTAATATGAATAATTTGCAACTAGCCCTGCCTACTGGCTCGCTGGATAGCTACATACAAAGCGTCAACAAAATCCCTCTGCTTACTGCAGAAGAAGAAAAGGATCTTGCCCTACGCTTTCATGAGTCCAACGATCTAGAAGCCGCACGGAGATTGGTACTCTCACATTTACGCTTTGTCGTCAGAGTTGCTCGTGGCTATAGTGGCTATGGCCTGTCTCAGGCTGACCTTATTCAGGAAGGTAGCATTGGACTGATGAAGGCAGTTAAACGTTTTGATCCAGAAGTAGGGGTCCGTTTGGTCTCTTTTGCCGTACATTGGGTGCGCGCTGAGATGCACGAGTTTATCCTACGTAACTGGCGTATTGTTAAAGTCGCTACGACGAAATCACAACGTAAATTATTTTTTAATTTGCGCTCAGCAAAAAAACGCCTTGGTTGGTTAAATCAGGAAGAAGTCGATGCCGTAGCCAAAGACCTGGGAGTTTCTGCCGCAGATGTATTGAAAATGGAACAGCGTTTAAGCGCACATGACGCCTCCTTTGACGGACCGATCAATGATGATCAAGACAGTGAAATATTTTCTCCAGCAGGTTATCTGGAAGATCACCGCCCTAACCCGGAAATACAGACAGAATCCACTCAGTTAGAAGAGCTGGATCAACAACGCTTATATAGTGCTCTTCATGATTTAGACCAGCGCAGCAAAGACATTATCAGCAAACGCTGGCTAAACGACAAGAAATCTACTTTGCATGATCTTGCTGCAGATTATGGTGTTTCAGCCGAACGAATTCGCCAAATTGAACAAAACGCGATGAAAAAAATGAAGTCAGCTTTTGCTGTCTGATTAAGAATAAATCAATTAATGTTAGCCAAGTATTACAGGGATGTAGTGGTCTACTAACAAAAAAGCAAAAATGGCCAATAAATAGACAATAGAAAAAGAGAAAGTTTTCATTGCCAGTTGGTCAGAATGATCCTTTTGCATCTTAATCGCGTAATATAAAAACCACCCTCCTAACACCACCGCACCAAACAAATAAGTAGGTCCGCTCATTAAGATAATATAGGGCAACAAAGTAATAACGAACAAAACCATTGTATATAACAGTATATGTAATCTAGTGAACTCCACGCCATGTGTCACAGGCAGCATGGGAATGTTAGCTTTGGCATATTCATTACGACGACAAATTGCCAAAGCCCAAAAATGTGGCGGAGTCCAGGCGAAAATTATAAGAAAGAGCAATAAGGAATTTGCATCCAGAGTACCGCTAATTGCCGACCAGCCAAGTACCGGTGGTGCCGCACCAGAAGCCCCACCTATTACAATATTTAGTGGTGTTGCTCGCTTCAGATACATTGAATAGATAAAGCCATAACCAACCAATGAGATCAGCGTTAAAACTGCTGTCAGTACATTAACCAATAGGCCAAGCACAAGCATTGATACTAAGCATAGACATGCAGCAAAAATAATTGCTGCCCGTGTCGATAGTTTACCATCTGGCAGTGGTCGTTTGCTGGTACGCATCATGATGGAATCTATTTTTTCATCTACGATGTGATTGATAGCCGCTGCTGAAGCAGCCGCGAGACCGATACCGATACTACCGAATATAAAAGCATCCAGTGGGATCATGCCTGGTGTAGATAGAAACATGCCTACAATTGCGGTAAATACAATCATCACCACAATCTTTGGTTTACATAGGCCCAGGAAATCGCGCCAACTTAATTCCTGAATAGCATCTGGTGTCGTGGATTGTTCCATTAATTTATATCTAATTATCAGTAGCGAATTGCGAAAAATACAATAATGTAACCATTGAGAGAAGTAGTAAAGCTGCAACGCCGTTATGAGCCACCGCTATAGGCAAAGGTAATGTAAACAACACATTGGCAACCCCCAGTGAGACCTGAGCCAGTAAAAGACAAATAATTAGGACGCCTAATGATAAAAATCGTCTACTTTTTGACAAGATGGTATTGATAGCAATACTTAATACAACGATAAAAGTAATCAATGCTCCCAATCGATGAGTTACGTGCACAGCAGTTCGCGCAGAGGCATCTAACACGCCACCTTCATAGTCAACGCCCAAACCCCGCCAGAGAACGAACCCTTCTTCAAAGTTCATCTGCGGCCACCATTTTCCCTGACATGTCGGGAAATCCGTACAAATCAATGCAGCATAGTTTGCGCTGGTCCAACCGCCTAACGCTATTTGACAGTAAACAACACCTAAACCAAAAATAACAAAATTGTTAACTGACTTTTGCTCAGATGCTTTTACAGGGTAAAGTGAATTAAGTAACTGCCAATGCAAAAGAGACAAAATCGCCATACCCCCAAGCAGATGTGCAGTAACAATCACGGGTTTAAGCAAAAGAGTTACTGTCCACATGCCCAACGCGGCCTGAAAACAGACCAAAACTAATAAGGCACTCGGTGCGAAAACAGGAGAGGTCTTAGTTCTATATCGTAGCTTCCAACTATCAAACGCTAAAAATAAAATCAATAAACCAAGAAGTCCCGCTGCATAGCGATGAGTCATCTCTTTCCAGGCTTTAGCGTGTTCGAGAGGCCTTTGTAGGTAATCCTGATTTCCCTGTTCTATAACTTTCTCTTCAGTTGGCACAAATAGTTCACCATAACAACCCGGCCAATCAGGACACCCCAGTCCGGCATCGGACAATCGCACGTAGGCTCCTAAAACAATGACACAATAGGCAAGTAACAGCGCAAGTAGATAAATCTTGATATTCACATCTTTCACTAACCTATTCTCGAATAACGTAATAATCGTTTCAAATCTTTAATTATCCCTGAAGGTTCTGTTGCCGCGGGAAAACTCATCATAAGATTTCCTAGTGGGTCGACCAGGTATAGTCTTTTCTTTTGAACAGGGTCTTCACCTTCAATTAGCGCAAACTTTTCTAGTGAAGGGAATTCCACGATATCCTTGTAAAGGAACAACAATTGGCCAGTGAAAAACTCATTTTGTTTTTGGCTTAAAGGAGTTCCATTTTCTCCTCGCACTAACAAAACTCTTTGTATACGCGGCGAATATTTTCCAGTTGCTAATCTAATCTGGCGAATCTTATATAAAACGTCAGCACATTCTTCATCACATTTGTCCTCTATCAAATAGATCAAACTCCATTTGCCATGAAGATTCGCCTGTACATCAGGACCACTCGTACTAACAAGAGATAAATTATGTAGCGGCAGCGGTGGACTAATCAAGTCACCATGACTAGCAGCAATATTACCTTCGCTATAATCCGTATAGTTTAACAACCACCATGAAATTAGCATTGGTGCAGTAAAAATAAGTATTACTGCCGGCACCACCAGTTGTTTTAGTCTATTTGTTTTTTCCGTTGTCATTAGTACTTTTCTTGAGATTCACTGAAAGAAATATTATTAACAATGCGGCAGACATTGCAAACCATTGAAATGCGTAGCCTAAATGTTTCTCTTTGCCTGATCCTGGTTGTCGCCATTCTCGTATGTAACCTGATACTGATTCCTTATCAAGTCTAATTATAAACGGCACTAAATTTAGATTATGTTTGGCATTAATATCATCCACATCAATTTGTTGTAGACGAAATAAATTATTTTCGAGATTTTCCTCAGTATTTTCAGCCAGCAATATCCCCGTTGCAGGCACATGTTTTATTACGCCATTAATATTAAGCGTGTTTTTTGGATAATCGATCTCTGGCGTAATTTTACGGTCAGGGTTTGCGGCTAACCAGCCACGGTTAACCAGAACCCGCATCTTATTCTGTAATTCGAATACAGCAAATACATAATAGCCTGCAGTATGATTTAAAACCTGGTTGTCTAAAAGAAATGTTAAATTATGATTGTATTGGCCGGTCAAACTGGCCCTACGCCAAAGCAATGAACCAACTTCAGGCTCAGTTTTAAAACTTGTAACAGGAACTTCAATATTTCTCTGAAGATAGGTTTGATGCAGAACGGATTTTTGTTCTGCACGATCCAACTGCCAAAAACCAAGTGCCAACAAAATAGGCAAAATGCTTATCGTTGCCAGTGTGGGCCAAAGTCCTGGAGTAAATTGGAAACTTCCTAATTGCATATCAGTTTCTTAAAATTGAATCAATTATTTAGTTAGAGGAAGGAGTATAATCAATTGCAAATTTGAATTTGCTAAAATAAAAACGTGACCGCCCCACTTTTATTTAAAATCGTTATAGTTATTTTACTAATAACAATATTATTTTCACTTGCTTCAGGTATGTTTTATCTTATTAAGGATAAGGGCCAGTCACGGCGGGCTGTCACTTCGCTGACTGTCCGAATCACATTATCCGTTACACTATTTATAACCTTGTTTATTGGTTACGCAACAGGCTTGATCAAACCTCATGGAATTATACCGACACAAACAGAAAAGGCGCTACCTTAGGCAGCGCCTTTATCGCGATCTTTTACTTTTTATACCCAGTAAACAAAAATAAACAAACCAAGCCAGACGACATCAACAAAATGCCAATACCAGGCCACGCCCTCAAAGGCAAAATGATGTTCTTCGCTGAAATGTCCTTTCATTGAACGTATCAGAATAACTAACAGCATAGTCGCTCCCATAGTGACATGAAAGCCGTGAAAACCTGTTAATAAAAAGAAAGTTGAGCCATATATCCCTGAGTTCATGGTTAAATCGAGGTGATTATAGGCCTCCGCGTATTCACCAACTTGGAAATACATAAAAAGGAAGCCGAGTGCCACCGTTGCAAACAACCACCAGCATAAGCCACTACGATTATCTTTTTTCAGGGCCCAATGAGCGAAAGTGACTGTCACCCCACTTAACAACAATATTGCTGTATTAAGTGCTGGTACACCAAAGGCTGGTATAACCTCATGAAAGACTGTGAAATTGCTCGGATCAGGCATGGCATTAAGAGGCCAGCTTGCTTCAAAACTGGGCCACAAAAACTCGTGCGTTGCTATTCCTCCAGCGCCTTCTCCACCTAGCCAAGGCACTGATAATACTCGGGCATAATAAAGCGCTCCGAAAAACGCCGCGAAAAACATCACTTCGGACAATATAAACCAGCCCATACCCCAACGAAAACTAACGTCGACCTGATCGCTATACAAACCTTTCAGACTTTCACCAATTACGTCCGCAAACCAGCCAGCAAACATGTATATCAGTGCGCCAATACCAAGCCCAAATATGAATGTTCCAAATCCTGATCCATTCAACATAATCGCTGCACCAACGAAGGAGACGAACAGCGCTAACGTTCCAACGATAGGCCACTGGCTAGGTTCCGGGATAAAATAAGCGCCATGTGTATCAGACATAACAGTTCCTCTTAATCAATAATAGTGACAATTTGTAAAATTAAATTCTAGTTTTAAGCTCATCTTCTTGTTTTTTTGCTATGCCTTCCTGTCCGGGGATAGCAAAAAACGTATAAGACAAAGTTAGCGTCGAAAATCGATCTGGTATTTTTGTATCAATCACGAAACGTACTTTCATTTCTCTGGTTTCACCTGCTGCCAGAACCTGCTCTGTAAAACAGAAACATTCTGTCTTATTAAAATAAACCGACGCTACCGTTGGCGCTACACTCGGAATTGCTCTTCCAATAATTTCTCTGTCCGATGTGTTGTGAACAATAAATGTGGCCTCTCCAAGTTCTCCCGGGTGGACTACGACTTTGTGCTCAATCGCTTTGAATTCCCAGGGCATATCCCGAATATTAGTATCAAAATCTACCGACACAGTACGATTTTTATCTGTCTCGGTTTTAGCTGCATTTTCGACACTAATCTGACCTGTCTTTCCGTTAAGACCAGTTACCTCACAAAACACGTTATACAAAGGCACAAGAGCGTAACCAAACCCAAACATAGCTACTGTTAAAAAAAGCAGGTTCCTAACAGTGCCATTTATACTCTTCTCAGACATTACATCTGAATCAACATAAAACCGGCATAAATTGCAAATGCTATTAAAGCCAGAGTTATAGCCACTTTAGCATTCTTCTTTTTTAACTCTTGCTTCCGTTTTGATTCTTCACTCACTGCAATTATGAATGCGCTGTTGCATCTGTTACTTGTGGTGGCACAGTAAACGTATGGAATGGTGGGGGTGAGGGTAATGTCCATTCCAAACCTTGCGCACCTTCCCAAACTTCATCTGTTGCTTTCTCTCCGCCGCGAATACATTTAATGACGACCAAAACGAGAATCAGCTGACTCACACCAAATACAAAACCGCCGATACTGGATATCATATTCCATTCTGCAAATTGCACATTGTAGTCTGGGATTCTTCGTGGCATTCCGGCCAAACCTAGAAAGTGCTGAGGAAAAAACAACACATTCACTGATATGGTTGATAACCAGAAATGTAATTTGCCCAAACCCTCGTCATACATATGACCGGTCCATTTAGGTAGCCAAAAATATACTGCCGCAAATAATGCAAACACAGCACCGGTAACGAGCACGTAATGGAAATGGGCCACAATAAAATAAGTGTCGTGATACTGAAAATCTACTGGTGTTATTGCCATCATTAGCCCGGTAAAACCACCAATAGAAAACAGCACAACAAACGCTATGCTAAACAACATAGGCGTTTCAAATGTCATCGACCCTCGCCACATAGTTGCCACCCAGTTAAAAATCTTAACGCCTGTAGGCACGGCAATCGACATGGTCGCGTACATGAAGAAAAGTTCGCCCGTTAATGGCATTCCCACCGTAAACATGTGATGAGCCCATACAAAGAAAGACAAAAATGCAATAGACGCCGTTGCATACACCATGGACTCATAGCCAAATAATGGTTTGCGTGAAAAAGTCGGCAATATCTGCGAAACGATTCCGAAAGCTGGCAATATCAGGATATAAACTTCAGGATGACCAAAAAACCAGAAAATATGCTGAAACATTACCGGGTCACCACCACCAGCGGCAATGAAAAAACTTGTTCCGAAAAACTTGTCCGTCAATAGCATCGTTACTGCACCGGCGAGAACCGGTAGTGAAGCAATAAGTAAAAACGCCGTTATGATCCAGGTCCAGACAAACAGAGGCAGCTTCATGAAAGTCATGCCGGGCGCTCTCATATTGAACACTGTGGCAATTATATTTATTGCGCCCATTATTGAGGAAATACCAAGAAAATGAACCGCGAATATTAAGTATGGAAAAGCATTTCCTGTCTGAGTGACCAAAGGTGGATACATTGTCCAGCCGCCTGCTGGTGCACCGCCTTCCATAAACAAAGTCGATAATAACAAGGTAAAGGCAAATGGTAATATCCAGAAACTCATGTTATTCATGCGTGGTAAAGCCATGTCTGGTGCGCCAATCATCATTGGAATCATCCAGTTCGCCAATCCAACGCCGGCCGGCATAACCGCTCCGAAAATCATTACCAAAGCATGCACTGTGGTCATTGAATTAAAAAACTGTGGGTCAACATACTGCAGCCCAGGTTGAAATAATTCAGCACGAATAATCATCGCCATTGCGCCGCCGACAAAGAACATGATCAATGAAAATATTAAATACATTGTGCCAATGTCTTTGTGATTTGTAGAAAACAACCACCGCCCTATGCCTGTGGGCTTGTGATCATGGTCATCGTGATGGTCTTCGTGGCCGACTGCTGCTTCGCTCATTTTGCCTTTCCTCTAAATATCTGAATATTACAAGACGAATATCTATCTCGCCGCTTGTACGTCTTCGGCAGACACCGAGTCACCGGTATCATTACCCCATGCATTACGTTCGTAAGTGATAATGGCTGCCAATTCTTCATTGGATAATTGTGCCCCAAAAGCCAACATTGCCGTGCCTGGTTTTCCGTTTAACACAATATCGATATGGCCTTCAGCAGGTCCTGTCGCAATCGGACTGGCCGCTAATGCTGGAAAAACTGGCGGGAGACCCTGGCCATTTTCCTGGTGACAAGCTGCACAATGTGTTTTGTAAAGCTTTACCGGGTCAAGCTCAGCCGGCTTATTCTTCATGCTTGTTAGCCAGGTCTGATAGTCTTCTTTGCTAACAACATTAACGACGATTGGCATAAAGCCATGATCACGGCCACAAAGCTCAGCACACTGTCCTCGATAAATGCCAGGCTCTTCAATATAGGTCCAGTTATCGTTAATAAACCCGGGGATGGCATCACGTTTCCAGCCCAAAGCGGGCACCCACCAGGCATGTATTACATCTGCAGCCGTTGTCAGGATTCGAATTTTTGTGTTAATCGGTAAAACAACCGGATTATCAACTTCTAGAAGATAGTTATCATAATCTTCGGCTTTTTCGCTGGATTCGCCTTTTCGGATACTATTGCTTCTATCGTCTAGCGATGAAAAATAGCTAATATCCTCACCAAGATAGTCGTACTTCCATTTCCACTGTAAACCGGTGACCTTAATCGTCATTTCCGCATCAGTGGTATCTTCCATCTTTATCAAAGTCTTGGTTGCAGGTATCGCCATCACAACCAGAATAATTACCGGGATAATTGTCCAGGCTAATTCTACAGAAGTACTGTGATGAAATTGAGCTGCTACAGCACCTTTTGATTTTCGATGATGGAATATGGACCAGAACATTACCGCGAAAACAGCTAAGCCTATAGCGGTGACCACATAAAGTATGATCATGTGTAGATCATAGACTTCGCGGCTTATTGGAGTGACGCCTTGAGTCAGGTTTAACCCGTACTCGGCAAAGGCACTACTAGCCCAAAGGAGCAAGGCTGGTATGGCTAAGCCTCTTATATAATTTCGCAGTTTTCTGACAAACATGCAGCTTTCCTCAGCAAAAACAATTTATTTAGTTTTATCATTCAAAATGACGTTCATCCTTCACAAACGTCCCAATACTATTCTCTCATTCAAGCCATTTAGCGTCTTGTTTGGCTAGATTGTAGGGATCATATAAAAATAGTGGGCTGGAGTCATGTTGATAGACATATATTTTCTAGTTTTTTTGGCAGCAGGACTAGAACACTGGCCCTGTACTGTCCGATTCCCCGTTAATTTTACTCAACACCTCCGCTCGGCAACAACTGTTGAGCAAAACTAGTGCGACAATATGCCTCAGGCGCCTAGCATGATGCAAGTCTGATGTTATAAAAAATTGGGATATCAGTCATTTACCGAGCGCGGACAGGTCCAGACTTGCACCAATCCTGGTCGGGTCAGGTGCCGTATAAAAGGGAATGTGCCCCAACAGGGGCGCGTCAATATGCTCAAGCAGATAGCCAACTGTGGCCCGGGAGGTTGTATATTCAGTATCAACTCCATTGGCTACCCAGGCTTGTAAGTGCAAACCGTCTTGTTTTATTGCTTCAGCTGTCAATAAGGCGTGGTTTATACACCCTGTTCTTAAACCAACCACCATAATTATCGGCAGCCCTAGTTCACGCACGAGATCCGGAAAAGCTTCGTTGTTATTAAGAGGCACTTTCCAACCTCCAGCACCCTCTACAACCACCTTTTCAACGTTTAAAGACAATTGTTCAAAACAGACCCGCAATTGATGTATATCAATTTTTTCACCAACATTAGATGCAGCCACATGCGGCGCAATTGGAGGCTCAAAAGCATAAGGGTTTACAAGTTCATAAACCTGATCCTCGCTACTAAGCGACTGTATTTTTAAGGCATCATCATTACGCAAACCCAAGCTGGTTCTTTCGCAGCCACTAGCAACAGGCTTCATGCCGCCAACCTTTATGCCTGTCGCTTTTAAGGCGCTTATTAAACTAAGGGTAACGACCGTTTTACCTATTTCTGTATCTGTCCCGGTTACAAAATAACCTTCGTGTGTCTTGCCTGATTCACTCATTCTGATCAGAAGAGCGTGTTATCGCTGAAATTGGGAAACTATGAGTTTGGGCATCAATTTTGCTAGCGCTTACCATTTCAGGTTTCCATGCATGTCCATATATGACCTCGTAAGTCGCCGGAAGATAGTCGTTAACGCGCCATTGCTCATAATGTGACAACATACTCCGCAAACGTGTTTTGCCGGTCAGTGTTTTTCTCCTGCCTTTGTTAACATTGTGCGCCCCAATCATTTTTAATTCCTGCATCAAAACTTTGGCGTCCTGATACTCTAACGTAATAGTTTCTGTTTCCATTACAGGGTTTTCCATCCCTGCACGAATTAGAGCGTCGCCAATATCATGCATATCGACAAAAGCGTTTACGTGAATATCCTCGTCTACTAGCTGCCAACTTTTACGCAACTCCTTCAAGGTGTCAGGTCCAAAAGTAGAAAAAAGTAACAAGCCGTTTGGCAGCAAAACCCGTCTCGCTTCTTGCAGGGCAAGATCAAGATCATCACACCATTGCAGCATCAAATTTGAATACACTAGATCAACACTTCTGCTCCTGACAGCTAGAGCTTCAGCGTCCGAACACAGCCTGCTGCGCTTTGAGAAAAACCTGGGAGAATTGGATGCTGAATGAATGAGCATTGCCTGTGAAATATCAACTTCTGTAATATTTGCTTTCTTATAGTATTTTGAAAGTTTCTTTGCACTGGTGCCCGGGCCCGAACCAAGATCCAAAATAGTTGTGGGCTCCAATTTGAAATAATCGAGCCTTTCAATAAGTCGGTCAGCAATGGTGCGCTGAAGCTGATCAACTAACTCATAATGTTTTGCCGCCGAACCAAAGCTTTTAGCAATTCGCTTTTTTTCCAGAGCATAAACATTTTCTTCGACGCTCATTACTTAATATCTCGAATTGCCGTAGTGGCGCATGACAAGGCCTCAAGCAACATGTCTATATCTTTCTCGGTGTGCTCTGCTGAAATCGTTATTCTAAGCCTGGAGGTATTTACTGGCACTGTTGGCGGGCGGATAGCCGTAACCAAAAAACCTTTGTTATACAAAATTTCACTCAATTTAATTGCTCGCTCCGCACTCCCTGTTAATAGTGGTTGTATCGGAGAAAAAGAGTCTCCTATCTGTAAACTTAGCTGCTGCGCGCCTGACCGAAAACGCGCAATAAGCGCAAACAAATTATCTTGGCGCCAGGTTTCTGATTGTAATAGGTTCAGTGCTTCACACGCTGCTGCGGCCACAGCTGGCAGCATCGCGGTTGTATAAATATAAGGACGCGCTTTTTGGACAAATAACTCTATTAGAGTATTGGAACCAGCAATGAAAGCACCACTACAACCAAGCGCTTTTCCGAACGTTGCCATCATGACAGGAACATCCGATTGATTCAGTTGTAGTAAATCCAAAACGCCCCTGCCCTGATGTCCGAAAACACCAAATCCATGCGCATCGTCTACGACGAGAGAGGCTTTTTGCTCACCACAGAGTTTAGCTATGAGCTGTAAGGGGGCGACATCACCATCCATACTAAAAATAGCTTCTGACAACACTATTTTGCTGTTTAACGATTGTCGTTGAAGCCCTTCGTGAAGCGCTGTTACATTCACATGAGGATATCGTACGAGTTTTCCGCGGCTCAACAATGCCGCATCAATCATTGATGCGTGATTTAGTTTATCCTGAAAGATATAGTCACTACTATCTTCAACTAAAGTAGAGATTATAGACAGGTTGGCAAGATAGCCGCTGGAAAACAACAAAGCCTTTTCTCTTCCGGTAAACCTGGCAACCTCCTCTTCCAATTCGACATGCGCCGAACTTCTGCCGCATACTAATGAAGAGGCACCACTTCCAACACCATAGTTATTTGCTGCTTGTTGGAATGCATTGATTAAAGACGGATGATTTGCCAGACCAAGATAATTATTACTACAAAAATTTAGTAATTTTATACTGTCTATTTGAACCAATCTGCCTTGTGCAGACTCGATAGATTTTCGTTTTCTAAACAGCTTTTTGTCTTCTATCTCCTTAAGTCTGCCCGCTATAGTAGAGTCGCCTGTCCTGTCTTCTGCTTCCATCGGCTAGCGTGTTGGACTTAATCCCAATCGCTTAAATAAAGCAAGATCTTCGTTATGTTCGGGGTTTTCAGTGGTTAATAATTTTTCGCCATAAAAAATTGAATTGGCGCCCGCATGAAAGCAAAGAGCCTGCATAGATTCTGTCATATCACTACGTCCGGCAGAAAGACGCACGTATGATTTAGGCATAAGAATACGTGCAACGGCTATTGTGCGAATAAACTCGAAAGGGTCCAGAGCTTTAGTGTCTACAAGCGGTGTGCCTTCAACTTGCACGAGTAAATTAATAGGCACACTTTCGGGATGTTTAGACATTGTAGCCAGTGTTGTCAGCAAACCAACCCTGTCTTTTCTTTCTTCGCCCAGACCGACGATTCCTCCGCAACAAACGTTAATATCCGCCTTGCGCACATGTTCGAGCGTATCCAAACGATCTTGATAAGTGCGTGTGGTAATTATCTCGCCATAAAACTCTTCGGAAGTGTCCAGGTTATGATTGTAATAATCTAAGCCGGAGTCTTTCAATCTTGCAGCCTGATCTTCATCAAGCATTCCTAAGGTAGCACATGTTTCCAGACCTAAACCCTTCACTTCTTCAATCATTTCCAGAACCTGTTTAAAGTCCTTCTCTTTCGGCCTTCTCCATGCAGCACCCATACAAAATCTGCTCGCACCTTGCGCTTTCGCCTGCTTTGCAGATTCCAAAACACCGGAGATATCCAGCAAGGGCTCGGCCTCTACATCTGTATTGTAACGAGCGCTTTGTGGACAATAAGAACAGTCTTCAGAACAACCACCAGTCTTGATGTTAATTAGTGTGCTCAGCTGAACCTCGTTTGGGTTAAAATACTGGCGGTGAATGGACTGCGCGTAATGAAGGAGATCGTTAAATGGAAGCTCAAAAAGAGCTGTTATTTGCTCAGGCTTCCAGTCATGCCTAATTGGCGAGCCGTCTTGAAGTTGTTGTTGCGTGTTTGATTCTGCGCCCATATTAGTTCCACTTGTTAATAAACTTTGCGCATGATTCCTCTTCCTAACGTCACTGTCAACCTGGTCGTGGCCGCTGGGTTTACTAGTGTTTGGTTTTTGTCATGCAGTTAAACCGCCTTCTGCCACAACAATGCTACCTCTGCTGCAGTCAAATAATTAATTCGTCGCTTTTTTGCTCGCTCTGTTGGCAAGACATGATGACGCATAAGCCTTCCTGCCAGCGTTGTGGTCGAAGACTGGGTCATGCTGGCGCGTGCGGAAATTGTCTTAAAAACCCGGGGTTCATTGACCAAACCATCTCTCTGGTACCTTATACTTTCCCGACAAACTCTCTTTTGCGCTCAATGAAATATAAAGACAAGCTAATGTTGGCGCATGAATTCGGAGAAAAACTGGCGCAGAAAGTTTTAAGCGAAAACCTTTCTATGCCGGAACGCATTATACCTGTGCCACTGCACCCAAAACGCCTCATATCAAGAGGTTTCAATCAGGCAATTGAAGTCGCGCGGAAAATTAGCAAGGAAACAGGCGTGCCCTTAGACTATAGGAGCTGTGTTCGCATTAAAAACACTTTGCCACAATTTAGCCTTAAGTCTGCACAGAGAAGAAAAAACCTAA
>Ga0055584_100002391_pt1 | contig 18534 bp, 23 predicted proteins | sample OSDHelmetaG_FD_58716 | JGI IMG/M metagenome (GOLD analysis project Ga0055584, IMG submission 58716) | Pelagic marine sediment microbial communities from the LTER site Helgoland, North Sea, for post-phytoplankton bloom and carbon turnover... | ecosystem: Environmental > Aquatic > Marine >... | reverse complement strand
CTGGTCGTGTTCTTCGCCGGATTCAATTTCCTCGAGGCCGGTCTGCCCGCGCGGCTGTCAATGCTGGCCGACGGGGAGGTGCGTGGTGCATCGCTCGGCGTATTCTCCAGCGCGCAGTTTTTCGGTGCCTTCGTCGGCGGGCTGCTGGGTGGCCGGTTTCTCGCCGCAGGGCGCCCCGCTGACGTGTTTTTCGTCTGCGCCTTGCTTGCGGCTATATGGCTGGCGATGTCTGGACTGTTTCGCCGCCAATAGTGGAGAAATCGGGCTGGTATTTGGCCACTCAGGCTCTACAATAGTCGACCCTCACCGGCCAGCAGGCGGGTGGGCATAACAACACTACAACACCTGACAGGGGACCTCATATGGCCCGCGGAATTAACAAAGTCATCATCGTCGGCAACCTCGGGAATGATCCCGAAACACGGTATATGCCCAGCGGCTCGGCGGTGACCAATCTAACAGTGGCCACGAACGAAAGCTGGAAAGACAAGGCGACGGGCGAGCAAAAAGATCGCACCGAATGGCACAAGGTCGCCATGTTCAACCGGTTGGCCGAAATTGCGGCGGAATACCTGCGCAAAGGCTCGCAAGTCTACATCGAAGGCAAATTGCGGACCCGTAAATGGCAGGACAAGAACGGCCAGGATCGCTGGACCACGGAAATCGTCGCCGACGAGATGCAGATGCTCGGCGGACGCGGTGGTGCGGGCGGCGGTGGCGGTTCTGCACCGATGAGCTCAGGCCAGGATTCAGGACAGCCAAGTGCGCCGCCGCAGACGGGTCCTGACGACTTCGACGACGACATTCCTTTCTAAGCCCGAAGCGGCTTGCCGCAGGTCGCCTCTGAGTCAGCAGTCAGGGGCTCCGGCAGCACACAGGTAAACAGACGTGTCTCCAAAGCTATTCATCAAGACGATGGGCTGCCAGATGAACGAGTACGACTCGGACAAGATGGCAGATGTCTTGCGTGAGTCGCATGGCTATGAACTCACGACCGATGTCAGCCAGGCGGACCTGTTGCTCGTCAATACCTGCTCCATTCGTGAAAAGGCTCAGGAGAAAGTCTTCTCGGAGCTGGGTCGCTGGCGGCCGCTCAAGGAAAAGCGTCCGGGCGTCATGATCGGGGTCGGTGGCTGCGTGGCCAGCCAGGAAGGCGAGGGCATCACTAAACGTGCGCCTTATGTTGATGTGGTTTTCGGGCCGCAGACGCTGCACCGCTTGCCCGAGCTCATCGAGGATGCGCGAGCCAAGAACGGTTCGGTCGTTGATATTTCCTTTCCGGAGATTGAGAAGTTCGACCGATTGCCTGAGCCAAGGGCTGAAGGACCGACCGCATTCGTCTCGGTCATGGAAGGTTGCAGCAAGTACTGCAGCTTTTGTGTCGTCCCCTACACACGTGGCGAGGAAATTAGCCGGCCGTTTGACGATGTTATTGCTGAATGCGTCAGTCTGGCGTCACAGGGCGTTAGCGAGATCAATTTACTCGGTCAAAACGTCAATGCATACCGCGGTCCGATGCACGACGGACAGATAGCCGATCTTGCAACGTTGATTTATTACGTTGCTGCCGTTGATGGCGTCGAGCGAATTCGCTTCACGACATCGCATCCGGTCGAGTTCACCGACAGCCTGATTCAGGCCTATGCTGAAGTGCCGAAACTCGCCAATTACCTGCATTTGCCGGTGCAACATGGTTCCGACCGTGTGCTGGCCCGCATGAAGCGTGGCCATACGATTCTCGAGTATAAGCAAAAGATTCGTAAGCTCAGGGAAGCTCGCCCTGATATATCCCTGTCGTCGGATTTTATTGTCGGCTTCCCTGGTGAGACTGATGATGATTTCGAGCAGTTGATGAACCTGATTGCCGAAATCGGGTTCGATCAGTCCTTCAGTTTCATTTACAGCGCACGCCCGGGCACCCCAGCAGCAAGCCTTGCAGACGACACACCGATGGCTGTCAAGAAGCAGCGGCTGCAGATTCTGCAGGCGCGTATCAACCAACAGGCGCTGGCGATCAGTCAGGGCATGGTTGGAACAACGCAACGAGTGCTGGTTGAGAAAACATCCAAGAAAGATGCAAACCAGCTTGCCGGTAAAACTGAGAACATGCGTTGGGTAAATTTCGATGCCGATGCGTCGCTAATTGGCCAGTTCGTCGACGTTGTGATCACCGAGGCCTTGCCGAATTCATTGCGCGGGCGGCTCGTGCGCAATCAGGCAGCAGCCTGAACAGGTAGAGTTCTTGCTTCCCAATTTCCGCACATCGCGGTAGTCTCGTACGTACTTTGAATGCTATCCGATTTTCTCGGGACATCGTCCTCGAGCCCGCCGACAATAGCCGCCTGGCTAATCTTTGTGGTCAGTTCGATCAACATCTGCGACAAATCGAAGCTCGTCTCAACGTCGAAATTGCAAGTCGGGGGAATCGTTTCCGTGTAACGGGAAAACCCGGCGCCGCTCAAATTGGTGGTGATGTTCTGTTGTCGCTGTTCGAAATGACCGACAAAGAGCGAGTTGATCCTGAACGCGTGCACATGCTTTTGCAGGAGTCAGTAATGAATGAATCTCAGCCAGCCTCGGCAAGAAACGAGGAAAACGATGTCGATGCGGACGCGGTTTTGATTCAGACGCGGCAAAAGCTGATTCGTCCTCGTGGCCCGAATCAAGCGATCTACTTGAAGAGCATTCTTGACCATGATCTTGCCTTCGGGATTGGGCCAGCCGGAACCGGCAAGACCTATCTCGCGGTCGCTGCGGCTATCGATGCGCTCGAGAGTGAGCGCGTACGCCGCATCGTTCTCGTGCGCCCGGCGGTTGAGGCTGGAGAAAGATTGGGTTTTCTTCCCGGCGACATGTCGCAAAAAGTCGATCCGTACCTTCGACCGATGTATGACGCGTTGTATGACATGATGGGCGCCGATAACGTAACGCGCCTGATTGAAACCAACGTCATCGAAATTGCACCGCTCGCGTTTATGCGTGGCCGCTCTCTTAACGAGTCATTCATTATTCTCGACGAAGCGCAGAACACCAGTGTTGAGCAAATGAAGATGTTCCTGACGCGTATCGGTTTCGGTTCGCGTGCCGTCGTTACTGGCGATATCACCCAGGTCGATTTGCCGATCAAACAAGAGTCTGGATTGAAGAATGCCATGCGAATTCTCGACAATATCGATACCATTTCCTTCACGTTCTTTTCACCGAAGGACGTTGTGCGCCACCCACTGGTACAGCGCATTGTTGAGGCCTACGAATCGAGTGATGCGGCTAACCGTTGATGTGCAGATTGCCTGCGATGGCGGGGGCATTCCGTCCACAGGGGATATTCAGCGTTGGGTCGAGGCTGCGCTCCGGCAGTCAGGTAGAGCATCTGACGGTAACGTGGAACTTGCCGTACGGATCGTCGACGCTGATGAAATCCGCACGCTGAACAATCTCTATCGAGAGCAGGACAAGGCGACGAATGTACTGTCCTTTCCGGCTGGCGGTATGGAAGGATTACCTCACGATGCGGGCAGATTGCTCGGAGATGTCGTAATTTGCGCAGCCGTTGTCTCGGAGGAGGCAAATGTCCAAGGTAAGGCCCTTGCCGACCACTGGTGCCATATAATCGTGCACGGCACACTGCATTTGCTCGGTTTTGACCATGAAACGGACGCGGAAGCGGCGGAAATGGAGGCTCTGGAGGCAGAAATTCTGTACTCTCAAAATGTGACGGACCCGTACGCGGGCTCGTGATAACAAGCTGTTACAATGACCGTTAACTGCGACACAGGCATAAACCAGGCTCGATGAACGACAAACCGCCAAGTATCAGCGGCACAGGCAGCACCGGATTGTTTGCACGCGTAAAGCGCGCATTCAAGGGTGATCCCTGGAGCCGCGAAGAAATCCAAGATTTTATTCAACAGTCCGAGGTCGAACTCGACGCCGAAGAGAAAAGTATGCTTACGGGCGTGCTGGAGGTGTCCGAGACCCAGGTGCGGGAGGTCATGGTGCCTCGTTCGCAAATGGTCGTGATCGACATCGAAGAAGACTTCGACGAAATCATGTCGACCATTATTCAGTCCGGACATTCGCGCTTTCCCGTCATCGGCGAAGACCGCGACGAAGTCCTGGGCGTATTGTTAGCGAAGGACTTACTACGCTACTTCGGCAGCGAGGCTGCGGATGATGTGCCACTAAGGAAGTTGCTGCGACCGGTTTCGGTCATTCCCGAATCAAAGCGATTAAATGCCTTGCTCAAGGAATTCCGGGATAGCCACAATCATATGGCGATCGTTGTCGACGAATATGGTGGTGTGGCTGGCTTGCTGACAATTGAAGACGTACTCGAGGAAATCGTTGGCGAAATCGATGATGAGCACGATCGGGAAGAAGTGGCGTTTATTCGTCCGGATGGTGAACAGCAGGGCAAGCCGAGTTTCGCGGTTCGGGCGCTGACACGTATTGAGGATTTCAACGAGTTCTTTGAATGTGAACTCGATGACGAGGAGTACGATACCGTCGGCGGTCTTGTTATGCACGAACTTGGCAAGTTGCCGCGCCGCGGAGAGTCGATACAGTTTGGTGGCTTCCGTTTTGCTGTCGTCAAAGCGGACAAGCGCCGCATCGACACACTACAGGTTCAGCGGAACAGCTAGCCCGTGGCGCGCGAGTCTTCGCTATTGCTGTTGCCGGCAGACCGGCCCCGGATTAGCCAGCTGATCTTTTTCATACTTGGCTGCCTGACGACGCTCGCCTTTGCACCATTCGGTTGGTCGTTGCTGCTGCCATTGACCCTGATACCCTTTCTCTACGTCTGCCTGACCAACTCGCCACGTGATTCCGCCAGGCACGCCTTCTGGTTTGGCGTTGGCCTGTTTCTGACCGGCACTTACTGGATTTACATTTCGGTTGTCGTCTTCGGCCAGGCGCCTGTCTGGATCGCAATGCTCCTGATGGTCGGCCTTGTACTGTTGATGTCGCTGTATTTCTGGATGCTGGGCTGGCTCATCAGCCGACTCGCCAGCGGAGAGCCATGGCTTCTGCTTATTGCAGCACCAGCAGTATGGGTACTGATCGAGTGGGCACGCGGCTGGTTGCTGACCGGGTTTCCGTGGATGGCGCTTGGCTACAGTCAGATCGATTCATGGCTCGCTGGCTGGGCACCAGTACTCGGTGTCTATGGTATTTCCGCCATGCTTGTCGTCAGTGTTGCTGCAATCCTGGTGGCGCTACTAACGCAGCAGCGTCAGCGATTGATCGCCGTCGGCATTGTGCTATTGCCAAGCTTGCTTGGCGGTATGTTGAAGTTTGTCGACTGGACGGAGCCCTCTGGCAGCCCGGTGACGGTGACGCTGATTCAGGGCGGTATCTCACAAGACAGAAAGTGGCTGGCAGAACAGTTTCAGCCAACGCTCGATTTCTATCGCAATGCGACCAGGAAAGTCTCGAACAGCGATATTGTAATCTGGCCGGAGGTGGCTATTCCCGCAGTGGATGACCGCGTCGACGGCTATATTAATGCGCTGGAATCCGACGCGCGCATCAGCGAGCAGACGATTTTGTTCGGCATTCTGGAGCGGGAGACCGAGCGCACAATCGAGCCGAAGGTCTACAACAGCATTGTGGCCCTTACTGGCGGGGAACGGCAGGTTTACCGGAAACGCCACCTGGTTCCCTTCGGCGAGTATTTTCCTGTGCCGGATACGGTACGCGAATGGATGCGCATGCTGAGTCTTCCGCACCGCGATCTGTCAGCGGGTGCCGACGAGCAGGAGCTCATCAGGACGCGCGATGGCATCGAGCTGGCTATCGCCATTTGTTATGAGGACGCTTACGGTGCCGAGCAACTGTATGCCTTGCCGGACGCTGCAATCCTGATCAATGTGAGCAACGACGCCTGGTTTGGCGACTCGATTGCGCCGCATCAGCACCTGCAAATCGCACGGATGCGCTCGCTTGAAGTCGGGCGACCCGCGATTCGGGCGACAAATACAGGCATCAGCGCCTTCATCGCTGCCGACGGCAAGCTACTTGAGACAGGCCCGCAGTTTCAGCCCGTCACGATGACGATGGACGTACAGCCGCGCAAAGGCAGCACCCCTTACGCAGGCTCCGGCAATTGGTTGGTCCTTGGCGTGTGTTTCCTGCTCGCGGCGGGCTTGTGGCTGCGCGGCCACGCCAGACTCTGAAACCCGCGTCGCAGCTGCGAATCGCCGCCTGTTGCTGTACGCTTGCGCCCCATGAGTACGCCATACAATCCGGAAAGCATCGAGACGACGGCCCAGAAATACTGGGACGATTCGCATTGTTTTGAAGTCGGTGAAGATGCCGACAAAGAGAAGTTTTATTGCCTGACAATGTTCCCGTATCCGAGCGGGAAATTGCACATGGGTCATGTCCGCGTTTTTACGATTAGTGACGTCATTGCGCGTTATCAACGCATGCAAGGCAAGCACGTGCTGCAACCCATGGGCTGGGACGCATTTGGTATGCCGGCAGAAAATGCGGCGATAAAGCGCGGTGTGCCTCCGGCGCAATGGACCTACGCAAACATCGAGGACATGCGTGGCCAGATGAATCGTCTTGGCTACGCTTACGATTGGTCGCGTGAAATCATGACCTGCCGCCCGGAGTACTACCGCTGGGAACAGTGGTTGTTCACGAAGATGTTCAAAAAGGGTCTCGTCTATCGCAAGAACTCGATCGTCAATTGGGATCCAGTCGATCAAACCGTTCTGGCCAATGAGCAGGTTATCGATGGCCGTGGCTGGCGCTCTGACGCCCTGGTCGAACGCCGCGAGATTCCACAGTGGTTCATGAAGATCACTGCCTATGCCGACGAATTGCTGCAAGAGCTTGATCATATGCCGGGCTGGCCCGATTCGGTCAAGACGATGCAACGCAACTGGATTGGGCGATCCGAAGGCGTCGAGTTGTCATTTGCGGTAGCCGGTGAGGCTGAGCCGCTGACGGTATTCACGACGCGCCCCGACACCCTTTTCGGTGTGACCTACATGGCGGTTGCTGCCGAACACCCATTGGCTGAGAAAGCGGCCGCAGGTAATCCTGAGGTTGCGACGTTCGTTGAAGAATGCAAACAGATGGATGCTGCGGAGGCGACTCTCGAGACCATGGAGAAGAAGGGCATGGCGCTCGGCATATCGGCCATCCATCCGCTCACGGGAGAGGAAGTACCGCTTTGGGTCGCGAATTTCGTGCTGATGAGCTATGGCACCGGTGCGGTCATGGCTGTTCCGGGGCACGACGAGCGTGACTGGGAGTTTGCCAAGAAACACGGCTTGCCAATCAAACAGGTCATCGCGCCGTTTGACGGCAGCGAGATCGATATCGACGAAGCAGTATTCATCGATAAAGGTGTGACCGTAAATTCTGGTGAGTACGACGGTCTGAACTTCGAAGATGCATTCAATGCCATTTCCGACCACTTTGAGACTTCAGGTAGCGGCAAACGTACAGTGAATTACCGTTTGCGGGACTGGGGCGTATCGCGACAACGTTATTGGGGTACGCCAATACCCATCATCTATTGTGATGACTGCGATGCAGTCGCTGTGCCCGAAGATCAGCTGCCGGTGATTTTGCCCGAGGATGTCGAAGTGTCGGGGCAGGGCTCGCCGCTCAAGGACATGCCCGATTTCGTCAATGTTGTGTGCCCGAAGTGTGGCAAAGACGCTCGTCGTGAGACAGACACCTTCGATACCTTTGTTGAGTCGTCCTGGTATTTTGCACGCTATGCGTGCCCGGACAGTGATACCGCAATGCTGGATGAGCGCGCCGCCTATTGGACACCTGTCGATCAGTACACGGGCGGTATAGAGCACGCGATCCTGCACTTGTTGTATGCGCGCTTTTTTCAAAGGGTCATGCGTGACGAAGGCCTGACCGATGTGTCCGAGCCATTCACGAATCTGTTGACGCAGGGAATGGTCCTCAAAGACGGCGCCAAAATGTCGAAGAACAAAGGCAATACCGTTGATCCACAGGACTTGATCGCCAAATACGGGGCTGACACCGTGCGCCTGTTCATGATGTTCGCGGCGCCTCCCGAGCAAGCACTCGAATGGTCGGACGATGGCGTACAGGGCAGTTTTCGCTTTCTAAAGCGCTTCTGGAATGCAGTGCAGCTGCACGTGGACGCCGGACCTGCGAGTGTTTTGGATGTGAGTGCACTGAACGCCAGACAAAAAGATCTGCGCCGCAAAACCCATCAGAGCATTGCCAAGATCAGCGATGACCTGGGCAGGCGGTATACATTTAACACAGCGGTTGCGGCATCGATGGAGTTACTCAACGCTATTACGCGGTTCGAAGATGACTCAGATGCCGGTCGTGCCGTTGTGCACGAGGCGCTTGAGGCTGTCGTACTAATGTTGTCACCGATTGTGCCGCACATTTGCCACGCGTTATGGGCAGAGTTGGGACACAAGACAGCGCTCATCGACGTACCCTGGCCGGTGGTTGATGAAGCCGCGCTTGAGGCTGATACGGTCGAGATCGTTGTGCAGGTTAATGGCAAATTGCGCGGGCGAATAGCAGTGTCCGTTGGTATAGACAAGGATGCCGTCCGTGATCTGGCACTGGCCGACGAAAATGTGCAGCGCTTTGTGGCTGGGAAGGAAATACGCAAGGTCATCGTCGTTCCCGGGCGCCTGGTAAATGTCGTTGTTTAGGCTGCTGACTTTGCTGGCCATGTCGCTGCTGACCGGCTGCGGTTTTCACCTGCAAGGCGGCATCAATACGCCCCCCGAAATGCAGCGCACGTACATCGATGCGATCGAGCGCAATAGTCAGTTTCATCGCGAGCTGCGCAGGCAATTGCTCGCGGCCGACGTGGAGCTTGTCGATTCGCTGGATGAGGCGACGGCAATATTCACGATCAGCGTTGACGAGACGGAGCAGCGAGTACTGACGGTATCTGCACGTAATGTTCCAACTGAGTACCAGGTTTATTATTCAGTTGAATATGCGTTAGTCAGCGGAGAGAAGAGCCTGCTCGCGACTCAGTTCGTGACGTTGACGCGCGACTATACCTACGACGAAACCCTGGTTCTCGGTAAGGCGCGTGAAGAAGACTTATTGCGTGAGTCGATCGTGCGGGACCTCGTGCGTATCGTCCTGAAACAAATCTCGGCCCTGTAGGAAACTGACTGACGTTGCCAAAAACGTGATGATTGTGTCGGAGACTCCACTGGCGTCACTTGAAGCGCTGCTGTCCAACTATGATCTGGCACTGCGCATGCAGCCGGAGGGTCAGGCAATTACCGGTAGCTTCTGGGGCGATAGCGAGGCCGGTGTTGTCGGTCGCACCGTCTTCGTGCGCGGCGATACGCCGGTGCATTCCTTATTGCATGAAACCTGTCATATCATCTGCATGTCAGGTGAGCGACGTGAACGGCTTCAAACCGATGCGGGTGGTGATGATCTTGAAGAGGCCGCGGTCTGCTATCTGCAGATTATTCTCGCGGACGAGATAGAGACTGTCGGCCGCAAACGCCTGATGGCAGACATGGATGCCTGGGGATACAGCTTTCGCCTTGGTAATACGGCCTCCTGGTTTGATGAAGATGCGGAGGATGCACGTAAGTGGTTGATTGATAAAAATCTGCTTACAAATAACGGCGCCGCGATTTTCCGGCTTCGTGCCTGACATATTGTATAGTCACGTATGGTCTGGCCACGCTACCTGCTCTATTTCATCGGCATTGCGCTCGTCACGTGGATGCTGACGCAGCTCGAGATTTCGTTTCCGGGCAGTCTGAAGTTGCATGTATTGGCGAGCCCAATGGATCAGGTTGGCACGAGCGAGTTTTCGCCGATTGAAATCATCCAACCGATCATTATTGCAGTCTGTGGATTGCTCATGCTCTGGGTTGCGGAGTATTGCCCCAGTCAGCGACCAATCGCGATTCCGTTTGGCGGTATGGCACTGGCATTCATGGTCCGGGAGCTGGATTATTTTTTCGATCGCTATTTGATTGATAATTTATGGCAGGTGCTCATCGGCTTTGCTGCCGCGTTCGTTATTGTCTATACCTACCGTACGCGAAAACGATTGAAGATCGCATGGGCGCGAATCTGGCCGTCACCGGGTATCGCGCTGTTGTTCGCGGGTGCGGTCATCCTGTTCGCATTTGTGAGGCTTGTCGGGCATGAGCCACTATGGATGTCGATTCTTGATGACGGCTACCGCCGCGTCGCAAAATTGGCAGTTGAAGAATTCATCGAACTAATTGGCTATTTTCTCTGGCTGGTCGGTACCATCGAATACACTTATCAGGCGCGTGCAATCGCTTACAAGGAACCTATTCCGTTGGCACAGCGATTGCGTAAAAAACGCCGCCATGACAAACAAGGACGATACTGAAATGACTCGCGACTTCCGGTTCTGGACATTAATGGTTGTTTTTCAGTTCGGCTTTGGATTTGCTGTATATGCCGTCACTCGCGACTACTATGTCCAGGAACCGAGCAACACGAGCCCCCACGCGTTACCGTCGGGCGGTGCTTCGACCGCATGGCCAAACGGAATTGCAGCTAACGAATTGGCGCGTCTAACGTCGTCAGCACCCAGTCAATCCGTAATCACCGATCCGGTGGAAATATCACGTCAGGCTGATGTATTTTTCTCCAACAGGCAGTACCAGCAAGCCGCAGAAATGTACGAACGCCTGCTAACGCTGAGCCCAAACAATCCGGAAATCCATAATAACCTTGGGCTTACGCTGCACTACATGGGTCAGTCGAGTGAGGCACTGCGGCGGCTCGAGAAAGGTGCGGCGCTCGATCCTGATCATCAGAGGATCTGGTTGACGATCGGTTTCGTCAATAGTGAGCTTGGAAATTTCGACCGGGCTCGGACGGCACTGACGAACGCCACGCTGGTCGGCGATAACGATTCGATCCGGCAGTCGGCGCAAAAAATGCTCGATAATCTGCCGTAGGTCAGATACTTGGAGATTTGAGATATGAGGATATTCGCGCTTGTGGTTGCCCCCATTCTGTTTGCCGCATCTCTGGCCGCCTGCTCACCCGAAGTCGGTAGCGAAGCATGGTGCAATAACATGAAAGAGAAAGCGAAGGCAGACTGGACTGCGAATGAGGCAAAAGAGTACGCCAGGAGTTGCATTTTTAAATCGGACGATTAGCCGTCTGTTGGGTGGCGCCTACAACTTCGTCGGGTTTGGTGCGTCGCCGTATACCTCATTCGGATCGAATACTTTTTCAGTATCCGTCCACTGAAGATTGACCTTTCCATCTGCTTGCTCGTTGGCATAAGCATCGCCTGTTGGCACGCTGCGGTAAAAGCAGCTGCGATAACCGACATGGCAACTCGCGCCGCCGGCCACGTCGACGCGCAGCCAGATGCAGTCCTGATCATCGTCGACCAATAGCTCACGAACTTTTTGCACGAATCCACTCGTTGCGCCTTTGTGCCACAGCACCTGGCGGCTGCGGCTGAAATAATGCGCTTCACCGGTCGTGATCGTCAGGCCCAGGGCCTCGGCATTCATGTAGCCCTGCATCAGCAACTCGCCTGAGTCAGCGTCAGTCGTGACGACCGTAATGAGTCCACGGTCATCGAACTTTGGCGCGAGATCGTTGCCTTCTTCGACCTGTTCGATCGATTCGCGGGCTTGAAAACTGACCGGTGCGACAGACATTTTGCTTCCTCAGGAAATTGCTGGGCGGGGCGGCAGAATACAAGGCCTCGCTGTCAGCGGCAATATTGCTATCATTCGCCTTTTGGTAAGGCACAAAGAGACAGACATGACGATCCAGTTACACGATACCCGACAAGGGCGGAAAGTTCCCTTCACGCCAATGCAGGACGGCAAGGTAACGATGTATCTGTGTGGACCGACGGTATACAACTATGCGCATATCGGTAATGCGCGACCGGCCGTCGTGTTTGATCTTCTCGCCCGGATACTGCGGCGTCGCTACGAGCTGACATTTGCGCGCAATTTCACCGACGTGGATGACAAGATTAATGCGGCTTCGGTCGAGACCGGCAAGCCTATCGACGAGATCACAGCAAGGTATATGACCGCCTACAACGATGATATGGGCGCGCTCGGCGTGCAGCCACCCGATATCGAACCGCGTGCAACCCAGCACATAGGCGATATGGTCGCGATGATTGAGGCGCTGATTGAGCGTGGCCACGCCTATGAGGCCGAAGGTCACGTCCTGTTTGACGTTTCCTCTCACAAAGATTACGGCAGCCTGTCCAAGCGTGATTTGCGCGAGATGATCGCAGGGTCTCGTGTGGAGGTGGCGCCATACAAGAAAGCGGCACAGGATTTCGTGCTGTGGAAGCCGTCAACGCCCGAACTACCCGGTTGGGATTCCCCCTGGGGACGCGGTCGGCCCGGTTGGCATATTGAATGCTCGGCGATGGCGGCCAAGCATCTGGGCGAGACGATCGACATTCATGCGGGCGGTCAGGACCTGATATTCCCGCACCACGAGAACGAACTCGCGCAGAGTTGTTGTGCGCATGATGGCGCCGATTTCGCGCGCTACTGGGTACACAACGGGTTCCTGTCCATGGATCAGGAAAAGATGTCCAAGTCGCTTGGCAATGTTGTGCTCGTGCATGACCTGATCAAGTCGATTCCAGGCGAGGTCATTCGCCTGGCTTTGTTGGGCGCTCATTATCGCCAGCCATTGGACTGGTCGGATGACACACTAAAGTCAGCCAAACGCATGCTCGACCGATTGTATGGCGCAGTGCGCGGCATTGAAGTGCCGGTCGACGTTCGCGCAGCGGCAGAACCGCCCGAAGCGCTGGTTGCGGCGCTCGAAGACGACCTCAATTCGCCCAAAGCCATGGCCGAATTCTTCGCGCTGGCCAAAGAACTCAATAAGGCGGCTGACAGTTCCGAAAAGATACGGCTTGCGGCAGCGATGTATGCAGCGGGTGAGATAATGGGCTTGTTGCAGTCGGATCCGGAGGAGTGGTTCGCCGGTGACGTTGAAGGCGAACTTTCGGCGGACGACATCGAAGCTTTGATAGAGAAGCGCAATATGGCTCGCGCCGCCAAAGATTTCGCAACCGCCGATGCGGTGCGCGATCAGTTGAGCGCAGCGGGCATCAAGATCGAGGATGGGGCAGGCGGTACCAGCTGGCGGCGCGGCGACGAATGAGTAACGAAGTACAGGCTGCGCAAGATGAGCTGATTGAGGAATTTCAATTCTTCGACAACTGGATGGATCGTTATCAATACCTGATAGATCTTGGCCGACGCTTGCCCGAGTTCCCGGAATCACAGCGCACGGATGCGAACAAGATAAGGGGCTGTCAGTCACAGGTGTGGTTTGTCGCCGAACAGCATGATGGCCTGCTGGAGTTTCGCGCTGTTTCCGATGCTGCGATCGTGTCCGGGCTTATCGCCATGTTGCTGCGCATATACAGCGGCCGACGACCCCAGGATATCCTCGATACACCGCCCAATTTTGTAACGGCGCTCGAACTCGAACAGCACCTGAGCCCAACGCGCAGTAACGGCCTGTCATCGATGCTCAAAGCAATCCGGACTTTTGCTACCGAGGCGCTGCAGGCCGTCTGATGATGAAGGCGATAGCCAGAGTGTTAGCCTGGCCATTGCTCGCGCTTGTCTTTTTGTATCGCGTCGTAATCTCGCCCTGGCTTGGGCCCAATTGTCGCTTCGAGCCGTCGTGTTCGGAGTACGCGCTGCAAGCGCTTCGCGAGTACGGCGCATTCCGTGGTAGCTGGCTGGCGGCGAAACGGATCGGTCGGTGCCATCCGTGGGGCGGCTCCGGTTATGATCCGGTGCCCGAAACAGTCGTAGCTGACGAGAAGCTGCTGAAAGCACGCGCCAAGGTGCTCAATCATGCTTACGGATTCATCAGTCGGGATAATCGCGCTGGTGGTCTCAGGCATGTCAGAGACTGGTTGCAACAGGATCCGGTGCCGCACAATGCGTGGGAGTGGTTTTTCCAGCAGATGCTGCGCTGGGAAGGCAAAGAACCTGCGCTCGAATTTGCGCAAATCTACCTGACGCGCTTACTGCAAGACGGTGATTATGTCGCGGCGGTTAAGGTAATGCTGCGCTGTCGTCTTGAGCACGAGTCGTTCCTGCCGCTGGCGGATGACCGGGACCTGGCGCGCGCTGCGGCCGAGTATTGCGGCAATGAAGACTTACTAAAGGCGCTGCGCTGACTTTCTTACGGGCAGCTTTTGTGCTCACGTGTACGCGCCGTGTTATAGAAATGTGCGGTTGCCAGGACCAGTGCGCCAACAATAGTGAAGATGCGATCGGCAACGATTCCGAGCTGTTCGTGAGCAATCGTGGCACCAATTGTTAGAATGGCCATGCCGACGATTCCGGTGGAAACGATCACAGCGCTGCGATGATGGCGAAATCCGAGACTCAGCGCGATGATGCTCAGGGGCAATACGACGACGAGCATCTGCGCATGCAGGTGGCCCTCAGAGAACTGCGCGAAAAATGGCAGGCCCGCAACGAGAAGCGGCAATGCGAGACAGTGGATCAGACACAACGCCGACAAACCGACTGCAGCGCCATCGAGCCAGCTGGTCGATTTCGACTTATTTTGATCCATAGCGAGTTGCCGTTATCCTATCAGAGACGGGAAGGTATATGGACAAACGACTACTAGCAATACTGCGCTGCCCTGTGACCCAGAAAGAGCTTTCGCTGGCCAAGAATGCGACGCTCAGTGAGGTCAATGCAGCTATTCAATCGGGCAAGCTGTCGAACCGCGATGGCCGTGTGCTCGACATACCCTTGTCGGAAGCGCTGGTGACAGACGATGGCAAGGTGCTGTATCCGATCGCCAACGGCATCCCGGTGCTTCTCGAGGGAGAATCGGTAAGCCTGGAGCAGCTTGGTTGAAGATAAACGGCAACCAGCTCTCCGTCCATTTGCAGAAAAAACTCGCGCCCTGTTACCTGGTTACGGGCGACGAGCACTTGCTCGTGGACGAGGCACTGGACGCGATTCGTGCTGCGGCCCGCGAGCAGGGGTTCTCCTCGCGGGAACTGCACGTAGCGACCGCAGGCTTCGACTGGTCGCAATTGCGCAACTCAAGTTCGAACCTGTCCTTGTTCGCGGAGAAACGCATCATCGAATTACGCTTGCCGACCGGCAAGCCGGGTCGAATCGGTAGTCAGGCCATTGTCGATTTTGTCGAGAATACCGATACCGAGCTCATGCTTATTATTAGCTCGCCGAAGCTGGATCGCAGCGCACAATCATCAAAGTGGGCAAAGTCTGTAGACAAAAAAGGTGTCAGTCTGCCACTTTGGCCAATCGGTCCACGCGAACTGCCGGGCTGGATCGCCGATCGAATGCGTCGTGCGGGTCTGCAGCCAGACCGTGGCGCCGTTACGCTAATCGCCGACCGGGTAGAGGGCAATCTGCTGGCAGCGGATCAGGAAATCGAAAAGCTACGGCTGATTCTTGGCGAAGGCAAAGTGACCGCGGATGACGTCGGCACCGCCGTCGCGAACAGCAGTCGGTACGATGTTTTCAAACTCGTTGATGCAGCGTTAACAGGCGATGCCAAGCGGGCACTGAAAATTCTCTCGGGTTTACGCGCCGAAGGTATCGAGCCGGTTATTGTCGTCTGGGCACTGACGCGGGAACTGCGCACGCTTGCTAATCTTACCGACGCAATTTCGCGGGGGGCGGATCTCGCAAGCGGTATGCAAAAGACCGGCGTCTGGAGTAACCGCCAGGCCCTGGTGCGGAGTTGTATCGGCCGGCACCAGCATGGCGATTTTCATCGCCTGCTCAAAGCCGCCAATCGGGCAGACCAGGCGGCAAAAGGCCAGTCATCAGCGGATCCGTGGCAGCTGTCGACGAACATCGTTTTGGGAATATCGACACGATGAGCCCGATCGGGATTTTCGGCGGCACATTCGACCCTATTCACTACGGACATCTGCGCACAGCATTCGAAGTGTTGCAGGCGCTCCGCTTCAGCGAGGTGCGCTTTGTCCCGAGCGGCGACCCGCCGCATCGAGGTCAGACTTTCGCCGCCGCAGGATTACGGCTCGAGATGGTGCGTGCTGCCGTGCAAGACCAGTCAGGCTTTGTTGTTGATGACTGTGAATTCAAACGGGATGGTCCGTCATATACGGTCGACACTCTGGCTGCGATGCGAGAGGAACACACTGACCGCGCATTGGGTCTGATTGTGGGCATGGACGCGTTTCTTGGCCTGACAAGTTGGTACCGCTGGGATGAAATACTCAATCTCGCCCATATTGTTGTTGCTCACAGGCCGGGGTGGCAGGTTCCAGACCAAGGCGATATTGGTGAGCTGATTAGCGCACATCGATCGACCTGCGTTGATGATCTGCACCAGACACTGCACGGGCATATCCATATTCATGCGGTCACGCAGCTCGAGATTGCTTCGACCGAGATTCGTGAGTTGATCGCGGCCGGCCGCGATCCGAGGTTTTTGATGCCCGATGTGGTGCGAGATCTTATTGTCGAGAACAGTTGTTATAAATAGTGGAGAATCTGATTTGAGAACCGAAGAGAACATCACATGAACAGCGAGCAGCTTTGTACACTCGTCGTTGACGCGCTCGATGACGTCAAGGCGCAGGATATCGTCAAACTCGACGTGCGCAGAATGACACAGGTGACGGACTACATGATAGTCGCGAGCGGCACGTCGAACCGCCACGTCAAGGCACTCATAGAAAATGTTGCTGAAAAAGCCAAAGAGGCCGGTTGCAGACCCATCGGTATAGAGGGCGAAGAAGGCGGTGAGTGGGTGTTGCTCGACCTGCAGGATGCGTTGGTGCACGTCATGCTGCCAAAAGTTCGTGAGTTCTATAACCTGGAGAAGCTCTGGTCATTCGGATCGTCCGGTGATCTTGCCGTAACTGACGGGTAGACCATGCACATTCGATTGATTGCTGTCGGTGATCGGCAGCCATCCTGGGTTGATGATGCGTTCGGTGTCTACTCCGGCCGCTTGCCGCGAGAGTGGCAGTTTCGGCTTGACTCCATTGCAACAGCTCGGCGCAGCAAGAATGACAAATCCAAAGCAGCAATGGACGCTGAGGGTGAGCAGATCCTCGGCAAAATTTCCCCCGATGAGCAGGTTGTGCTCCTCGATGAACGAGGCAAGCAGTTCTCGAGTTCTGAATTGGCCGCGCAGCTGCACAGTTGGCAGTCTGATGGCCGTGATTTATGTTTCGTTATTGGTGGGCCCGATGGCGTATCTTCGGCGTGTCGGGAGCGCGCAAATTCAATCTGGTCGTTGTCCAAGCTGACTTTGCCGCATGGCCTGGCACGCGTACTGTTCGCTGAACAGATGTATCGTGCGTGGTCGCTGCAAATTGGCCATCCGTATCACCGCGAGTAGGCACCGTTCGAGAAGCTATGTCCGCAATATCCTTACACCTCGCATCCACTTCGCCGCGACGTCGCGAAATACTCAACGCGCTGGGCCTGACATTTACGACTGCGGGCGTCGCCGTGGACGAGCAACGACTACCTGGGGAGGCAGCTGATGCGATGGTATTGCGTCTGGCTCGCGCGAAAGCCGAGGCGGTTCAGCGCAAACAATTGCAAGTAGTACTCGGCGCCGATACGGCAGTCGTACTGGGCGATGAGATACTCGGTAAACCGCGTGACTGCGATGACGCTGTCAATATGCTTGCGCAGCTTTCCGGTCGCACACATGCCGTGTTGACGGGCGTTGCGCTATCTACAGGGCAGGGATTGCGCACGATACTGTCGACAACCGAGGTACGGTTTCGGAAAATCCGTCCTGACGAGGCGCTTGCATACTGGCAAAGTGGTGAGCCCTGCGACAAGGCCGGAGCGTATGCTATTCAGGGTCGTGGTGGGGTATTCGTAGAGGCGATTTCCGGGAGTTATTCGGGCGTCGTCGGATTGCCGGTGTTTGAGACCGTGCAGCTACTGCATGATGCGGGTATACAGGTATTGCATGACTGACGAGTCGCCAAAAGAAGAGATTCTAATCAATGTGACGCCGAGCGAAGTGCGCGCGGCATTACTTGAAAACGGCATCCTGCAGGAGGTGCATGTCGAACGCGCCGCCTTGCGTGGTGTGATCAGCAACATCTACAAAGGCCGCATATCGCGAGTTCTCCCCGGGATGCAGGCTGCATTCATTGATATTGGCCTGCAGCGGACCGCGTTTCTGCACGTATCCGATATCGTTCGTTCGCCAGATGCGGACGATGATAACGGTGAATTGCCGAATATTCGCGACCTCGTCAAAGAAGGCGAGGAAATCCTTGTCCAGGTTGTCAAAGAACCGCTGGGAAACAAGGGTGCGCGCCTGAGCACATTCATAACCTTGCCCTCGCGCCATTTGGTGCTGCTGCCTGCGGGCGACAGCGTCGGCGTATCCGCGCGTATAGAAGATGAGAACGAGCGGGAGCGGCTGCGCAACCTGGTCAGTGAACTGCTCGACGAGACAGGCGGCGAGGTGGGCGCGATCGTTCGCACGGTTGCAGAGGGTGCTGATGCCGACGAGCTGCGT
>Ga0055584_100002390_pt1 | contig 18536 bp, 17 predicted proteins | sample OSDHelmetaG_FD_58716 | JGI IMG/M metagenome (GOLD analysis project Ga0055584, IMG submission 58716) | Pelagic marine sediment microbial communities from the LTER site Helgoland, North Sea, for post-phytoplankton bloom and carbon turnover... | ecosystem: Environmental > Aquatic > Marine >... | reverse complement strand
TCATGTTGGTGCCGAGCTGACTGGCAACCCAGACGGTGCGGCAGTAGGCCTCGACAATTTCCATTTTGAAGTAGGCGTCTTCGATACCGTTGTGACTCCAGGAAACAACGCCGTGATTGGCCATCAGGATGGTGTTGTGATCAGGAGCGAGGTCCGCGACGAGCTTGCCCATCTCAGGAGAACCAGGTGTGCGGTAGGGAGCCAACGGCGCCTTGCCGATGAAGACTTCCATTTCGGGAATCATGCAGGTCGGCGGTTCGATGCCGGCGACGGCGAAGGCGGTGGAGTGCGGCGGATGGCAATGGCAGACGGCCTTGGCGCGCGAAACCTTCTTCATGATCTGCAGGTGCATCAAGATCTCGCTGGTGCGCTTCTTGCGACCGGCGAGCTGCTTGCCTTCCAGATCCACGAGGCAGATATCTTCCGGAGCCATGGAACCCTTGGAAACGAGCGTAGGTGTGCAGAGCGCGAGGTTGTCGCCGATGCGGATGGACATGTTGCCACCGTTGCCATCGACGTAGGCGCGGGCCCAGAGACGGCGGCCCATTTCGCAGATCTCTTCCTTGAGAGAATCGTTGGCGGGATCATCGAGGATGGCGTCGTATTCAGCACCTTCGCTGAAGGGGGTAAGTTCGGTGGCACTGCCTTTCTTGGCGGTGACGATGGCAGGAGATCCGGCCGTGGTCTTTGCCTTCCCGCTCTGAGCGCGAATGAGATCGCGGGCGGACGGCGTGATGATCGCGCCGGCTGGCAGGTTGTTCAGGTCCGCGCCACTTTTGATCATGGCCTCGACTTCCCGTGCACTGATTAGTTTCTTCATCAAAAATCCTACTTTTCTGGGTTATAAAAAATGTGGTCTACCAACGCCGCGTTGATCGCGTCGATGGGGGTGGGTTCATCGAATTGGCTCGCGGCTTCGCGGCCTTCGATGAATCCGATGGTCTGGCCGACGCCCGCACCGATATCGTCGTAAACGACGAGACTGGGCTGCTTGCTGAGGCCTTCGATGGAATCACTGCCTTGCTGGAAATGGTCTTTGTCAAACGGGTTCACCACCAGATAACGGCCGCCTTCATACGAAGGGATCGTTTTGCTGAGCGTGACGCGCCCGATGACAGTTCCCAGTCTCATGCTTTCTCAAGTTTCTCGTCCACGATCCCGGTGATCATCATGCGGACAGGACTCTTCTGATCGCCGACCGTATTGCGCGAGGCGGCGCCATCCGACGAGACGACGACCCGCTGATGCATGCCGGCTCCATAGGGATCGATCGCAACAATCGGTGTACCTTCGGAATTGCCGTCCAAGCCGATCGGCTGGCAGATGACCAGACGCCAACCGTCGAAGCTCGGATGTTTCCGAGTCGCGACCAGATTGCCTTCTACTCTTGCCAGTTGCATTGCTTGTGAATTGTTTTGAGCCGTTGAAAAAGTTCCGCCACGCAGTGGCTCAATAGATCTTCAGGTTGTCCACCATGATGCAACGGCGGACGCGGGTGAAGGTCTTGGGATTGGTGACGCCTTCGCCGGTGGGCGTGGCGATCGAGAAACTCAGGTAACCTTCGCCACCAAGACCGAGACCGGCACCGCAGGGGCCGTTCTTCACGAACAACGTGGTGTCCAAGGCGCGGGCCATGGCGGACATGTGATTCACGTCGTGCGAGTGAATGATCGAGGTGTGCTTGTAGTTGTGCTCAGCCTTCAGGGATTCCTGAATGCCTTCCTCAAATCCGGCGACCCGGACGATTGGCATGAAGGGCATCATCTGCTCTTCAACCACGAAGGGATGATCGGAGTCGGTTTCGGCAAACAGCATCTGCGTGCCATCCGGAACGGCAATCCCGGCGGCGTCCGCGAGCACTTTGACATCTTTACCGATGAAATCTTTGTTCGTGTGGGCTTGGCCACAACCACCGCCTTCGCCGGGCTTGATGGTGAACGCGGCTTTCGTCAGCGCGTCAAGTTGGCCGGCGTTCAATTGCACAGCACCGGCGCGTTCCATGGAGGTCATGAAACGGCTGAAGGTGTTGTCGAGGACGAACACTTCCTTCTCACCGATGCAGAGAAGATTGTTGTCGTAGGAACCACCCTGAATGATGGAAGTCGCGGCGCGATCCATGCAGGCGGTGTCATCAACGAGCACGGGAGGATTGCCGGGGCCGGCGCAGATGGCGCGCTTGCCGGTCTTCATCGCCGCGTTGACCACGGCGGGGCCGCCGGTCACGCACAGGAGCCGAATGTGTTCATTGGCGCAAAGTTCGCCGAAGGATTCCAGCGTGGGATGCTCAATAATGCAGGCAATGTTGGAGATGCCGACTTCGCGTTCGATCGCCTTGTTGAATTCGCGGATCGCCATCGCGGCACACTGCGAAGCGGCAGGGTGCGCGTTGAACACCACGGCGTTGCCGGCGGCAATCATGTTGACGATGTTCCCGGCGAGCGTGGGGATCGAGTGGGTCGAGGGCGTGATCGCACCGATGACACCGAAGGGCGTGTATTCCTCGAGGGTGATACCGTGGTCGCCGCTGAGCGCGTAGGGATTCAGCCATTCGACACCGGGAACCTGTTTGATGATCGTGAGCTTCTCGATCTTATGATCGAGGCGGCCAATCTTGGTTTCTTCGAGTTCAATGCGGCCCCACTCCTGAGAGTTGGCGTCGCACATGCCCTTGACGATCTCGATGATCGCCTTGCGGCCGGCAATGCCTTTTTCGCGGAGCTGTTGAAAACCCGCGGCGGCGGCCTCACAGGCTTCATCGGCGGTTTCGAAAACGCCGTGTTTGCCGTCATGGCATTTGCAGCCGGTCTTCACTGCCGGAGCAGCGGGTGCGGGTGCGGGCGACGATCCGTTGGAGTCGCCGAGACGACCCATGACTTCCTCAATGACGTCACGGATCAGGGCTTCGTTGATGGCTGGTGCGCTCATTTGCTTGGTAATCCCTTCTTACTACTTCTCGTTCTTGGCATCGAAGATGGTTTTGCCGAGCGAATCGACAGTATCCACGATACCCACTATCACCGCATCCACCGGCGCGCTTTTCATATTCGGCGCCAGTCGGGCGGAACTTCCCTGACAGAACATCACCATCTCACCTTCACCCGCCCCGACGGTATCCACGGCAATCACCGTGTTTTGACCGTTACGGAACTTCGTCGGATCCTTTTCGTCCACGAGTTGGGGCCGGACGAGGAGCAGCTTGCGGCCACTCAATGCCGGGTCCTTTTTCGTGGACACCACGGAGCCTTCAACGCGGGCGAGAAACATGGTTCAGTCCGTTTGCAGGCTTAGGAGGGGAGGACTTTGGAGACGTCGTTGTGCGGACGCGCAATGACGTGGACGCTGACGACTTCGCCACCGACGGATTCGACGGCCTGGGCGCCGGCATCAGTCGCGGCTTTCACGGCGGCGACGTCACCGGTGACGGTGGCGGTCACGAGCGCGCTGCCGACCTGCTTCATCGGTCCGACGAGTTCGACGTTGGCGGCTTTGAGCATCGCGTCGGTCGCTTCGACGAGCGCGACGAGGCCCTTGGTTTCAATGAGTCCGATAGCTTGTTGTGCCATAATGTTTTTTCCTGTTCTGAGTTAAATGGGTTTGTTGAGTTAACGATTGTCCAGGAAGCGCTTCACTTCCCGGCCCACGACCAATTCTTCATTGGTCGGGATGATCATGACTTTCACCGGCGAATCGTCCGTGCTGATCACGGCCTCTTCGGCGCGGGTGTTGTTGTTTTTCTCGACGTCAATCTTGATGCCGAGATTTTCGAGGTTGGCGCAGATATCGGCGCGCAGTGGCGAACGGTTCTCACCAATGCCCGCCGTGAAGACGAGAGCGTCGATGCCGTTCAGATCGAAGTGAAACGCACCGATCCAGTGACGTGCCTGATGCACGAAGAGGTCGAGCGCAAGTTGCGCTCGTTCGTTCCCCTGCTCGGCGGCTTCAGCAATGTCCCGCAGGTCATTCGACACGCCGGATACACCCTGCAGACCACTTTGCTTGCACATGATTTCCTGCGCTTCGTCGGCGGTGAGGCCGGTCTTGCGCATGATGAACGGCAGCGCGTGCGAATCGAGATCACCCACGCGGTTGTTCTGCGGCAGGCCGCTCTGCGGACTCATGCCCATCGAAGTGCCGATCGCGACGCCATTGCGGATCCCGGTGATGGAGGAACTCCCGCCCAAATGGCAGGAGACGATCCTCAAATCAGGTCCATCGACCGGACTCGCTCCGGCATTGACGTAGAGATTGCGGGCACGTTCGGCGACATCGTCGCGACCGAGCAGTTCGGCGCTGCGTTCAGCGATAAACTTGTGGCTGGCCCCGTGAAAACCCCAACGACGGACACCCAGGTCATACCATTCCTGCGGAACAGCGTAACGTTGGGCGGCGGTGCTGGTATGCTGGTAGAACGCGGTCTCGAAGAGCGCCACCATCGGCTTGTCGGGCATGATTTCCCGGAACTGCCGAATGCCCGCGATGTAAGGCGGGTTGTGGGCCGGCGCAACGGAGGAGTAAAACTCCATCGCTTCGAGAACCTCCTCGGTCGCTTCCACGCAACCGCTGATGTCCTTCGCCATGATCGTCTTGAAACCGACGGCCGCGAGATCGTTCACCGACTCGATATGGCCACCGTCCTTGAGCTGGGTCAGGACTTCCTCGATCGTGGCCGCATAATCGGTCACACGTTCGAAGCCGCCTTTGGCCAGCACCTCCGATTTACCATCGCTGAAATCAAACAGCCGGTATTTCAAAGAGGTCGATCCAATATTGCTAACAAGTATTTTCACTGACTGCGCTAACTGCGTTGGGGCCTATATTTTCTCAGGGCTTTCTGCCTGGCGTCAGCCGCGCGAAGCGCAATGGCCGACACGCAGTGTCAGATCCACTTGCCGAGCTTGCCGAGATCGTCGTGCGGACGAGGGATCACCTGGACAGTGACGACTTCGCCAACCTGAGCGGCGGCTTCAGCGCCGGCGTCGACGGCGGCCTTCACCGCGGCGACATCGCCACGGAAGAAACCCGTCACCAAACCACTGCCGACCTTTTCCCAACCGGAAAAAGAAACGTCAGCGGACTTGAGTGCTGCGTCACAACCTTCGAGGAGAGAGCAGAGACCCTTGGTCTCAATCATTCCCAATGCTTCTTGTGCCATAATCTTAATTCTTTCGTGTTTGAAATGGGTTACTTCTTCGCAGCGGCTTTGCCGTCGACGAAATTCTTCAGCAGATCATCGTGCGGACGCGCAATGATGTGCGCACCGACGAGTTCGCCGACCTTGTCCGCAGCGTTCGAGCCGGCATCAACTGCCGCCTTTACACTGCCCACATCACCCTTGACGAGAACGGTGATAAAACCGCCGCCGATGGGTACCGTTTTGACAAGGTTGACATTCGCCGCCTTGACCATGGCATCGCTGGCTTCTACCGAGCCGACGAAGCCTTTCGTTTCGATCATTCCTAGTGCTTCACTCATGTTGTTTTTCTGATTTGAGGGTTACTGACTTAAAAAAGGTAAAAGTAATGAATTGTTGGATTATTTGACCAACTCAACGGGTGTGTTCGGCTGCAAATTGCAGGCATTGCCTTCATCCGTATCGATGTGAACTTCGAGTTTGAAACTCTCATCCACCCGAACGAGCATCTCATCGAGCGTGATTGCGCAAGGCCCGCCGATCTTCAGCTTCATCATGTCCTTGTGCTTCACGCCGTAGAACTCCGCGTCCTCCGGATGCATGTGCACATGCCGCAAAGCGCGGATTACGCCCTGCTCCATTTCGAAAAATCCGGCCGGCCCCATCAGCATGCACCCCGGCGTGCCATCAATGTCACCCGAAGCGCGCAGCGGAATATCAAAGCCCAGCGAAACTGCATCCGTGTAAGCCAACTCCACCTGATTCAGCGGCCGGCAAGGGCCCAGGATCCGCAGATTGCCAATCACCCGCTTGCGCGGCCCCACCAACGTTACGGTTTCCTTGGCCGCATACTGTCCATCCATGTATAGCGACTTCATCGGCGTGAGCTGATGCCCGGGACCGAAGAGCAACTCCACCGCCTCTTGGCTCAGATGGCAATGCCGCGCGCTGACATTCACCAAAAGCGGATTCGGCGCTGAAACCGACTGCGGAGCCGGCTTGCCAACCTTGGAATACACCGCTTTCCGAACCAGATGTTCGATTACAGCCCGATGTGGTGTGGAAGTTTTTGAACCCATAATCTCGTAGGAATGAGATAATATTCCAATATCTTCCAAAAACTGTCAACTTTTATTTGAAAGTATTCCAGCCTCACCGAACCGTGTCAGGATATGAACCGGATTAAAACTGAGGCCTGACTTGGCTAGATCAGCGGCATTGGAAAGTCGCTATCGATCTGGCGAAGGAGCCGCTTAGAGCCGTAGAAGCCAAGGGAACGAGGCTCTTTTGGTGCAAACGAGCCGCGGCTGCGAAGGCAGAATGACGGTAATCACTCACCCCGATCCGAAAAGTTCCTTCAGATCCTCTTCGGTGAAGGCCAGTTTGTCCTTCAGGGAGCCGGAGAGGATTCCTTCGGCAAGTTCGGCTTTGCGCTGCTGAAGGGCTTGGATCTTTTGCTCCACGGTGCTCTCGGTAAGAAGTTTGTAGACGAAGACCGGCTTGTCTTGGCCGATGCGATGGGCGCGGTCGGTGGCTTGACGTTCAACGGCCGGATTCCACCAGGGATCATAGTGGATGACCGTGTCGGCAGCGGTGAGGTTGAGTCCGGTTCCGCCGGCCTTGAGACTGATCAGGAAGAGTTTTACCTCGCCGCTCTGGAACTTCTCAATCGGAGTTGCCCGATCCCGGGTGGAACCGGTGAGTTTGACAAAGGGGAGTTTCTCCTTCTTCAGCTCGCCCTCAATCAGCTCCAGCATTGAGGTGAACTGTGAAAAGAGCAGGACGCTGCGACCTTCCTCGATCATTTCTGGGAGCAGATCCATCAACGCAGTGAGCTTGGCGGAATCTTGCGGTTCGAGACCTTCCCCCTCACTGCGAATCAGCCGCGGGTCGCAACAGATCTGGCGCAGCTTCAACAGGGCATCCAGAATCACGATGTGCGAACGCGCCAAGCCTTTGTCGCCGATCTCGGCCTGCACCCGGAGATCCATCGCGGCCCGCACGGTTTCGTAGAGGTCACGTTGCTTTTCGCTGAGTTCCATGGTGTGGACGATCTCGGTCTTCGGCGGCAATTCGGCGGCAACTTCATCTTTCTTGCGGCGCAACAGAAAAGGAGCCACCCGCCGGGTCAACCAAGACTGGCGATCGGTTAGACCGAGTTTTTCGATCGGATCACGAAAGCGTCGGTTGAAGGTTTTCTGATCCCCCAGGAAACCCGGCATCAGGAAGTCAAAGAGCGACCAGAGTTCCCCCAGATGATTCTCCATCGGCGTGCCGGTGAGACATAAGCGGCGGGTGGCCCGCAATTCGCGGGCAATCTTACCGGCCTGGGATTTCGCGTTCTTGATCGCCTGTGCCTCGTCCAAAATCAGCATCGAAAGCTCACGTTCCCGAAACTGTTCGACGTCGATGCGCAAGAGCGCGTAGGTCGTAAAGATGAGATCCACGTCCGGTGCCGCAGCCAGTTTCGCCCGGCGTTCGGCGCCGTGATACACCACGCACCTGAGCTCGGGCGCAAACCGAGTGGCTTCATCCAGCCAGTTGCTCATCAGACTGGTCGGAGCGACAATCAAAGCCGCAGACGACAAACGCCCGGCCCGTTTCTCGGCCAACAAGTGGGCCAGGGTCTGAACCGTTTTGCCCAATCCCATATCATCCGCCAAGATTCCGTGCATGCCATGGACCCGAAGGAACTCCAGCCACGCAAGCCCGAGCTGTTGATACGTTCGCAATTCACCGGCCAAGCCGTCCGGCGGAGCGGCAGGCACCAGTTCCACCCCGGCGCGCAAGGTTTCGACCAGCTGACGGACGCGGGGAATGCCATTCCATTCCTCAGGCGCCACGCCTGGCAGTTCCGCCAATTCAGCTGCGCGCCAGGTGTCGATCCGCAGCCGACCCTGCTTCGTGAGCGGCTCCTGATCATACAGCTCGAACAACTGCTCAACAATGGCCCACAGGCGGCCGCCCGGCAGAGCAACCGCACTCTTGTCATTCAGCGTCGCCAACACCGGTCCCCGCGTCAGGTTGTCTCGAATCTGCTCCGGCGAGGAGCCGCGATACCGGACCAGCAATTGGTGCAGTATCGGCAGCAAATTCAATTTCCGGCGACCGACCCGGACACCGGATTCGATTTCGAACCAATCTTCCCGCCCGTTCTTCGGACGAATCCGGGAATACCAATCCGACTCCGCTGGCGCGTCGCACAATGCCCGTTTGCCGAACAACACCTCCCATCCCTCCGCGCGCAAGGCGGCGCCCGCAGCGGTGAACTGATCAGATCCGGAGATCTCCTCCTCTGCCAATCCCAGAAGACTTGGTGCGAAGACAAACCCGTTCCGAGGCATCACCCAATAAAATCCTGATTCCAATTCTGACACCGGCAGAAAACCCAATTCCCGCAGCCGCCCGAGGCGATCACGCTCGACGATACGATCACGACTGACGCGCCGCAGCTTCCCCTCCGCCACCACGGTTATCCGCTCCGCGGGCATGTCGGAAGAGAAGGTCGCGGGGCCGTACACAAAGTCCACCTGCGCGACCAAGTCGCCATCGGGCAACCCCGCGGCTCCCGAAGGCGGTGGCGGAGCCACGTTCAACACCAACCTCGGGGAAGGGGCCAGATCGGTCAGCACTTCGGCCTGACCAAGTGGGGAAGGAAAATCTATGTCCGGAAATTGCCGAACCATCTCACGACAGAAATTCGCCACCTCGTCTTCATCCATGTCTCCACAACCAAGCCAGGCGCGGACTGCCTCTGCCCGAACCGTGAGATTCAACTCACCCATTTCGCCAATGTCCGGTCTCACCCGGACACCCGGCGTGAGCGGCAGCGCCACCACCGATTCACCATCGGCCTCGATCCGCGGCGAAAAGCTGCCTTCCAAACGCCAGCCCAACGCACCCTCGCGGGTTTTGTCCACCCACTTCAATTGCGGCCCGTTCGCCTTCCCCCAATGGCACCGACGCGTCTTGATCAGTCGTTGCAAGAGCTGAAAGCCATTCGCTCCTGCCAACTTGGCCCGCGTCCCGTTGAGGGATTGGACCATGAACAACTGCATCAGCACCTGCCGATCCTCCGGTATCAGCTCAGCCATGAGGGCACCGTCCCGGACACCCGTCAGATCAAACCGACTCCAGAACCTCCCGCGTACCGAGCCTTCAACAACCATGCACGACAGATCGCCGTCTTTGGCAACCACCACATAGAGCAGATTTCGCTTATTCGCAGACATTCAAAAACGGGCATCATCTGCGTTCAACCGAGAGACATTCAACCCGGACCTATGGGCAACTGTTCACCCTCCATGCCCTGCCAATTCACGGATTGTTCCCATGTTGTCAATAGGCGGTGAAATGATACTTCGACCCGGAAGAACTCCTGCCTCCCTGCTCACCTTGCAGATGCCGGGGCCCCAAGGCCTTGGGGAATGATCAATGCGGAAGGTGAGGCGGCGAAGTGGTTGGGCGCATTGACCAACCAAAAATGTTTGGGAGCGAATCGTCGGAAGTGCCACGGTTGACCATCTCGTCCTTCCGGAACCTCAACGGTGACATAGCGTCCGTTGGCGGTGATCTCGGCAACCGGTTCTCCGTCGGAAGCATAGAGCCGCGGCTTGAGCTTTCCTCCCTCCCAATAGAACTGAAGTCGGCGCGTTCCCGTGGGAACGTAGAAGAAGACGGGCTCCTTGAATTGGCCGAGATGACGGACCGGGGTCGCCCGCTCATGAATGAAAGTGATCGGCGTGCCCGACTCCGCCTCGATACCAAACGCCGCTCCGCTATCGTTGACGTGCAGGGAATAGACGCCTGCGGACGGCGGCGCGAATTCAATCCGATGCGACTCACCATCAAGCGGGAGTTTTCCCCGACTCAGAATCTTGCCGTTGGCGTCGCCGATGGACCATTGGGCGTCGGGGCGATTGCGATAGCCTTTTATGATGCCGGTTTGAAGACTGAAAACAACGGGTTCGCCACGGCGACTGGCGATGGCGAAGCGGCGTCCTTTCTGGAAGCGTTGTTGCAGTGGACGGGTCTTGATCTTCTTCGGATCAGGATCGGAAAAGTCCGGGTGTTGGAGGCGGGTAGAAAACTCAAGTTCAACAATATCCTGAACTGCGAAGTATTCTAGATCGGCCCGAAAAACCCGCTCCGTATCAGCTGCTGACACGGGCGTTTCATCCGCCCAAGGATAGGAATCCAGCCGGAGCTTGGAGGACCAATTCGGTTCATCGAACTCTCTGGCAGCGCTCTTGGTCCAGCTCTGCCACATGGCCGCCCAATGATTCATATAGCTGTAGCGGGTCCGATGGCACCAAGTCAGGGCTTCCAGTGTGGATCGCTTGCGAAGATCCAAATCTTCTTTGTTGTGATCGATATCCCAGCGCAAGCGGACATAGTGCAGGTATTGCTTCAGATGATTGAGACGCCCCCGCACCGCCGGCAAATTGCTAGCCAAACGACTCGCCTTGTCGATGTCTCGAAAGCCGAGTCCGAGCAGATGCATGCTCATCAAGGGACGATTGCCACGATCAAAACGTTCGTAGAACCGTTGCATGACGCCGGCCGCAGGACCAAAGGCCTGCTTGTAGAAATCATCCAAAATCACCTGTGCTTCGGCATCCGGATTCCACAACAGATGACTGAGCAAATAGTAGCCGCGACCGTGCAAACCCCAATCATTGCTGGCTTCACCTAGGACGCTTGTCGCGCCGACATCCCGATACAACCGAACGCGTCGCGCAAGATCCCTCATGTCATTGGCTCGTCCGCCCGGAAGCTGATCGCGATCCCACTGCCAGACGGAGTAGTATTCGTAAAAGCCATAGTTGGCCGTCTTCTCACGCCAGAGCTTCATCAATTCCTCGAACGTGAACTTGCCGTGGATGTATCCGGCTGTGGATTGCACGTAGACGTTCGACTCCAACGGCGCGCTCGGCGGCACGCTGTGATCGCTGTAGGCCAGCATGCCCACCATCTTGCCGGGGAATTCATTCTGAACGGCGCGGGCCACTTCATTGGCCAACCCGAAGGCGCGATCTGAAACCGTGCCCAAGGCCAGACAGTCGTCGCACTCGCAGTGATTCAGACCATCGGATGTCTCCATGGACACCATGTCCATCTCCGGCTTGAGTCGCAACCGCCGTAGTGCCCAAGCAGTCGCCAATCGTCGCACTTCAGCATTGCTGACACATAACTGCGGTCCGCGGCGTTTGCCTTTCGCCAACGCCAGGTATTCCGGGTGTGCATCAAATATCTGTTGTTTCTCCGCGATGATCGCCTGCCACGCATGTCCGGTGTACGTGCGGAACGATTGCCCCATACGATTGCGTCGTTTCCAGGTCTCGTATTCCTTCTGCACCTGCCCGCGCCGACGATCAAAATAGCCGAACCCAAACCCGATCCGGCGCGAGAGGATTCGCGGCCGATCCACCATCGAGAAGTTCACTTCGATCCGCTTTAACTGGGGCAACACCTCCCATTCCGGTGCCGGAAAGAACCAGCGACAACCCAGGCGGTGCAGCAGCGTGAAAACCGCATGCGGCGTTCCCTTCTCCGTCGCACCAATGAGATATAGGCGGTCGTCTGAAGGATGGATCGCGAAAGCCTCCACACCATCGAATTCGCCATTGATCTTGAGTCGATCGTTGATATCTGGAATGGCGAATTCCTGTTTGGTACCAAGGTAGATGGCCGGTGAATCTGAGCCGGATTTGATCCGAAACTCAGCACCGGTCATTCGCTTTAGAATGCCGGCCAATTCATCGGCCAACTCGCGGGTCGCATCTGAAGCCGCTTCTGCGATCACGATGGGCAGCCTCGCCTTTCCATCCTTCACCAGCTCAACCGCCAGCGCACCTTGGACGAAGAAGAACAGACAGATCAACAGCACCACACGCATCGCCGGATACTGACGCCGTTTGCCTGCGTGCCAATCGTCAATTTTTGCGCACTCGCAGGAACGAAGGGAACCGGGGAATACCATTCTTCGTCAGCCCCCGATAACGATACTCCACCACCGATCCAATGGACGGAGGCGAGCTGCGTTCCTCATTATTGAAACCAGTGCCGATCGAAAACTCGCGTCCATCTTCCGAACGGACGCGAAGCGATCCGAGCATTCCGGAAAAGCGTCCTTTGCCCGATTTGTGGCCGATCACCGTAGCGACTGAGGAGCTATGCGGCTTCACCTTGAGCAAGGTCGGGGAGTAACCGGATTCATAGGCCGAGCCCGGACGACGAATCATCAATCCTTCGCCGCCCGCTTTGACCATCCGATCCCGCCGGGCGATAAGATCTTCGACGCCCTCGCACTTCACTTGCTCAACCCACCGCGCGTGTGTTCCATCCACAGGGAGCAACTCGCGCAAGAATTCGACTCGGTCCTCGAATGTAGCCTCCAATTTCGGTGCATCGAAGACCATGAATTTCAATCGCCACCAACGCTCATCAGGTTGCAGACGACGGGCAATGCTCACTGTTTCTTCGAAGCCACCGCGACCATACCAAAGCTCACCATCGAGATGCGTGTTCTTCGGCAGATCCGCAACGAAGTACCCCGGCGCATGAATCAGATTCCCGCCGCGACTCCACAGATTCGTTCCGTCCCAGCGGGCGCGCATCCCGTCATACTTTTCGCTGATCCACCAGCCGGTCGGATCGATGGACGGATTCCAATCCTTGGCCAGCAGCAAGGTGCGTTCATGATTGGGCAGACGCTCCGCCGCCGGCAGAAACGATACGAACAGGATTGATGACAGAATGAGAGTCCCCAAGAATCTCAAACCCTTCCCCACAAGAGTTTTCATTCGGACCAGTGTGGCCCATAACCGCTGTTTCGACAACGCAAAATCCAGATTACTCGTCCAGCAACTGCATGGTAATCGTGCGCCTCAGGAATCCGAATTTTTCATATAGCGCGGTGGCTTCAGGATTGTCCGCGGCCACAACCACCCGCTTGCACCACACTCCCGACTCTTTGAACCACGCCAAAGAACGGCGGACAAATTCGCCGGCGATACCCTGTCGCCGAGACGCGGGCGTGACATACATGGAATCGATTTCGCCAACCGCAGCATTGTCGATCTTGCTGACGCAATAGCCCACCAGTTGGTTGCCCTCGCTCACCGTTGCGATCTCGATCCGCAACAATCCGTCGGCCTCAAACTGCAGCCACCCTTGCTTGCGCTCTTCAAATTCCATACCGTTCATCTCGTGGGCAAAAGCCCAGTCCATGGCGGCATGATGATCGCGAAGCTCCTCCCAAAGGAACCGGGCCACATCCAGTTGGTCAGGCGTAATTTCCGCGAACTCAATTCCGTCGGGCATGCCGTTATTGCGGTCTCGCTCGGCCGAAATGGCAAGACCTTACGAAGGCCGGGCGACACGCCCTACGCCGACCTGTGCCAGCGTTTGGCCTTCAGCTCGTAACGAGGAAGGGAGTCACGTTCCGCCACCTTCACTGGCACACGGAGCGCCAATGAGTCCTGAAACGCAGTTCTAAGCGAAGCGACCAGAGCTGCTTCGTCATCGCAATCTGCGGCCGGCTCAACGGTCACTTCGAGTTCGGTCATCGATTCGATCGACGTGACGTTCACCTGGTATTCAGCCACGCCGCCGTGGCGACGGATGATCTGATCAACGGCCCCAGGATAAATATTCACGCCTCGGACGACGACCATGTCATCGGAGCGTCCGAGTATGCCGCCATCGAGAGCCAGGTCGCGACGGCCGCACCTGCAGGGAACTTCCGTGCAAGCCTTCACCAAGTCACCGGTGCGATAGCGCAAGAGCGGTGAACCGACGCGGCCCAACGTGGTGAGGATCAGTTCACCGGTTTCCCCCGGAGTGACGGCTTCGCCGGTCTCAGAGTCTACAATTTCGGTGAGGTAAGACGTCTCAACCACATGCAGGATGCCGGGTTGTTCCGGGCATTCGTAGGTGACCGGACCAACTTCGGTCATGCCGTGATGATCGAAAACCCGCGCCCCATTCCAACCACCGGAAATTTGCTTGCGGGTGGCGGGAAGGCTGCCACCCGGTTCACCGGCAACGATGATGGTGTGAATCTTCGACTGGGCCAGATCAATGCGTTCGCGATGAGCCACTTCGGCCAGATGAATGGCGTAGGTGGGTGTGCAACAGAGCACCGTCGCTCCTTGTTCGACGATGTTCTTGAGTCTCATCGAACTGCTCAACCCGCCACCGGGCAGGCAAAGGCAACCGATCTGCAAAGCCGATTCGAACGCGGTCCAGAAGCCAAGGAACGGACCGAACGAGAAAGCGAAGAATACCCGGTCCGCGTGGGTCACACCGGAGGCGCGATAGACCGCACCCCAATTGCCGAGCATCCAGTTCCACGAATCATTCGTATCGAGCCAGCGCATCGGTTTGCCCGTACTGCCGCTGGTCTGATGAAAGCGGGTATACCGCTCGAGCGGGAACGTGAGATTGTTGCCGTAGGGAGGATGGGCCTCCTGATCTGCAACGCATTCGGCCTTCTCTGTGAAAGGGCAGTCCTCGATGAACGCTTCAATCGAATCGGGCGCCGAATCGATACCCGCTTTCGCGAATCGATCAGAATAGAAACGGTTGCCCGCTAGCAACGCGTCCACCAGCGAACGCAGTTGCTTCAACTGCCGCTCGCGAATCTGTTCCCGACTCGGAAACTCCGCGTTCATTCCGCCTTCGGGCTGTCCGTCGCCGGAGTTTCGGCCGGCTGAACGATAGCCGCCTTTTTCTTCGCGGCAGCGGGCATCGGTTTATACAGGGTTACCAGGCACCCGCCGATCGCAGCGGCGAGAATGCCCGCATAGAACTGCCACCGGATGGAGCCGTACCCACCGGCCGGCGGATGCGTGGCCAAAGCGTAGAAGGCGTTGATGATCGGAGCACCGGCGAAGATCAAGGACATCACCACGGCCGGTGAGCCCTTGGCTCCAAACGCAAGCAGGACTCCCAGTGCACCGATCGCACCTACGATACCCGCAAACAAAGACCACCAAAGGCCCTTGGCCGGAAAGGTCCAACTCGCACCCTTGGCCACCAGAATGGCCGCCGGAGCCAACACTGCCGTCAGGAAGTAGGCGATGCCCACGAACAGGAACGCCTTGATACGTCCGTTCTGCGGATCCGCCATGCCCATCGCACCGGAGTGGAGGAAGACACCGTAAACGCCCCAACAACCAATTGTCAGGAACACCCAATACAACCAGGTCAAGCCCGGTCCCGCTGTATTTCCAGTCGCCATGGCCGCGGAGTGTAGGAGCGGCCCGCGTCGGAGTCCAATCACGAACGCAAAAACGTTCCTTTCTGGGAAGACCGCGAGCATCAAGCCGAGTAGAAACCGAAGAACTCGGAATACGCGTCGGTAAACCCGATATCCGCAAAACAGGCGGAATCAATCGGCGGAGGTGAAACGGTACGAAAAACTTCGGCCTCCGCCCAACCCCGTCGGCAACCTGCTCCTTGAGTTGGCATGAAGCGCACAACGACAGGTTTTCAATGAACTCACCAGCCCGACTTTCATTTCCCAGGGATGCTTGTGTATCCGGTACTACCCTATTCGAGGCAGCTTAGGGGTCGCATCACAGCTTCATAGAATGCGTTGTGACGGGGATCCATTTTCTAGGAACGACGACCATGACACACGGCTGACCGAGAACACGCGCTCAGTGCAGGACTGGGGTTAGAATCGTGGATATTCATTGCCCCAGGAGGGGGCAGTCCTTGCTCTCCATACACTTGTTGAACCAAGCCGCTGCGCAGCGGGACGTTGTGGACGGAGCGGTTCAAGAGTGTTCTGGTGGAGGATTCGATAGAAGCGGTCGGGATGTTGGCCCGTTATATTGATCTCAATCCGGTGCGGGCCGGATTGGTTGAGGATCCCAAGGATTATCGCTTTTGTGGTTGCGCGGTGGCGGGGTGTTCGTTAGCGCGCAACTAGATCGCGAATTTTCATGAGAGTTCGCAGTGGCGGAAGATAGGGCGGGAATACCGATCATCATTGTTCGTTGAGTCAGGATCGGCCAATCACTCTGGCAAGTTGGTCTTGGATCGTCGGGTGATTCTACGGGACCTGGAACGGGGCGGCAATCTGTCGACGGCGGAGGAGTTGCGGCTTCGGTTGCGGTATTTCAGTGATGGAATGGTGCTGGGTTCCCGATCTTTCGCAGACGAAATTTTCACGGCTTTGGTGATCGATTCGGTGAAAAACGCCAATCTGGTGCGCGTGTGATACGAGGCTTCGGGAAATCTCTGGGAGGTTCGCACGCAGCGCGTGATCTTCAGGTCGGCGCGATTTCCCAATTGACGGTGGGCAATTGTTGTATCGCCCCGAACACATCGTCAGGGAAGTGTAGGTGCGCATACCGGTTCAATCGCGCATGCAGTTTTGGATTGGATGAACGTCTGGAATTTTTGGCCCAGGTGCGACGGATGGGTGAGCATCTGAAATTGCCGAATCTGTTTGGGAGTCAGTTGCCAGTTTTCAGGGCTGGAGTCGACCGCTCGCGCGAGGATTCGGGTAAGAAAAGTGGCCTGGATCGCCAAGTTCGAAGAATTCAAACCGGCGGTTTCGCCGGCGGTCCGGATGGCGGACCAATTGACTGTGGCGGTCAAATCTTGTTCACCCGGGTCGGACAAGACGCTGTCCACATGCGAATGATTGCGGTAGGCCCGCAAAGTTCCATTGCTGCGGACGGGGCTGACCAATTCTTCGAATTCCGCTCCGTAGTCAATGGCGACCAGTTTTCCAGCCCCCAGCGCGGAGGCTGCTTGAGACCACCATTCGACCGCCGATGGGGTGGATTCAAAAATGAACCCGTTGGGCAGGTGGCGACATAATTCCGGATCGATCGGACTCTCACGGGCGCCGCTCAGGCGGGTCCAGACAAGCGTATCGGCGTTCCCGGCCACCCCGGTTTCAAACCATGCCGCTGCCTCTGCGTCCCAGACATACCGATGCACGGGAAAGGCGTCGAGCAGTTCATTGCTGTAGATGATACCGTTGACCGGCCCGTTGTTACGCGTGAGTTCGCTCCAATCTTCGCGCCAGAGCACACGGCCTTCAAATTCGGAGAGTGTTTCGCGCTGCCATTCTCGCCGTCGCTCGGAGGGTTCGATGATGATGCATTGCACATCAGTGAAGACATCCTCCGCCATCGTTTGAATTTCGCTCAGGATGTCGTGTGCCAGTTGGCCTCGATGCGCGCCGGCTTCGACAATCTGGAAAGGGGGATCGTGACCGCCCTCGCGAAGAACACGAATCCAGCTGGCGAATTCGAATGCCAGCAAGCGTCCGAACAGGTCCCCGACGCTGACGCTGGTGATGAAATCTCCGGAAGTGCCCACCTGGTCCGATCGTTTTTCGTAATAACCATGCGTTTCATGGTACAATGCCAGTTCCATGAAACGCGCGAAACTGATCGGCCCGGTGGCGGCGATTTCAGTGCCAATAATTTGCTGGAGTTCGTTCACTTGTGTGCGTCATGCTTCGATCCGAAAAACGATCCCTCAGGTATGGCCAAGATCGATGCTTTCTTCAATTTAATGATGCAGCAAAAGGCTTCGGACCTGCATCTCGCCTCCGGCAATAACCCCATGCTCCGTATCAACGGTGAACTTCGCCGTGTGGACTTCCCGCCGCTCGACAGTGACGAGCTCAAGGAGATGCTCTATGAGATTGCGCCGGACGTAAAAATCAAACGCTACGAGGAGACGGGAGATGTCGACTTCGGTTACGAGATCCCGGAAGTGGCGCGTTTTCGCGCCAATTTCTTCGATCAGAAGAACGGCGTGTCTGCGGTCTTCCGTCAGATTCCATCCACCGTTTTGTCCTTCGAGGACTTCGAGAGTTTCGGCGCGCCGCTGCCGCCGGTGCTCAAGAAGATGGCCATGCTCAACAAGGGTCTCGTGGTGGTCACAGGGCCGACCGGTTCGGGCAAATCGACGACCTTGGCGGCGATGATCGATTACGCGAACAAGAATCGGAAGGACCACATTCTGACAGTCGAGGATCCGATCGAATTCGTGCACAAGAGCAAAGACTCGCTCATCAACCACCGGGAAGTGGGGATGCACACCAAGTCATTTTCCGCAGCGCTCAAGGGAGCCTTGCGTGAGGATCCGGACATTATTCTCGTCGGAGAAATGCGGGATTTGGAAACCATCGAACTGGCACTGACGGCAGCGAGTACCGGTCACCTGGTGTTTGGGACACTTCATACGCCCAGCGCAGCCAAGACAGTGGATCGCATTATCGACGTCTTCCCTGGCGATCAGCAGAACAAGATCCGGTCCACGCTGTCCGAGGCCTTGCGGGGTGTGGTTGCCCAGAACCTTTTCAAGCGCATCGACAAACCCGGACGGGTGGCGGCATTGGAGATTCTCGTCTTCACCACCGCGGTGG
>Ga0055584_100002389_pt1 | contig 18541 bp, 17 predicted proteins | sample OSDHelmetaG_FD_58716 | JGI IMG/M metagenome (GOLD analysis project Ga0055584, IMG submission 58716) | Pelagic marine sediment microbial communities from the LTER site Helgoland, North Sea, for post-phytoplankton bloom and carbon turnover... | ecosystem: Environmental > Aquatic > Marine >... | reverse complement strand
GACGCAGCCGACGACGACGACGCAGCCGACGACGACGACGCGGTCGACGACGACGACGCGCTCGACGACGACGACGTGGCCGACGACGACGACGCGGTGGACGGCGGCTGGGCGCTGCCGAGTTCGACGTTCATCGACTTCGGGCAGGTGAACGTGGGCAGCTCGACGAGCCAGTTCTTCGAGTTGGAGAACGACGGTGGGGCCACGCTCACCGGCGACTTCACCATCGGTCCGGCGCAGTTCACGCTCGTCGGCAACGCGTCGTTCAGCATCCCCCCCGGGGGCTCGACCAGCCGGAACATCAACTTCCAGCCGACGAGCACCGCGCAGTTCACCGGCGCGATGTCGATCACCCACGACGGCGACAACGGCAGCCCCATCGCCGTGACGCTGCAGGGCGACGGGTTCCAGACGGGCCCCGAGGCCGGCAACTGCACCGACGGCGTGGACAACGACGCCGACGGTTTCGTGGACTGCGACGACGCGAACTGCTTCTCGGATCCGGCGTGCCAGAACACCGAGACGTCCTGCACCAACGGCATCGACGACGACTCCGACGGGCTCGTCGACTGCAACGACCCCGACTGCGCCTCGGACCCCGCTTGCCAGGGCCCGAACACCGAGACGTCGTGCAACAACGGCATCGACGACGACGGGGACTTCCTCATCGACTGCAACGACCCCGACTGCGCCGGCGACCCCGCCTGCAGCGGGTCCGATGCCTGCTGCGACACCGCCGGAACGAGCCTGACGTGGCAGGGCTGCCAGGACGCGACGGCCATCTCGTGCGTCTGCGCCATCGACAGCTGGTGCTGCAGCAGCGGCTGGGACAGCGCCTGCCAGACCACCTACGTCAGCGACTGCAGCGCGACGACCTGCGGCCCCTAGAGGCCTGAGCCGGTCGCCGCGGGGCTCAGCCCCGGGGGAGTTCGGCCGGAGCGACGCTCCAGCCCAGGAGCGCCGCCGCCGGCGAGTCGGGGGCGACCCCCGGTGCGCCGCCTCGCCAGGTGAGCCCCGCCGGGCCCGCCAGCAGCTCGCCGTCGATGCCGTCCAGATCAACGTCGTTGGCCCAGCCGAGGACCCGTTCGAGAGCCACCTGGGGCGCCGGGTCCTCCCGGCTGATGGCCGGGGCGCCCCGATTCCACGCCAGCGCCGAGCGGTCGAGCCGAAGCGACCCGCCCCGTCGAAGGGCCAGAGCGGCGCCGTTGCGCGCGGCGCGATTTCCCACGAGCAGGCACCCGCTGAGTTCGGCGCGCGCGGCGTCCAAGGCCACGGCCCCCCCACATCGGGCGCGGTTGCCGTGCAGCTGGCAATCCACCAGCTGCACAGAGGCCCGGTCGGCGCACACGGCGCCCCCGCCTACCCCTCGGTTCCCCCACAGCACGCAGCGAGTCAGCCGGACCGAGGCTCCCGGCCCCACGTGCAGCGCACCGCCGTCGCCCAGCGCGAGGTTCTGCCGCAGCTCACAGTCCTGCAGTTCGACCTCCCCGCGCAGGACCCTCAGCGCGGCACCGCGGCGCGCGATCCCGGGCCCGAAGCGCAGGTGGGTCAAGGCCACCGACCCCTCGACGTCGACGACCAGGGCCGTCCCCAGGCCGCCGAAACGCGGGGGCCGCGCGGGGTCGGCGGCGACCAGTCGGACGGGCCGCGTGATGCGGGCGGGGCCGTAGCGGCCGGGCCGAAGCCGGAGCTCGCGGACTCCGGCGACAAGGGCCGCGGCCAGCTCTGGGGGCCCGACGGTGTTCACCGCCCGCTGACCACGAACGCCGCCCAGAAGAACTCGGGGGCATCGCCGCGCTCGGCCTGCAGGGCGGTGATGAGGTCCCGCTGGGCGCCGAGGAGCGCGTCGGCGGGGGACTCGCCCGCCGTGAAGCGTTCGTAGAAGCCCGTCATCAGGCGGCGGGTCTCGGCGTCGGGCACCGACCACAGGCTCATGACCAGGCCCCGAGCCCCCGCCTGGGCGAACGCGCGCTGCAGTCCGAGCACCCCCTCACCGTCGGCGACCTCGCCCAGGCCGGTCTCGCAGGCGCTGAGCACGACCAGCTCGGTCCCGCGCAGGTCCAGGCCGACGACCTCCTCGGCCGTGAGCACCCCGTCGTCTTGACCGTCGCCCCCGGTGTTCGCGCCGGCCAGGGCGAGGCCGGACAGGAGCATGGGGTTGGCCCCCGCGCCCGCCCCCAGGTGCAGGGCCGAGCGGTCCGCCACGAAGAAGCCGTGGGTCGCGATGTGCACGACGCGGGCGCCGGGCGCACCGGCCCGAAGCGCCGCCTCGGTCGCCGAGGCGCCCAGCACCGGCGATGTGGACAAGGCGGCGGCCACCTCGCGGGCCTCGGCCTCGGTCTGGGGAAGCGGCCCGAAGGGACCGATGCCGCCGGGGACGCCGCGGCTGGCGAGGAGTCCGGGGGCCAGGGAGACGGCAGGCTCCGCCGGGGTCGCCTCGCCGAGGTCCTCATCCCCGCGGTCGGGCCCCCCCTCCCCCGCCCAGTCGTAGTCGACGCCACCGAGCACCAGCGCCCCTTCGGCCCCCTCGCTCGGCGGCCGCAGCAGATCGGAGCTGGACGCCAGCCGCGCCACGGCCCGGTCCTGCAGGACGAATCGCCCGTCGTCTCGCTGCAGCGCGCCCAGGGGCAGCGACGACAGCGCGCCGTCGGGCACGACCCAGATCCGGGTGCGGGCCCCCACCGCGACTTCGATGGGGTCCCAGACCGCGGCCCGCAGCTCCACCGAGCGCTTCGCCGCCGAACGCCTCCCCTGCCCATCGGCCACCGCGCGCCGCCACCGCACGGCCGCCAGCTCGAGGGGAGCGGCGGGCCCCAGCTCGACCCGGACCGGCCGATCGCAGGCGCCGCCGGGCAGGACGAAGGCGAGGTAGGCGTCCGCCGCCGACTCGGGCCGCCCTCCCTCGCCGACGGCGATGCGGTGGTAGCGCAACACATCGACCAAAGCCTCGTCCGGCCCCAGCGCAGCGCAGAGGGCCGCCGGGGTCGGGGCGACGGCGACGCTCAGTCCCCGGCTTCGGCGGGCCAGGTCACGCTCCAGCGACTCCTTGCGCTCCCGCAACACCGCCGCTGCGACCAGGTCCGGTTCGTCCCCCAGGGCGACCGCCGCCAGCTCCCGGCGCACGGCGGCGAGCGCGTTGAACGCATCGGTGAGCACCGGCTCCCGGGCCGCGAGCACGGCCTCCCGCTGAGTCGCCAGGGACCGCAGGCCGACCCCCTTCCAGGACGCGACCGCGGCGTAGGCGGCGGCGGCGTCGTCGGGCCCCGAGAACATCGACAGATAGAGGTCCAGCCCGTCGCGCAGACTCCGAATGAGCGCCAGGCGTTCCCGCTCGCTGGTGGCGTCGAGCAGCGGCTGCACGTGCTCCTGCAGATCCGCCAGCGCGCGGGTCATCTCCGCGCGGGCGGGGCGCAGTTGGCCCCCGGCGAAGAGCACGGCCGCCAGTTCGGTTCGCATCGAGACGACGCGGGGGTGGTGGCTCCCCACGCGTCGCTCGGCTCGGCCCACCGCATCGCGGTAGGCCCGCTGCGCGCCCGCGGGATCCCCGGTCCACCAGCGCATCTCGCCGACGTTGGCGAGCATCTGCACGACCTGAGGATGGTCCGCCCCCAGGGACTCGCGACCCAGCTTGTGGGTCTCTTCCATGAGGGCCAGCGCGTCGCCGTGCTGGCCCGCGGCAAACAGGGCGTTGGCGGCGTTGTTCCGGCCCCCCAGGGAGTGCGCGTGGGACGGCCCCAGGCGCGCGTCCCAGATCCCGATGGCCCGCAACAGCAGCGGCCAGGCCTCCTGGGGAGTCCCTTCGGCCAGGTGCTGCTGGGCGAGGTTGTTCAAGGCCGTGGCCACCCACTCGTGGTCGGGCCCCAGCGTCGCCTCGTAGACCGCCAACGACCGGGTCAGCAGCGGCCTCGCCCCCTCCAAGTCCCCCAGATGCTGGAGCAGCCCCGCCAGACTCGTCAGCGTCGTCGCCACGTAGGGGTGGTCGGGCCCCAGCGTCGCCTCGTAGATGGCGCGGGCCCGCTCGTAGGCGGCCTTGGCGTCGGCCGTGGCGCCGGCATCCCGCAGCGCGGCGGCCTGGTTCACGAGCGTCGAGGCGACGTCGGGGTGGGCCAGGCCGAGGCGCGCCTCCTGCTCCCTCAGCGAACGCGCGTGCAGCGGGAGCGCGCGGCGCGGGTGCCCTGACTCCCGGTGGACCTCGGCCAGCGAACCCAGCGCCAGCGCCAGGTAGCCGCCGTCGTCGGGCAGCTGTTCCGCCACGGACACCGCGCGACTCAGCGTCTGCAGCGCGTCGTTGAAGCGCCCCTGCTGGCGCTGCAGGCCCCCGATCTGGGTCAACGAGTGCACGACGCCGTAGGAGATGGGTCCGCCCATCTGCTCCTGCAGCCCCAGCATCTGCCGGTGGGCGGCCTCCGCCTCCCCCAGCGCTCCGCGCCCCACCAGGGCCTCGGCCAGCAAGGAGGTCCACGCCACGACCTGGGGTTGCGACGGCTCCCCGCCGAACTGGGCGATGGCCGCCCGGAACCCGTCCTCGGCTTCGCCAAATCGCGCCTGGCGCAGTCGCGCGTTGGCCCGGTTGCCCAGGATGATGGCGAGGCTCGGCTCCTCCTCGCCGTAGAGCGCGCCCCCCAGCTCCAGGCTCTGGGTCCACAAGGCCTCGGCGGTGGCGTAGTCCGTGCCCCCGAAGCGGGCCGCGGCCACCAGGTTTAGACACTGCAGCGTCACCTCGTCCGGCGGCAGCTCGGCCCCGCTCGCGAACGCCTCCTCGCACTCCGCCGTCGCCACCGGCCAGTCCTGCCGACCCATCGCGTCGGCCGCCCCATCCAGGGGCCCCGCCGCCGCGATCCCAACCCCCAGCAGCATCGTCAGGATCAGCCGCACCCGTCCTCCTGGCGCCACCGCGGGCGCTTCGGCCCCAGGATGCCCGAGGCCGGCCGCCTTGACCGACCCGACGCCGGCCCTCCACCCTGAACCCATGCGCTGGCGTTGGATCCCCTGGAACGAGCTGAGCCGCGACGACCTCTACGCCGCCATCCAGCTGCGCGTGGACGTCTTCGTGGTCGAGCAGAACTGCCACTACCGCGACCTCGACGGCCTCGACGACCGCGCGTTTCACCTGTTCGGTGACGACGACGACGGCTTGCAGGCCTACTTGCGGGCGTTCCCCACCGACGCCGTGTACCCGGGCAAGCAGTGCCTGGGTCGGGTGGTCGTGCGGGAGAGCGCCCGGGGAACCGGCGCGGGGCGCGAGCTCATGGCGGTGGCCCACGAACGCATGGCGGCCCAATGGGGGCCGGGACCTATCAAGATCAGTGCCCAGGCCTACCTCCAGCCCTTCTACGAGTCCCTGGGCTACGTGGTGGTTGGCGAGGGCTACCTCGAGGACGACATCCCCCACTTCCCCATGGTGCGCGGCTGAGTCTCCGGCCTCCCCGACCGGGGAGGCAGACCCGGACGGGGCTGGCGCGGCTGTGCCGCCCGCCCCACCATGGGTGGGTGCTGCGTTCCCTCCCCTTGGCCCTGCTGGCCTTCGTCCTGAGCGGCTGCGCGGGCGCCTGGGCCTGGCGTCCGCCGCCCTCGCACGCGCCCGGGACGGTGCACGCGTTCGCGCGGCGCACGCTCGACGGGGAGCTGTTCGTGCAGCTGTCGATCCGCAACGAGGAGGCCCACCCCATCGAAGTCACGGCTGACGCCGTCGCCGTGGAGACCGTCGATCGGCACGGCAACGCCACGGCCGTCGAGGTGTGGATGCCCGATGAGTACCTGGCCTACCTCGGGCGCTGGCACAGCGACCGGCAGTCCGTCGAAGGGCTGATCGGGCCCAACGACCCGTCCACCCGCGGCACCCAGTACGGCAACGGCCGGGACTTCGATCTGCGGGCCCGGCAGGCCGAGGCGGACCAGGCCGACCGGCTTCAGCGGCGCGAGGAGGCGTTCGCTGAGGACAGCGGGGCCCTCGCGGACTCTCTGCTGTGGCCGCAACTCATCGCCCCGGACCAGACGTTGAGCGGCTGGGTCGTCACGAAGCCGGGCCGTGGGCAGACGTTGCGGGTCACGGTCACCGTGGAGGGCGTGGCCTACGCGCTCGCCCTGGAGCCCGAGCGGGGCGCTGGCCCCTTCGTCCTGAACCGCTGATCAGGCCACGACGCGCTCGAAGAACACCCGGTGCAGCGCCGCGAACTGGTCGAAGCCGGTCAGCACCGCCTCCCGGGCCGCGCCCCGTTCCGACGGCGGCGTGAACTCCAGCGCCGCGCGCACGCCGGCCACCGCCCACTCGAAGTGGTCGGCTTCGACGCCGCCGCCGTGCCCCGAGTGGATGCCGATCCAGTAGTAGGCGGGGTGGTTGGCTCCGGCCAGCGGCACCCGCAGCTGCAGCAGCTCGGACACCAGCGACGGGCGCGCCAGCCGGAGTCCCTGGTCGAGGAGCGAGAACTCCTCGTCGGCCAGGACCTCGCTGCCCAGGTGGAACCCCATGGCCGCGAACAGGTTGTGCCGGGTCTCGGGCCGCAGGTGTCCGTATCCGACCAGCACGTCCTGACCCAGCTTCTCGAGCCAGGTCGGCACCGTGAGTAGCTCGTTGATCTCGCCCAGGAGGCCCAGCGTCGCCGCCATTCCCTTGACCGATGCCTGGGCCAGCGTCCGGTGGGCGTCCCGGTGAGGCGTCGCCGAGTCGTCGAACTCATCGCGGGCGGCGTCGAAGAAGTACGAGGCGACGTGGATGGACCGGTCGGCGCACACCTGCACCTCCTCCTCCAGGTCCAGGAACATCCGGCGGCTGCGGCCCACTTCGCCCGCCAGCGTCGCGACGCCCGCTCCGAACCAGCCGTTCCAGTCCACGTACCGGCCGAAGAAGCGAAGCAGCGCGCGGTCGTCCGCAAACGCGGTGACCAAGGCGTTCTCGACCCGGAGGTTGGCCGCGGGGAAGTCGGTCCGGGCGCGGAGGTCTTGCAGCGTGACGTCCATCAGGTCTTCCTCTTCTGCCTGCGGGCGCCTCGGCTGGGCGCCGCATCCCGCATGGCCTCGTGGCTGGCCGACGCCTGGCTCCGGGCGGCGCGGGACTTCGCCAGCGCCTGGTCGATCTCCAGATCGGCCACGAAGTCCAACTCCTCGGTCGCCGACATCTTGGCCAGCGCGTCGTTCAGGTAGCTGCCCAGATCCTGGCCCGACGGGTTGGCCATGATCCGGTGGTAAACGGCGCCGAAGGCATCGGCCATGGCCAGCATCGAAGCCGCCATGGCCTGGTCGTGGGACCCGTAGCTGCGGCGCCGGTTGAGCACCGACGTCAGGTCGTCGCGGGCCTTTTCCAGGCGCTGCCGGTCCAGGAACGGAAGCTCCTGGTCGGTCATCTGGTGCTCCAGCTGCTTGATCTGGCCTTCCAGGGACCGCTCGTCCGTCGCCTGCATGCGCTCGTGGATCGAGATGCGCGCGAGCCACAGCCGCAGGAAGTCGACGGCGGTCTCCTCCAGGCGCTCGACGTCCCACAACGACAGGCTCGTCTCCGTCGCCTTCGCCGTCTTCTGCAAGGAGCGGAGCTGCTCCCCCATGCGGTGGTAGCCCTCCCAGTTGGCGTGGGACCCCGGCACGCGGCGCTCGATCTCTTCGATGAGGTGGACCCGCGCAGCCTCCCGGCGGGTCTTGCGCTTCTTCCGGTCGACCGCCTCGCGGAAGACCGGCGACTCCGGCAGGAACAGCGCCAGCAGCCCGTTGACGCCGGCCTGGGCGACCACGGGGATGAGGATGGCCGGCGCGATGCCGGTCACCACGGCGGCGGTGGAGCCCGCGATGAGCCCCGCGCACAACCCCCAGAAGTTGCCCCGATGCTGGAACATCTCCAGCAGGTAGTTGACCTCCTCCTCGGGAGGCGGGCCAGCGGAGTCGCCCGTCATCAGACGGTGACCCGCACCTGGCCACCGGTGCCCGGGCCGTGGCCCCGCAGCAGGTCGATGATCCGGTCCGAAAGCCGCGTCGCTTCGGTGCTGCGCAGCCAGTTCTCCGAGCGCGGACGGGGCTCGGCGATGGCGATGTCGTCGGCCACGTTCGCCGGCGGCGTCGACAGCACGATGACCCGGTCGCCCAGCAGCAACGCCTCCGTGATGTCGTGGGTCACGAACACCACGTTGGTCGGGTACTTGTCGATGAGGTCGATGAGCAGCTGCTGCATCTCCGCTCGGATCTGCGCGTCCAGGGCGCCGAAGGGCTCATCGGCGAGCAGGATCTTCGGCCGCAGCACCAGGGCCCGCGCCAGGGCGACCCGCTGGTTCTGGCCGCCGGACAGCTGCGACGGCCGGTGGCTGCCCTTGTCGGCGAGCCCCACGGCCTCGAGCATCTCGTCGACCCGCTCGTTCCGCTCCGCGACCGGCACCTTGTCCCGCCACAGCTTGAACCGGAACGGGAACGCGACGTTCTCCCGCACCGTCAGGTCCGGACGGTTGAGGTAGCGCTGGAACACCATGACGACGTCGTCGTGGGAGCCGGTGGCCGGCTTGCCGTCGATGAGGACCTCGCCCGACGTCGGCGACACCACCCCCAACGGCCGCACGCCGCCCATGAGCTTCAGCAGCGTCGACTTCCCGCAGCCGCTGGGCCCCAGCAGCATGTTGATGCCGCCGTCCAGGGTGAGGTCGATGCCGTCCAGCACCCGGTTGATCCCGTCCCCGTTGGGCGCCGGGTACTCCTGCACCGCCTGATTGACCTCGATCTTCATGCTTCGCCCTCCCAGGGGAAGAGGCGGCGCTTGAGTCGCTTGAGCACCTGATCCGTGATGAGCGCGAGCAGCAGAATGACCAGGATCCCCGCGAACACCCCGTCGTTGGCCGACAGGCGCTTGCTGGTCTGGATGAGGTAGCCCAGCCCGGCCTTGGCGTTCACGTACTCGGCGACGGTGATGTACGTCCACTCGATGGACACCGCGACGATGATGGCGTCGAAGATGCGCGGCATCGCCAGGGGCAGGACCGAGTGACGGATGGCCTCCAGGGGCGTGGCGCCCAGGTCCTCAGCCAGGATCAAGTGCTCCCGGGCCACGGCGACGACGGCGTCGCGCACCATGGGGATGAGGAACACCGCCGCGCCCAGCCACAGGAAGACGACCTTCGCCGTCTCCTCGATGCCGAACCACAAGACGATGATGGGCAGGACGGCGACGATGGGCGCCGACCGCATGGGATCCACCAGCGGCGACAGCACCGCGTTGATGCGCGGCGAGCTGCCCATGAGGACGCCCACGGGCACGCCGACGCCGACGACCAGGACCATGGCGATGAGCACCCGCCGCAGCGACCACCCCACCGCCGTCAGCAGGTTCAGGCTGCCTTCGGCCTGCAGCATGGACAGCAGCTTCGCCGCCACCGTCCACGGCGCCGGCAGGAAGTAGTCGCCCTTGTCGATCATCAGGTTGCCGCCGCTCCAGAGCAGCAGCGCGATGATCAGGCCGACGGCCCCGAGGGCACGCCGCGTGCCCGCAGACAGCGGCTCGTGGGGATTCCACATGGCGGGGCGACTCCCTCGGGCTAGCGGCTGAAGACGGCGACGTCGGTCCGCCGGTTCATGTCGCGGCAGCCGTCCAGGTCGACGCCGTCGGCCCCGGGGTTGGCCTCATCGCACAGCGCCTTGTCGGGGCCGTTGCCGGCGACCTTGAAGCGGCTGCGGGGGAACTCCCACTGCGACACCAGGTACTCGACGACGGCGGTCGCCCGCTGCTGCGAGAGGCGCCGGTTCGTGGCCGCAGAGCCCGTGGAGTCGGTGTTGCCCTCGACGGCGAAGTAGGCCGACCCCATGGCGTCGAGCACCGGCACCATCTCGGCGTCGATGATCTGCTGGGCGCGCTTGGTGAGCTCGGCGCTGCCCGAGGCGAAGTTGACCGACACCGGCTTGGTCAGCGATGCGGTCTTCGTCGTGGCCGTGGCCGTGGCCCGCTCGGCCTCGGTGAACGTGAACTCGGCCTTCGCGGCCGCGGCCTTGGCGGCGGCGTCGGCGGCCGCGAGTTCGGTGATGTACTTCATCTCGAAGGCCTGGCTGGGGTCGATCACCGCGGCGTTGGGGTCCGCCAAAGCGCCGCTGGCGCGCCAGATCTGGTCGGCCTGCTTGTAGACGCGGGCGAAGTGGTTGGGCCCCCCGGCGAGGCCGAGGTTGCGGATGTTGTCGTCCAGGCCGGTCCACTTAATGCCCGCGAACAGCGAGCGCACGAAGTCGCGGCCGTGCTGGCCGGCGAGCTCGGCGAACATGGGCTCGGCGTCGACGAGGGCCTCGACGGCCTGGTCGGGGTCCTGCTCGGCGGCGGTGACGCCCTTCATCCAGCCGGCGACGAACTTGCCGACGACGTCGGAGTCGCTCTGCAAGACCTGCGAGTCGCAGACCATGCCGTCGTAGATGAGGTTCGTGGCGGTCGCGGTGCTGTAGATGACCTTGCTGCGCCGCTGGCTGGACTTGAGCGCGAGCGCGAGGTCGGGCTCCCACAACACGGCGGCGTCGACGGCCCCGGACTCGAACGCCGCGCGCACGCCGGGGGTGCCTTCCTCGGCGTTGATGTAGATGATCTGCACGGTCTCGCGCTTGCGGGCGGACAGCGAGCTGTTCTGCAAGGCGTTGACCAGCAGCCAGTCCGACGGCGTGTACTGCAGCAGCGCGATCTTCTTGCCGGCCAGGTCCTCGACGCGCTCGATGCCGTCGGCCGCGATGATCGCGTCGCCGCCGCGGGTGTTGTCCACCAGCATCACCATCTTGCCGTCGAAGCCGGCGCCCCTCAGGCCCGGGTGCTCCTGGGCGAAGAAGTCGACGGTGCGCCACGAGCAGTGCGCGGCGCCCGAACCGAAGTTCGTCGCCATCGTCGGGATGTCGTCCTGCAGCAGGAACTCGACGTTGATGCCCTCCTGGGCGAAGACGGAGCCGGGGCGCGTCTTGAGCGAGCCGCCGTTGGCCACCAGCGCCGGGGCGTACCCGTGGAAGCTCACGATCGACACCTTCAGCGGGTTGTCGGAGCTGCCGAGCGCCCCGCTGCCGGAGCTGCTCTTGGGGGACGTCGTCGGGGTCGTGCCGTCCGCGGCCGTCGTGGTGGTGGCGTCACCGCCCACCATGTCCTTGAGGCCGAGGGTCCACACGAGGGCCCCCACGACCGCAAGGATCGTGAGCGCGATGATCGCCTTGCCGGCGGGCTTGAGCTTCATGGTCCTGCTCTCTCAGTTGTGCGGCGCCCCCTCAGGCGCCGGCGGTTCCGTCGTCGAAGAAGCCATGGACCTGCCGGAGCCGGTCGACTTCGACCTGCAGGCGGCTGGCCTCCGCCTGGGCAGAGTTGCGGGTGGCTTCGAGCTCGGACAGCGCCGTCGCTTTCTCGACGGCGGCGGTCTCTCCGGCCTCGGTGAACAAGGCCTGGAGCTCTTCGATCTGCTTGCGAATCTCGGTCTGCGTGGCCGCCAACTGGCTGTCGAGGCTCTGCACGACGGCGTCGTAGCGCTGCTCGGCCTGCTGTTGGCTGGTGACCACGGCTTGCTGTACGCCGTTGAGGGCGTCGATCTTGCGATCCGCGTCCAACAAGACGTCCCCGACGGTCCAGCGATCGTCGGCGCCATCCATGGCGTGCACGGCGGCCCGGGCCTGGTCGAGGGGCATCGCGCGGAGGCCTTCGGCGACCTTCAGCAGCATCTCCGCCGAGTACGGCGAGGGCGGCACGCCGGCGGCGGCGTAGATGTCCGCGAAGTCGCCGCCGGTGGGCACCGGGGCGCTGGGCGGCGGCGGGGGGGCCTCCGCGGCAGGCGGGGGGGCAGCGTCCGAGCCGGCCTCGATCTCGGCCAGCAATCGCCGCGCCTCGTCGTTGAGGTCGTCGATGCTGACGTCGTCGTGCTCGTCGGCGCCCTCGGGCACCTCGACAAAGACGCCGAGCGCCTTCTTGAAGAATCCAGCCATGGTCCCTTCCCTGCGCGACCCCGCGCGCGAGGCCGGAGTGTAGACGCGCGACCGCCGGCCGTGGGACGGGGCAAGCGGTTCGTGACGGATCAGGGCCGGGCGCGAATCCCCAGGATGTTCGGAACCGGCCACGCCCGGTCGTTTCCGTCGGACTCGTAGAAGCCCGTCTCGTAGCTGCCGAACTGCTCCAGCTCCGTGTCGCCGAGGTGCACGTAGAGCTGGGCCTCGGGGCCCCCTTCGGCGTACTGCAGGCGCTTCAGGTCCAGGGGGAGCTTGCGCAGGATCTCGATGAAGTCGTGCGTCGTCCACGGCGACCGCGCGTGGATCAGCAGCAGCCGCCCGGCGCCGTCCAGGCCCACGACCGCGTGGCTCCAGCGCTTCTTGTTCTGACTCCAGACGTTCTTGCCGTCGCAGCGAAGCATGCGGATGGACTGGATGGCGGTGCCCCAGGCCGGCAGCTCGGCGTCCAGGTCGTCGCAGGCGGCGTCGAGGATCGTGGCCTTGCCGCCCCCGAACACGAGGACGTCGTTGTCCTTGGTGCGGCGCGGGTTGTTGACGTGGCCGGGGCGCCGCATGAGCGCGGTGGAGGTGCGGTGGTCGGCCAGGTACATCGACGGGTTGATGGCGGCGACGAGCCCCTCGACCTCGGCCCACTGCCGCGCGGTCAGCGTCGGGTTGCCGGGCAGCGCCGAGCCGTTGAGCAGGACCGGCTCCCAGCGGGCCGGGTCCACGCGCAGGACGCGGACGCGGGAGTCGCCGTGGGTGCTGGCGGTCGGCGAGTCGAACACGCCCAGGTCCAGGCCGGGGGCGAGTTCCTGCCAGGAGCTGACAGTAGAGGTCGGGGCGGCGAGCAGGGCGATCAGAAGGGGCAGCAGCGTGCGCATGACCCTGGGACCCGCTCGCTCTGCGCAGGTTCCCCGGCGGCCGTGCATTCCTGCACCCATGCGTTGCGCGAGGGTTCCTTGTGCCTCCTCCGGGGGGCTCCTACCCTCGCCGCGACGGCCACCAGCGGGGGTGGGTCGTTGCCCTCATCGCACGCGCCGAAGGCCGTCATGACCGATCCCACCTGGACCGAATCCGAAGCCCACGACCTGCTGACCGGGCTGGCCAAGCCCCTGCCCGAGCTGTCGGCGCGCTACTTCTACGACGACCGCGGCAGCGAGCTGTTCGAGCAGATCACCCAGCAGCCCGAGTACTACCCGACGCGCACGGAGTTGCTGGTCCTGCAGGCCTATGCCGCCGACCTCATCGAGCGAACCGCGCCGAAGGTCCTCGCCGAGCTGGGCTCCGGCGTGGGCAAGAAGATCCAGCTGCTCATCGCGGCGGGCCGCGAGCGGGGGCTCGTGGACGAGCTCGTGATGTTCGACATCAACCAGATGTTCCTGGACGCCAGCGTCGAGGCCGCCGAAGGCACGTTCCCGGGGCTGGCGGCGCGGGGCATCGTCGGCGACTTCGGAGCGGACCTCGAGAAGCTCGGCCCCGGCGGCCGGCGGCTGCTGCTGTTCCTCGCCGGCACGGTCGGCAACCTCCACCCCGACGCGGTGGGGGGCTTCCTGGGTCGCATCGCCGATTTGATGGCGCCCGACGACTGGTTCCTGCTCGGCGTCGATCAGGTCAAGGACCCCGCGGTGCTCCACGCCGCCTACAACGACGCCGCCGGCGTGACCGCGGCGTTCAACCGAAACGTGCTCACCTCCCTGTCGCGGCGATTCGGGGCAGTCCTCGACGAAGGAGCCTGGGAGCACCGGGCCTTCTACGACGAGGAAAACGCCTGGATCGAGATGCGGCTGCGCGCCACGGCGGACACCACGCTGGCCATCCCCGCCCTGGGTTTTGAACGCGCGTTTGCCGCCGGCGACGAGATGCGGACGGAGCTGTCCTGCAAGTACACGCAGGAGTCCTTGAAGCAGCGCCTGGACGGCACGGGACTGCAGCTGGACGGCTGGTACACGGACCCGAACCAGCTGTTTGCCCTGGCCCTGCTGCGCCGGGACCCCGACGAGCTGGGGACCGTGCGGATGACGGTGTCGTGATGGCGGCGGATCACCTGACGGACCGGCTCGAGTCGGTGTGGGAGCGCTCGGACCGCGTGTTCGACCTGCTGCACGACGACGCGCTGATGGTGCGGCCAATCGCCCTGCGCCACCCGTTCCTGTTCTATCTGGGCCACCTGCCCGCCTTCGGTTGGAACCAGCTGGGCGCCGGGGCGCTGGGCCGCCCGCCGGTGGACGCCGGCTTCGACGACCTGTTCGAGCGCGGCATCGACCCCCTCGACGAGGACGCCGTCGGAGAGGCGCCGTCGTGGCCGGATCGCGACCAGGTCGTGGCCTACCGCGACCGCGTGCGGGACTCCATCCGCGCCGCCCTGCCCGAGGTGGCGGAGCGCTCGGACTCGGCGCTGCTGGAGCGGGAACGCATCGTGGAGGTCGTGGCCGAGCACGAGGAGATGCACCACGAGACGCTGATGTACATGCTCCAGCGTCTGCCGCCGGAGCTGTTGGTCGCGCCCGAGGGGGTGAGTGAGCCGTCGGCTCCCGGTGGCGAGGAAGCTGCCGTGCGGCGCGCGATCCCGGCCGGCCAGGCGGTCATCGGCGCGCGGTGGGAGCAGCTGCGCTTCGGCTGGGACAACGAGTTCCCGGCGGCCGAGCTGCCGGTCGAGGCGTTCGAGATCGACGACCGGCCGGTGTCCATCGCCCGCTTCCGCGCCTTTGTGGACGACGGTGGGTACGAGCGCGCCGAGCTTTGGGAGCCTGGCGCGTGGGCCTGGCGCGAGGGACACGGCCTGCACGCCCCCATCGACTGGACGCAGACCGACGGCCGGTGGACCTGCCGCTGGCTGTTCGGCCACGTGCCCCTGGATGCCGTGGGGGGGTGGCCGGTGCGCGTGTCGCACGCCGAAGCCAATGCGTACGCGCGCTGGGCCGGGGGGCGACTGCCGACCGAGGCCGAGCTGCACCGCGCGGCCTACGGCCGGCCCGACGGCGGACAGAACCCCTACCCCTGGGGGGACGCCGAACCGACGGCCGAGCACGGCAACTTCGACTTCGCGCACTTCCACCCCGTCGCGGTCGGGAGCCGTCCGGCGGGCACCAGCGCGTTTGGCGTGGGGGAGCTGGTGGGCAACGGCTGGGAGTGGTCAGCGACGCCGTTCGCTCCGCTGCCGGGCTTCCGCGCCTGGATCGACAGCTACCCCGGATACTCGGCGGACTTCTTCGACGAGAAGCACTACGTGATCTTCGGGGGCGCCTGGCCGACGGCGGCGGGGCTTCTGCGGCCGAGCTTCCGCAACTGGTTCCAGGGTCACTACCCCTACGTGTTCGCGGGGTTCCGGCTGGCTTCCTAGGGGGTCACCGCAGGCCCAGGCGCCGCCGCAGCTGCCGCGCCGCGGCGCGGGACACCTCGACGCGATCGCCCGACGCCATGCGGGCGACGAACCCGCCGGTCTCCAAGGGCTCCAGCAGCTCGACGCAGTTCAGGTTCACGACGGCGCGCCGGTGCACGCGCACGAACGGCTCCCCTCCGAGCTTGCGCTCCAGTTCGGCCAGCGACGTGGTGGTGAAATGCCGCTTGCCGTCGGCGTGCACGACGACCGAGGCGCCGTCGAGCACGAGGTGGCTGACGTCCCCGCGGGCGAGCAGGTGCACGCCCCGGGCGGTGGGCAGCGCGAGGCGTGCCGATGGGGGAGCCGGAGGCGCCGCGACGCGGTCCAGGGCCTTGCGAAGCCGGTCGGCGTCGACGGGCTTGAGCAGGTAGTCGCGGGCCCCGACACCGAACGCCTGCAGGGCGTGCTCGGGGTGGGCGGTCACGAAGATCACCGCGGGCCCGTCCGCCGGAAGCAGGGCGCTGGCGTCCAGGCCGGACAGGCCGGGCATCTGGATGTCGAGCAGCGCGACGTCGAAGGTGGCCTCGGCGACGGCGGCGAGGACCTCGTCGGCGTTGGTGCAGGTGGCGGCGAGCACGGCCCCGGGGATGGCCGCGAGCAGGCGCTCGAGTCGGCGCCGGGCCATGGCTTCGTCGTCGGCGATGAGGACGCGCAACGTCAAGTGGCCTCCTGGGGAAAGTCGACCTGCGCGACCGTCCGGGGGGCGCCGCCGATGGAGAAGGCGGCGCCGGGCCAGCCCAGGTCGACTCGGCGGCGCACGAGGTCCAGGCCCTGGCCGCCGGCGCCGGGTTCGAAGGGGCCGGGGTTCGAGATCTGGATGGAGTCGGAGGCGACTTCGACGCGAACGATGCCGGGGTGGCCGGCGCCGGGGCCGTGCTTCCAGGCGTTCTCGGCGATGGCGAGGAGCAGCATCGGGGGAACGTCGCGGGCGGGGACGTCGCCGCTGAACTCCTGCTGGAAGCGCTCGGGGTCGCGGATGGAGTAGAGCTCGCCCAGCTGACGGACCAGGGCCAGCTCGCGGTCCAAGGGCCAACGCTCGGAGCGGACGGCGGCCAGGACCTCGCGAAGGAGCGCGGAAAGCTGCAGCAAGGCGCGCTCGGCCACGGCGGGGTCTTCGCGGCACCACTCGGCGATGGCGTTGAGGGTATTGAACAGGAAGTGGGGGTCGAGGTGGGCGCGGACGGCGCGGAGCTCGGCCATCTCGACGACGCGGCTGAGTTCTTCGACCCGCTGCCGCTGCTGGCGGAGGCCGGCCTCGAGCTCGACGTCGCGGCCCAGGCCCAGGCCCGCGACGAGGAAGAGCCCCAGCGCGAAGTACGGACCCGGGTCCCCGCTCAGCAGGGCGTCCTTCATGCCCGCCAGGCCCGAGGTGCCCCAGACGGTGACCACGCCCAGACCGAGGTAGGCCAGCAGCCGCAGCGGGTGGCGCCGAGGTTCGGTGCCGAGGGGGAACAGCAGCCGCCACGACACCGGCGCCAGCAAGACAATGGCCGCGACCACGGCGACGCCGGTGACCAGCGCGAGCACGTTGACGGGGCCCCCGGCCACGTTGGCCCAGAGGATGGGGCCGCCGACCAACGCCAACGGCACCAGCCACCGCCGCGCGATGGCGGCCCACGTCTCCCAGGCGATGCGCAGCTGCTTCATGGGTCAGGACGCTAGCAGGCGCCCACGGGGGTTCCGGGCCCCCCAGCCGCCGCCGACGAAGCAACCCCGACCCCTCGGCGGCGCCGCCGACCGCTCCCGCCACCCAACCGACCGCCCACGCCGGTCGCCCCGGAGACCCGATGGACCGGACGAACCACCCGCAACCCCGAACCTGTCCAACCGGTCCCCCGCTGCGGGAGCCTGCGCTCCCCCGCCGGCCGCGCCCCTCCTCCGACCACTCGCCCCCCGCCGTCGCCCGCCCGCCCGGCGAGCGCTGTCCCCGCGCCGGCCGCGGACCCAGGCTGACCTCCCACCCCAAGGAGGCCCCATGGACTTCACCCTCACCCGCCGCGGCTGGTTCGACCCCGCCGCCGCCGCCGAGCAGCTCGCCGGCCCGCTCCCCGCCCGGCGCCTCACCCCGCTCCTCGTCCCCGCCACCCTCGGCGGCCTCGGCTGGACGGCGGGCGCCGCCGTCGGCTCCCCGCACCTCCTCGCCGCGGCCGCCGCCGGCCTCGTCGCCCCCACGCTGCTGTGGGCCGCGGGCCTGCCGACCTTGTTCGTCGTCGGCTGCCAGCTCGGCAGCGCCCTGCGCCTTCGCCAGGTCCTCGCCGTCAGCCTCGTCGCCTTGAGCTTCGGGGGGCTCGCCCTGGGCGCCGCGCTCCCCATCGCGTGGTTCCTGCGCCTCGCCTTGCCCTGGCCCCAGGCGGCCATCGGCGTCCACGCGGCGCTCGTCGCCGCGGCCGCGCTGGCCTCCTTGGACGTCCTGGCCCGCGCCCTCGACGCCGTCGAACCCGCCAGCCCCGCCCGCGGCCTCTGGTTCGCCCTCTTCGCGCTGACCTGGGTCCAGGTCGGTCTCCTCACCGCCCCCTGACCCGGAGCCCCCATGAGCGCCGCCCTGCAACTCGCCCCGCCTTCCCCCGTCGACTCCTTGACCCTCGTCGAGGAGCTCGTCGCCACCCCCGAGGCCCTCGACCGCCGCTGCACCCACCGCCGCGACGCCCTGTCCGTCCTGCCCCGGCTGCTCGGCCTTTCCCTGCTGGCTTTCGGCTCCTTCGCCGTGGCCCAGTCCGCCCTCAACCGGCTCGCCGCGACGCCGCTGCACGACTCGGCGCTCGTCGAGGCCACGGTCCTGTTCCTGGGCTACGCGGGGGGCGTGGTCGGCGCCATGGCCGCCTCGCTGCCCGCCTGCTACGTCGGCTCGGCTCTGGCCGGCATCGAGCAGCCCCCGTGGCGGCTGGCCGTCGAGTACGTCCGCGCCCTGGCGGCCTCCTCCCTGTGGCTGTTGGGGGTGCTCCCGCTGTACGGCGGCGCCGCCCTCGCACTGCACCAGCTGCTGCCGACGACGGTCATCGCGTCCTGGGAGCTCCCGGCCACCGCCGCGGTCGTCTACGCCGGCTTCGGGCTCCCGTTCGCCGCCGGCATCGTCGGCCGCCGCAGCCTCTTGCGGTCCCTCGAGCAGCTGGAGGGACCGGACAGCCGCGGGCAGGGCCGGGTCCTCGTCGCCGGAGCCACCGCCCTGCTCGCCATCCTGAGCGCCGGTGGCGCGAGCCGCATCGTCTGGGAGTTGGGGAGCCGGCTGTGACCGACGCCTGGGACTCGACCTGGGGCCCGACCCTGCCC
>Ga0055584_100002388_pt1 | contig 18546 bp, 16 predicted proteins | sample OSDHelmetaG_FD_58716 | JGI IMG/M metagenome (GOLD analysis project Ga0055584, IMG submission 58716) | Pelagic marine sediment microbial communities from the LTER site Helgoland, North Sea, for post-phytoplankton bloom and carbon turnover... | ecosystem: Environmental > Aquatic > Marine >... | reverse complement strand
TTCGTAAACCGTGCCACTGATTCGAATCCGGTGGGGAGGATCAGGGTCGACCGTTATTTCGTAATCGGAAGCCGGTATGTTTTGTATTTTGCCATGAAGGGTAAGGTCCAAGGTGGCAGTTCCACCCGTGTTGTCGATGAATTCGTCGGTTCCGGGGTGTCCTGCGAATTCGAGCCCGCAACGTACCATCCATTCGTTGAACCCCTCGAGCCATCCAAGACCGCCTCGGCTCTCGAGGTCGACATAGGAGGGATGGACGATTTCCTTGACGGGCGAATCCCATCCCAAACGGAGATTTCCCATGCGGACGTCGAATATCCCCATGCCTCTCGTGGGTATGACGGTGATCTTTAGTTTTCCGTTATCAAGTGTAAGCAGTTCTACGCCTTCTTGTTTCCCCCCTTGCAAAACAGTCTTGGTGACGGACCATTGAGCGGCGAAAGTTTTGTCTTTGTGTCCAGTCGAACTGTCAAGGTATTCAACTTGGCTGTTTCGCGACAGGGTGTTATCGGTATCAGGTTCTAAGGTGGAGTTTTTTTCGGAGCATGACCCCATGGCAACCAAGCAGAATAGAAGGGCACTAAGTGTTTTTTTCATAAGAAAGTATGAGTTGTTGGAATGTTAGCCGAAAACTTCTTCCAAGGCGGCCCGCATGACGCCAGGGTCGGGGTCGATGCCAGTCCAGTGTCGGATCCCTATTACTCCCTGATTTACAAGCATACCAAGGCCGTCTATCACCTTGCAGCCTTTGCCCTTGGCGTCGCGTACGAGGTTGGTCTCGGGGGGATTGGGTATTACGTCGGCGACGACCGTTTCCGAGGTAAGGCTTTCGATATCGAAATCGAGTCGGGCGTCCACGTCGGGAAACAAGCCTATCGAGGTCGCGTTGATCAAGACATCGGTTCCGTCTGGCAGGACGAAAGTCTTGTTCCAGGGGATGAAGTTTGCCTCTGCGGGGAGCTTTTCGTCCAATAGGGAAGTAAGTTCCTCACCGCGCCCCGGAGAGCGGTTGACAATGGTAATTGCCGATGCTCCGGCCAAAGCCACTTCGACCCCAATGGCCCGGGCTGCCCCTCCTGCTCCGAAAATGACGACTTTCTTTCCCGAGGGGTCAGTCAGTTCCCTGAGTGATGAAACAAAGCCTTTGCCGTCGGTGTTTTCTCCGATCCATTGTCCGTCCTTGCGGACCACGCAGTTGACGGCGCCCATAAGGGATGCCGACTCGCCTAAGCCATCGAGGTAGTCGATCACCTTGACCTTGTGGGGAATGGTACAGTTAAACCCTTGGAACCCCATGACTTTGGCTCCTCTGACCGCATCTTCGAGATCGTTTGGACCCACTTCGATCGTGAGGTATCTCCAGTCGAGGTTGTGATGCCTGTAGGCGGCCTCGACCATGACTTGCGTTGGGTTTTCCGAAATCGGCTGTCCGAAGGCGGCGGTAAGTTCTTGCTTGAAGTTTAGCTCTTTTGTCATTTTCCAAGTATGGTTTCGGATCCAAACTTAGAAATTTAGAGGGATCGGCAAGCCTATTTTATGAAAAACCCTTACCTCCCTTCACCTGCCTTGCTTTGGGGGTCTTGTGGTTTCTTTTCGAAAAGGATTGATGAGTCTCTTTTTCCATATTAGGAAAAGTTTCCACATAAGGAATTTATGACTGAAACCATTTTGATTAGGGAGGAAGCTTCGGCCAAAGGAACGGAAAGAACCTTGGCTATTCTTGAGCTTTTGGGCCGGTATCGAAAGGGGCAATCTTCCAGCGAGATTGCCCGAACCCTCGATTTACCCGTCAATACGGTTGGCCGGATTACCGAAACCATGACCAAACGGGGGTGGCTTTATCGCCGGGAGGACGATCGGAGGTACGTTCTTACGAACCGGGTTGCCGATCTCACCCGACCTCAGGTCAATGACAAAAGTTTGGTCGTCTCTTCCTGGGAGAGTCTGAAGGATTTGAGAGACAGGACTGGAGAGACGACTCAACTGCTCTCAATGTCCGAATGCAAAGCATTGATTCTCGAGCAATGCATTTCGGATCAGGCAATCAAAGTTTCCGGTACCGTTGGCATGAGAGTCCCTTGTTATTCCTGTGCTCCAGGTAAGTCGATCCTGGCCAACATACCTGAGATAGAACTCGATCAGTTCCTTGAGAAGGTCACCCTGAAGCGTTTCACCCCTCGAACTTTGGCGACGCGCGAGCTTTTGCTCGGTGATTTGAAAAAAATTCGAGAATGTGGATATGGTGTCGACGAGGCGGAGGGTTTGGAGGGAATTCATTGTGTTGCCGCGGTTATTCTCGATGACTACCATTATCCGATTGCCGCGGTTACCACGATAGCACCGGCGTTTCGCTTGCCCGCCAATCGCTTCGAGGAAATAGGAGAAGCTTGCATTGAGACTGCCGGGAACATTCGGGATAAGCTTCTCGCCTAACTTCTTTAACTTATGAAATATTCAAATCTTTTATACATCAAAAATAAACTCTTGGGCATTTTTGCAGGGGCGGTCCTTTTTTGCCTTTTAGGTTGCGGAGGTGACGGAGGAGGTTCGACTGCCAAAGGAGTCATTGCCTATACGCCCCAGACCCTTTCCAATCCGTTCTTTAGCGTGATCGCAGAAAATATTAGGGCTGAAGCCGAAAAGAACGGTTATGATTTTCTCGTGGTCGATCCCGACATGGACGTAAAGAAGCAATCGGATCAAATCGATGATTTCATTGCCAAGAACGTGGTAGCCATTGTTTTGGTCCCGGTTGACCGGATGTCAATTGGTCCTGCCGTCAAGGAAGCGAATGCCGCGGGTATCCCTGTTTTTACGGTGGATGCGAAATGCGCTGCGGAGGGAGCTAAAATCGAGGGTCACGTTGGAACGGACAATTTCCAAGGTGGAGAATTGGCAGGTCAGGCAATGATCCAAGCTCTTGGCGAAGAGGGTGGCAAGGTTCTTGTGCTTGACCTGAAAAAAGCCAATTCATGCGTTTTGCGCGTAGACGGCTTTAAAAAAGTAATTAACGCCTACAATGAGGTGCGGACTTCCGGGAAGATAGAGATTGTCGCCGAATTAGACGGAAATGGGGACCGGACCAAAGGGTACGAGTCGACCTCGGCCGCCTTGCAGGCTCATGAGGATTTGGCCGCCGTTTTCGCAATCAACGACCCTTCTGCGTTGGGAGCTTACACAGCTGTAAAAGAAGCCAATCGCCAAGATCAGATCAAGATCATCGGTTTCGACGGAATGCCCGACGGCAAGAAGGCGATCAAGAATGGTCAGATTTACGCCGACCCGATCCAACATCCTGACAAAATGGGGATCCAAATCGTAGAGCTTATCGTGAAGTATCAGGCAGGTGAGAGTTTTCCCAAGGAAACGCTTTTGCCGGCTAGTCTCTACACCAAGTCGGACGCGGATCAGGATCCCGACCTGAAATAGATTGACCAAGGGAATCGAAAAAACCCCATTGCTCCGAATGCGGGGCATTGCCAAGGGGTTTCCCGGAGTACAAGCACTCGATGGCGTAGACCTCGATCTTTATGCCGGCGAAGTGTTGGCTTTGTTGGGCGAAAATGGGGCAGGCAAAAGCACTCTGATCAAGGTCATAGGGGGGGCCCACTTGCCTGACGAGGGTACGATTGAAACCGAGGGTCGTGACATTTCAATCGAGACTCCGCAGGACTCACTCAAGGCGGGGATCGGCATTATTTATCAAGAGTTCAATTTAGTTCCTGGCTTAACCGCGAGGGAGAATATTTTCCTCGGTCAGGAACCAGCGAGATTGAGCTTCATTCCCCAAGCCGCTGAGAGAGAAAAAGCCTTGAAACTCTTTGACCGCATCGGCGTGGAGATTGATCCGGAAAAACTTTGCGGAGAACTGTCGGTGGCCGAACAGCAAGTAGTCGAGATTGCCAAAGCTCTGTCTCAGGATGCCCGGATTATCCTGATGGATGAGCCGACTGCGGCTTTGACCCCTCGCGAAGTGGAAGGATTGCTCAAGGTGGTCAGGGAATTGCGGTCCCAAGGTATTGGAATTATCTACGTCAGTCATCGCTTGGATGAAATCGATGCAATCGCCGACCGGGTAACCATCCTGCGGGATGGCGCTCATGTTGCGACCCGCGAGAAGTCCGACCTCGATCGCGAGCAAATGATTGCCTTGATGGTCGGCCGAAGTTTGGACAAAGAATTCCCCTCCCGGGAAAGCGTTGCCGGTGAAGTCAGGTTATCCGTGCGAAACCTCAGGCGAGGTTCTTCTGTCAGAGACGTTTCATTCGATCTTCGGGCAGGAGAAATCGTGGGTTTGACCGGATTGGTGGGTGCGGGGCGAACGGAGACTGCCCGTCTCATATTTGGAGCGGATCGGATGGACTCTGGCGAAGTCGACTTGGACGGCAAGCGGTTAAAGGTTGGAAGTCCGAGGGATGCGATCCGTCACGGAATTTGTCTTTTGACTGAAGACCGAAAGGGGCAGGGGCTTGTCTTGGGGCAGACCGTCCAAGAAAATTTCGGCCTTCCCAACCTGGGTGGTTTTTCCCAGAATTTTATGATAAGCTATTCTCGGGAAAGCGAGGCCTTTGCTAGTTACGTCGACAAGATGAGGATCAAGATATCGGGCCATTCTCAAATCGCCGGCACTTTGTCGGGCGGGAATCAGCAAAAAGTCGTTTTGGCCAAATGGCTCCAAAGAAATGCCGAAGTAATCATCTTCGACGAACCTACCCGTGGAATCGACGTGGGAGCGAAGTTTGAGATCTATCAACTCATTCATGGACTGGCCGATGAAGGGAAAGCCATCCTGATGATTAGCTCGGAGTTGCCTGAGATTTTAGGCATGAGCGACCGCATAATCGTGATGAACGAGGGTAGGGTGACGGGAGAAATTGAGGATTGCGTCCATGCTAAACAGGAAGACGTAATGAAATTAGCCACCCAGAGAGAGGAGTTGTCTGCCTGATGAAAATGAATTTTCGAAGTCTTCTGTCGGAGTACGGCAATGTGCTTGTGCTTCTTTTGATCTGTCTTGGTATCAGTTTGGTTACCATTGAGAAACAGTCCGCCACCAGTTCTTCCGCCGCAAGAGAACTGGCGCTCGAAGTTTCAGGTGACAATCCACCGAAATCCAAGGTCTTGGTTCTCGTCCGCACCGGTGAGGGGGCTGCTCGATTTGCCAGATCGCTTGAGGACAGTCTTTCGGCCCGAGGTCTCCATGTTGTGGCTTCGATTGTCGGAACTCCTGCCGATGCCCGCAAAGCTCTGCTTTCCCAAAAGGATGAACTGGACGCGATCGTGACCGGTGAGCACATGGCGATTTTCACTTCCGGTCAATTGCCTGAGCTTGCCTCCGAAAACGAGGCTTTGGCGAGGACCAAGACCTATCGGACGGAAACCTACCTTTGGCCGAATTTCCTCAAGAAAGATAATTTACTCAATGTCCTTAAGCAGGTTTCGGTCGTTGCGATCATAGCAATCGGGATGACTTTGGTCATTATTACCGCCGGTATCGATCTATCCGTGGGAAGCCTTATTGCATTTAGTGGTGTCGTTGGGGCCCTTGCCATTCAATATCTCGGCGGTTCCGATCCCACGACTTTCCATCTCTGGCTTGGAAGCTTGGCGGGAATATTGATTTGCGCTCTGATCGGAATGGGGACGGGTGGCTTGGTTACGGCTTTCAGAATACCCGCTTTTATCGTGACCCTCGGCGTCATGTTCATCGCCAAGGGTTTCGCGTTCATTTTTTCCAAATCCGAACCGATTCCAGTTGGGAACGAAGGCTTTGCTTGGCTCGGACGCGGTTCCGATCTTTTTGGTCTTCCCAATTCGGTTGCCTTGATGCTCGCTTTGTATGGAGTGGCTTACGTGGTGATGAGCCGTACCTCGATCGGCCGTTACGTTTATGCAGTGGGTGGCAACCCGGAAGCAGCTCGTCTTTCGGGGGTTCCCGTCAATTTGGTTTTGGTCTTCGTTTACACGCTTTGCGGTTTGCTAGCCGGTCTCGGTGGTATTATGGAGGCGTCTTTACATGTCACGGGAGATCCGAAATCAGGAACCTTGGTTGAATTGCAGGTAATTGCCGCCGTGGTGGTCGGGGGAACCAGTTTGGCCGGAGGACAAGGGAAAATTTTCGGCACCTTGGTCGGGGCCCTGATCATTGGAGCGATACGCAATGGAATGAACCTCACGGGGGTGGAGGCGCATATGCAAAGCGTGGTTTACGGAGTCGTAATCCTGATCGCCGTAATGGTCGACCAACTCAAAGGCAGGTTCAAATGAAGTCGCCCACCGAATCAAGCTGGACCGGTTGTAGTGAAGTTTAGGCCAAGCGTTTGAGTCGGGCCTTCATGATCAGGTATAGTTCTCGACTGATCCACGCATCGGTGGCCGCGTAATTAATCTGAGAAGGAGTCAGCGGGCGTTTCTGCCAATTGGAAAGCTGGGCTGATTTGGAAAGCCTTTGTTTGAAAAATATTGCCGTCAGGTTACGAAGTCCGGTTTGTTCGATTTTCAATGATTGAGCCAATTGGGCCAAATCTTCAAAGCCTGCGGGGTTCAACTCCTCGATTTTCTTGAGGTTGTGCAGGTCGTCTTTGATGGCTACTCCGGTTTTTATGATCTCCGGATTTTCGAGGATTTCGACCAGGGGACCCAATTTCATGACTGGAAAAAGCCGAAAAAGAAAGGCTTGGTCCGAAGTGGCCAATTGGATGAGGGCAGGTGGGTTGTTCGGGCCACGTTTGAAGTTGGGTTTGCACTCGATGTCAAAGCCAAGTACACGCTGCTTTTTCAGCTTCGAGGCGTACCTTTGAAAGGATTTCGAATCTTCTGCGACTTTTACCGATCCATGAAAGCGAATGAGGGGAAATTGGTTGATGGTCTCCTTGTCCAACCTTTTGGGAATCTCTTCCTCGTTCGATGGCGGGGATATCATCAAAACTCCAAACTCAGCCCATCATAGGCGACGATGATGTTGCCTGGGTGAGTTCGTGACGATTGGTTTCCGGATAATCCGCTTTTTGTTTCTTTTACGGAAAGGCGTGATCGCTCGAGAAACTTTTTCGTATGGGACAGGAAATTGACCATGTCTTCGTCATTTGCAGCGGGATCGTGGTGAAACAATGCCAAAGTTTCGATTTCGCCTTTGGCCGCAAGTTCCACTGCCATGATATTACTGGAATGGCCCCAGTTTTCACGGTTTCCAATAGACTGAGAATGGGTGTAGGGAGCATCGAAAATAAGGAGGTCCGCTCCCCGGATGAAATCAACATAGGGGTACGCACTGCCGTGCGCGTGATTTCGATGCTCTGCATCCGTTGAGTATACGACGGTTACGCCGTTGGCCTCAATGCGATAGCCGTAGGAAGTACCCGGATGATCAAGTTCGATGATCGATATCTTGGCTCCGCACAACTCGATCAAGTCACCCGGGGTGTGCTTTTCAAAGGATATTTGCGAACCGAACATTTCAAAACCCACCGGGAAAAAGGGAGGCTTCATCTGATTTCGGAGGGCATCTTCGATATCATCGTGCCCACCGTGAAATATAACTTTATTGTTTTTTTCGTAGGCGGGAGCAAAGAAAGGGATGCCCTGAATGTGATCGTAATGAAGATGAGATAGAAAAATGTGAAAGGTTTTTCCTTCCACTGCTTCACTTTTGATTTCTTGACCGAACACTCTGAGTCCGGATCCACCGTCCATGACCAAATAATCGTCGGAACCCGTTTCGATGTGAACGCAAGGAGTGTTGCCTCCATAGGATGCTCCATGCTGGAAAGGGAGTTGGTTTTCGACGAATTCACGAATTTGGCTTTCGGACCTCAAGTCTTTGCCCCTAGCGGCCATGAGGGCGGATACCACTTTCTCCCTTGTTTCGAGTGCGCAGGGGGAAGTGGGGATCGAGCCCCGGGTCCCTTTGAAATGTACCTTCATTTAAGTCGTAGAAAAGTACCATTTATTGATTTTCGAACGGCTTTTGGCAATTCAATTCTACGTTTCTCGGATTACTGCATATCTGAGCTTGAAGATTCTGTTTTTCAGGACCATTCTTACACCATGGCTGAACAATACGATATCAACCAACCGATTTATCAAGTAGGGGAGGGCAACATGAGCTTTTCCCAAATGCTCAACTATTTTATCGATCCCGCTTACCAACGCGGCAATTTGTCCAGGATATCGGACATGCACGTCAAAATGGGCCGTCCGGTAAGTTTCCGAATTGACGACGATCTCACTCCGATGCCCGAGGGTGTAGGCGTGGAAGAAGAGGTCTTGCGTTACATGTTGGGGATTCTTCTTTCGGAAAAACATCTTCAAATCGTACTCGATGAAGACGATCCACAAGACGTGGACACTGCCTTCGAATGGAAAGAGCAAGGCGTGAACTTCCGTCTCAATGTCTTTCGTGATCGGGACGGGTTGGCTTTCGTCATGCGTGTTCTTGCTTCAAACATTCCTTCCATTCAGGAAGTCGGTTTGCCTTCCGAAAAGATTTGGCAGGACATCACCGCTCTTAAGAGAGGCTTGGTCCTCGTAACCGGCGTTACGGGAAGTGGTAAGTCAACGACCATCTCCGCTTTGGTTAATCATATCAACCTCTACCGCAAAACGCGGATCATTACCTTGGAGGATCCAGTAGAGTTTCTTTTCAAAAGCGAGACGTCGATGGTTTCACAACGGCAAGTAGGTCAAGATGTAAAGACTTTTTCCGGTGGACTTCGGAGTGCATTGCGAGAAAATCCAGATGTCATTTTCGTCGGGGAAATCAGGGACACGGAAACAGCCTCGCTTGCCTTGAGTGCGGCGGAAACAGGTCATTTGGTCTTTTCCACTTTGCATACGCGCGATGCCAAGGGTGCCCTTAGTCGGATCGTCGATATGTTTCCCGCTGAGCAGACTAAAAGTCTTTGCTTGCAGCTGTCTTTCAGTCTTTCATTCGTTCTTAGTCAAAAACTCGTTCCCCGGGCCGATGGCAACGGTCGTATTCTGGCGATGGAGGTTCTGAAAAACGTACCGGCCCTTGGAAACCTGATTCGGACGGGTAACTGGCAACAGGTTTATTCTACGATGGAAACCCAGTCCAAGGAGGGGATGATGACGATGGAGCAACATTTGTTGCATCTTTACCAACATGGCATCATAACGAAGGAGTCAGCCATTACTTACACAAACGAAGCGAGTTTGATCGAGCGTCTTTCGTGATCTCCCTCGAGAATTCAAGAGCTTGGAGGTTGACCGGTTTTTAGTTGCTCCTATTATTAACCCGACCTCGATTCTAACATGAACAAGCGTAAATTCTTTCTTATCTTGCTTTTTACAGGTCTTTTAGGAGGCCCTGCTTTTGTTTGTTTCGAAATTTGGAATAGAGTTGATGCGAAACCGAGCGATAAAAAAGAAAATGTGCAAATCTCACCTCAAACAGTGAAAAAATCTCCCGAGGAATGGAAAAAGATCCTCACTCCTGAACAATACAGGATTTTGAGAGAGGCTGGAACGGAACGCCCCAATGGCAAGGCATACCAAGAGTTCAAGCATCAAGGTGCAGGTACCTATTTTTGTGCAGGTTGTGACACCGAGCTTTTTTCTTCAAAGGAGAAATTTGATTCCAGGTGTGGTTGGCCGTCCTTTTATGACCCATCGAAGGCCAAAAACGTAAAAACTTCGGTCGATTGGCATTTGGGTTACCCAAGAACCGAGGTCAGGTGCGCTGTTTGCGACGGTCACTTGGGCCATGTTTTTACGGGCGAGGGATTCGATACCCCCACCGACAAAAGGTATTGCATCAACGGAACCGTATTGAAATTCGTTCCCGCAAAACCTACAGACCAAAACTCGGTTGGAAAACCAAAAGACGATTCTAGAAGTAACTAAAGCTCGTAGATTTTAATAATCTCGCCTTGTTCTTGCTTCAAAGCATTCGATTTGCCATGAATGTACATGATTCGCTTCATGCATTTGTTTTCAGTCATACTTTTTCGTTGTGCTTGGTTTGTTTTCCTTTGTTCCAGCCCTTGGTGTTTAGTTGCAGGGGGCCCTGAGCTCAATCGGTCGTCGAGCGTTCGCAACGCACTCGTTCCGGGTTTTGACAAAGAAGGCAGGCTTGCTTGGGAGTTGAGGGCAACCGAGGTTTCCCCCCTTCCCAATGAGCTTTATAAAACAGCCAAGCCCTACCTGAAGTTTTTCGACCGGACCGGAGTTCGTATGGAGGCAAAAAGCTCATCGGGTATCTTCAATTTAAAGAATGGTTTTGCGAGCGGAGAAGATTATCTCTCGGTTGAGAGCACTGGTTTTACGGCCCGGGGCAAGAGTTGGAAATGGTCGCAAAAAAGCGATATGGGGGTTCACCAAATGATTTTCAGAGAGAACGGCAAGGTGTCTTTTGAAAGCGACCTAAGGCAGTTTTTGGCGGATTCGGAATCCGAGGGCAACTTTGCGTGCCCCAAAGACGGACCAGAGGAGTCCGAGTTGACTCTTACTGTAGCCGAAGCCAATGTCATAGAGTTTTTGGCAGTCAATGACCGCACCCATCACTTCTTCTTGGAAGGAAACGTCACCGTTGAGAGCAATGAATTGCTTCTGACTAGCGAAAGAGTGAAGGTAGAATTCGAAAAGGAGGCTAATTCGAGCTCGGATGATATTGGTCGTATTTCTCGAATCTCGGCTTCTGGTCGGGTGGAGTTTGCCCAAGGGGGGCGGATCTCTTATTGCGATTCTCTTGCCATGGACGTTCTGAAAGGGGATGTTGTTCTCGAGGGGAAACCCGCTCGGGTAGTGGACGATGAGTGGGGTGCCGCCGTGGGAAACCGGATTGTTTTGGAGAAAGGAAAGCGTAGAGCCCGCGTGTTGGCAGGTGAATCGGGAGGGAAACCAAGACTTGAGCTTCCTCCCATTCCCGATCTTGGCTTCGAGCGAAAGGGTCAGCGTCCTTGAGCTCGGTTCCTCATCGTCTCTCGGTCTCGGGACTTCGCAAGACTTTTGGAAGGAAGGAGGTCGTTCGGGGAGTGGATTTGAATGCGAACGGGGGCGAGGTCGTCGGGCTTCTCGGGCCTAACGGTGCAGGTAAGACCACGACTTTTTCGATGGTAGCTGGGTTTCTAAGTCCATCGGAAGGAAAGTTGACGCTCAATGATTCGAATATCACTTCCCTCCCTGCTTATCAAAGGGCTCGCGAAGGCTTGGTCTACTTGCCGCAGGAGCCATCCGTTTTCCGCAAGCTCACCGTCGAGCAGAATGTTCGGGCCATTGCCGAGACCTTGCCCCTTTCAAAGGAAGAGCAAGACCAGCTTGTCCGAACACGATTGGAAGAACTCAAGCTGTCTGAGTTGGCGAGCCAAAAAGCCTATACTTTGAGCGGTGGTGAAAGGCGAAGGCTGGAAATTTCCAGAGCTTTGGTTTTGTCTCCCAAGTTTCTGCTTTTGGATGAACCGTTCAGCGGGGTCGACCCCATCAGCGTGAGCGAGGTGACCAAGATCATTTTTGCTCTCAGGAAAAAAGGGATTGGTATTTTTCTTACCGATCACAACGTTCGTGAAACTTTGAGAGCCGTCGACCGTGCCTATCTACTGTACGACGGAAAGGTGCTGGCTCATGGAGATTCTTCCTTTTTGCTTTCCGATCCCGAAACCCGTGAGAAGTATTTGGGGGAAGATTTTGAAGAATAATATATTTCCAAACCTATCGATATGAGCAAGACGCCTACTGCACCCTACCATTACATCGAAAGCATCGGTGTGAAGGATTTTTTTGAGAATTACGGGGAGAATCTGCTCCTTCGTCTGGTGACCTCTGAGAAAACTTTGTCTCGAAGTACGATCAGGGAGAGAAGCGTGAATCGTCCGGCTTTGGCTGTAACCGGTTATTTCAAGTATTTTGCCCACAAACGCATTCAACTTTTCGGTGCTGGAGAAATGGCGTTCTTTCGGGAGCAAACGCCAACCATGAGGAGAAAAGTCATGGAAACCATGGCCGGAAAGAGGATTCCCTGCGTGGTCGTCTCCCGAAACCTCGCTCCAACTCCTGAAATGATCGAAATTCTAGAATCAAAGGGGATTCCACTTTTTCGTACTTCCCTCACTTCAAAGGCCTTCACCACGGAGGTTACGGTTATGTTGGAAGAGCGTTTTGCCCCAAGGTCTACCTATCACGGTACGCTTTTGGACATCAGGGGAATCGGCACCCTGATTCGGGGTGACAGTGGGTCAGGGAAAAGCGAAGCGGCCCTTGCCCTGATCGAGCGTGGACACAGCTTGGTCGCAGATGATATGGTGCGAGTGAAGTTGTTGAGTGATCATACGCCAGTTGGTTTTTGCGACGATATGAGCCGTGGTTTCATGGAGTGCCGGGGAATAGGAATCATTAACATCGAGGAATTGTTTGGCATTCGTTTTGTTCGTCTCGAAAAACGGATCGATCTCGTGGTTACTTTTTTGGAAGATTCTTCTCAGGAAGAGCCGGACCGCACTGGCTTGGATCGCAAAATGTTCGATCTGCTTGGCATTGACGTTCCGCATATGGAAATCCCGCTTCGCCCTGGTAGAGATATGGCTCGTCTCGTGGAAGTTGCTGCAATGGTTCAATCGGCAAGACAACTTGGTCACGATTCCGCCAATGACTTCAATGAAAAACTTTTGAAAAAGATGAATGGCTGAGTGCGTCGAGGTGCTGATTTCTCGTTCCGGGGTTCTCTAAACGTCGAATTATCAATGGTCTGCGTTAGTCGGAGATTTTGCTTTTTTAGCAACCCTAAAACGTAAAAAAACTTACTTACTCATCAGTGTTAATAACTTGTGAGAAAGTTTCCGTAAATCTGCGTTTTTTTTTCTTGGTTAAGTGAGGATTATTCTTCAAAACATAGTAACCCTATTGTAACAAACTTATCACTCACCCTTCGCGTAATCCCTCAATGATCCATCTTAAGATACTGAATGCAAGTAGCTTACGGAAGTTGTTCCCGTTCTTTTCGTTTTCGTGTACAACTTTCTCTCTCGGTTTTCCAAAACCGAGCATTTACTTGTGTTTCATACATCTTGCGACTTCTTTTATGGTTGTGAATAAAATTTAGAATTACTTGGACCATGTCTCAAACAACCAGCAGTCCCGAAACCTTTTGGAGTTCACTCCGCGAACATCTCCTCGAAGTCATACCACCCGATACCTTTCGTGTGTGGTTCGACAACATGAGAGTTGGACGGCTTGACGAAGATGGATGCGAATTAATAGCCCCTAACGAATTTTCCGCAATTTGGATACGGGACAACTACCTCGACGTTATTCGCCGTGAAGCGGACCGTCTCGTAGGTCATCCCTTTACCATAGAACTACTTGGCGATTTGAGTGAACCGGAGGTCAGCGATCGTCTCAAAGATTCATCCACAAAGTCGACGACCAAAAAAGGCTCGAGGTTAAGCGGACCCGCTTTACAAGGGAGGTCCTTGGGGATCAACCCCAAGAACACCTTCACGAACTTCATTGTCGGCGGAGGAAGTGAATTGGCTCATGCTGCTTGCATCGCCGTCTCGAATGCACCTGCTCATGCTTATAATCCTTTGTTTCTTTATGGGGAAACTGGTTTGGGGAAAACGCACTTGATGCATGCCGTCGCCCATCAGGCTCTAAACCGGAACCCATCTTGCCGAATCACTTACGTATCATGCGAGAAGTTCACCAATGAGTTTATTCGAGCCATTCAGGAAAATACGCTGACTAAATTTCGCTCTCGTTATCGCAGTGTGGATTATCTTCTCATCGACGACATTCAGTTTCTTGCCGGCAAGGAGCGCATACAGGAAGAGTTCTTTCATACCTTTAATGACATTTATGATTCTCAGCGTCAGATCTTCCTGACGAGCGATAGACCAGCGGGGGAAATCGATAAGATCGAAAGCCGTTTGCTTTCCAGGTTCCAATGGGGGTTGGTAGCGGATATCCAGGCCCCGGACTTGGAGACCCGTGTCGCTATTCTCAGCAAAAAAGCAAATGCCATGGGCATTACCGTCGAGCCTGAAATCATTGAGTTTCTTGCCAAAAATATAGCTCGGAACGTCCGTCGCATGGAGGGTGCCCTCACTCGCGTTGCAGGTTATGTAGGTTTGACACGTAAAAAAGCCGATCTTGATACCGTTCAACGGTTGCTTCGTGATATCCTTCGTGAAGAAAACCTTAGTCGCATCACGATCGAGACGATCCAAAAGAAGGTTGTAGACTACTACCATCTGCGAATGGCCGACATGCTATCCCGTAGGCGTCCGGCCAATATAGCATTTCCCCGTCAAGTTGCGATGTACCTTTCCCGGATACTCACCGAGCACTCCCTCCAGGAGATCGGTAACACCTTTGGTGGGCGAGATCATGGTACCGTCATTCATGCCTGTAAGACGGTAGAAAATATGATGGATCAAGATAGTTCCATCAAGCATTCCGTCGAGTTTCTCAACGAACAACTATCCCAAGCTATGGAGTGACGGGGCCGGATTTTTTTGATTTCCCTGCTTGTCTTTCATTGATAATTCATTACCACTCACTCTTTTTCATATATGATTTCAGAAGAAACACATGAACCGGAGGAAGGACCGATTTCCGAAGATGAAGTATCGGATGTAGTCACTCAGCCAAACGACGAACAAAAGCATGAGATTGCCCGTTGGGTCGCCGAAGGAATGGGTTTGTCCGATATCCAAAAGAAAATCTACGATGATTTTTCAGTGGTCATGACTTACATGGACGTACGCTTTCTGGTGGACGATCTTAACCTGACATTGGTTGACGAAGAAGATGATGAAGTGGTTGAAGAAACCCCTGAAACAGGCGGGGCAACCGAGGTTTCCCCCGAAGGAGAGGGCATCCCTCAATCCAATGGTGGCGTGAAAGTCGAGCTTAATACGGTGAACCCACCGGGGTCGATGGCAAGTGGTTCCGTTGTCTTTTCCGATGGAGAGTGCAAAAATTGGGCGGTTGATCAATTTGGCAGACTCGGGTTAAGCGGTGGTGCCGAAGATTACAAACCCTCTGAGGAAGATATTGCCGAGTTCCAAAAGGAATTGGATTCCGCCCTCCGAGGCAAAGGGCTTTGATCCTAATTGGATAGAGTGGTTTAATTCTTCCTTTTCACAGGAAGAGCGGGAAAAATTGTATTTTCCAAAGCTTTCAGTTTTTCGTAACTCCCCACGATGTGGGGTGGATTGACCAAGGCCAAATTCTTAACCAATACCACGGTTTCCAGTTCTCTAATCAATCGCATGGCCAAGACTTCTTTCTTCTCAATTAGAAATCGTTCCTTTTCCACTCCCTTGCTTTTTTCAGTCAAGGATTTGTAGCGAGACCATGAATTGTTATTATCCACGATCTTCATTACCTCGGTTGATTGAGGTTTGCGGTAAAGCCTTAAGACGGTTGGGTGATACGAGTTTCTGAGTTCGGGCCATTTCTTCCTTAGTTCAAGGGAAAGGGCTTTTTTGATCTTTCCGCGTTCTGCGTCGTGTTTCTTTTTTTGTTCCGAGAGTGCAGACCTTTTTTTCTTCAGGCTTTCGATGAGCTTCTTCGCTTCCTCATGACGGTTCGGCAAGGTTAGGTTGAGCCTACGAGATAGACCATTGATGACGAATCTTGACTCTTTCCCGGTTCCTTTGAGCAAAGCCTTTAAGTGATCGGATACCGAACAAAATAATTCATTTTGATCACAAGCATTTGATTTTTGTTTCGTTATGTTTGTTTTGCTTTTCGCAAGCTTTTCTTTGTTTGCGTTTGTAGGGGGGGGCGTGGAGTTGGTTTTGTTTGAATCCTTTTCCGATTCTTTGGGTGGAGTAAGGGTTGAAAAGTGGCGAAGGAATACCTCGGATGTTTTGATTGGTAGATCAATGGTGTCGGATCGCAAAACCACATAGGCGTGAGCTTCGGCGAGTGAGGTTTTTCCGTCTTTGTTTAAGTCGGGTTTTGTGGTTTTCTTGCCGACCCTGCTTTCTCCGCACAACCCTTCCCAAAAACGGGTGCTATATTCAAAATAGTTCTTTTCTCGGATATCGGGAGTGCAACCCGCCGCCACTCGGTCTTTAACGGTGGCGAAAAAACCGGCACGGGGATGATCGGAGAGACCTTTCTTGGGGTCTCCTTCGTTAAATATGACATTGGCGAAACCTCCACTGTAGCATTGAACCATTACAAAAATACAAGGCTGTTCCTTGGGCAGTTTGTCTAACTTTTTTACCAAGTCCGAGACTTTGAGACGGGAATTATTCCAAAGGTAGGCAGTCGTGTTATGAGGAGTTTTCTTATCCCCTTTGCCTCCGTGTCCGGTAAAATAGATCAAGTTAGTCTGCTTCCCTCCCTGCTTGGTCCGCATGCCTATCCATTTGTCTATTGCTCCGATGGATGATGAATCGTCGGCTTGCAGATCGTTGTCTCTGTACTGGTTTGCAATACCTCGACTGGATCCCAAAAGTTCTGCCATGATCAAATTGATTTCGGGGACCTGGAAGGAGGGATCAAAAAATTGAAGGTCGCGGTCTTTGCTTTTGCCATCGGCAAAGTAAGTTTTCATGGCAGCTTCTCCGAGTCCCATGCTCGAGCGAATTCTTCGGAAGTATTTAACGTTGCTTTCGAGAGAGACCTGATTTCCGGAGGGAGAATATCCTCCGCCGAAGACCAAGAGGTTGAAGGGATTCTTCTTTTCCTTCTCGGTGAGGTGCTCTTCGGTATCCCCTGCTTTTGCCGCAGGTGGGGGCGGTGGGGGAGTGCGGTTTGCATCTTTTGTTGAACTGGCAATCGCGTGAATTGCCAAGTTTAGTGAAACCATAAAAAGCGCAGGAATAAACTTCATGAGTTTTATCCAAAGTTATTTCTTCTTCTATGCAAGCAATATGCCGACCGGAATCAATAAATCCCCAGTCTATTATTCGCTTCAAGCAATGGGCAATATGCCACCGCGAACAGCACCTGCTTGGGTTGAGCCGAAATTTGCCCGAAAGGATTCGTCGAGTGGTCGACTGTTGGGGACGGATATCCAAACTCGGAGGAGATGCCTTCGCTTTTCTTCCTCTTTCTCATCTTCGAATGCAGTCCTTCGGTGAAGAGTCGTCCAATTGTTGAGAAAAACAATCTCTCCTCTTTTCAGGGTAAACCGGGTTTGGAGCTTTTCCCTTTCGCAAACGCAATCCATGAAATCCAGGGACTCTCTTTGCAGAGCGGACAAGTTCGGACATTGATCGTCGTCATTCGCCCGATCAATGAGAACACGGAGGTAGGAGCAGGCGAAGAAATTCTCTTTCCACGAGAAGATCGGTTGCTCGCAAAAGGGTAGGCTGTTTCCCTGGTCGATGACATGCCGTTTGTAAGGGAATGGCTGGCAAAGAGTTTTGTGTAAGTCAGGTCTTTCCAAGCGGATGATCTTTTCAATTTCCAAACTACCAACCACCTGGTTTTCTCCACCAATCTTTGCCGGTTGCAAGCAAAGGAACCCTATTACGTCACACCGGTCGGTGTGGAAGCCGAGTTTTCGGTTTGTATTCGGACCACGGGTACGGGAATCATGCTCTCCGAATGATTTATTTCTAATGCTTAGAACTAGATCCCCTTCAGTGCTTTGTGATACTGGTGTTCCGATCCGCCGGGCAAGGGAAAGAAACCAGTCTTCGACCGCTCCGCTCAGAGTTTCTTCAGGGACTTGCCCAATGCGGCAAATACCCGAACCTTTCTCAAGCTCTAGTCGGATCTTATCGGCATCAGGAACGTGAGTCATATCAGGGGAACTTTGTTCGTGTGGGATTGTCATTTTGTACTTCTTTGCAATGAAGGAGAATTATCTTGCGATCAACAGCTTTTCGCCCGAAAACATTAAAATATTACACCCTTTCATCTTTCATCTAAGTTTTTACAGTGCCTTATTCCCTAAAGCTTCTTTTATTGGTAAGTTTGCCTTTGTTGGGAGGCGATGTTTTTGCCGAAGATGACCCTCTAAACCTGAGCCAAGCGACTTTCGCATCGCAACGGATTCGAGTGAGCCTGCCCGAAGGAAGTTTTGTCGCATCGAAAATCAATTCGAGCGATCTTGGAGACGGATCTTTTTCCTGGTCGGGCAAGTTGATCGGAAGAAATGGGGGATTCCTTTCCTTTGCCAGGGTTCGCGACTATGTGAATGGTTCTATCACTTTGTCAGGTGGTATTGGTCATTCCTTCAGGGGGCATGTGGAAAATCTCCATTTTCAGTCCGGGTTTGCCCACGCCAAGGCCTGTGGTGGGTGCAAGTTCGAAAAGGGGCAACTTCCACCCGACCCACGCAAAGCCGCCCAACCTCTCAAAAGTTGGCGTAACGGCGATGCAAATCTTATTGATTTGTTGGTGGTCTATCCATCCGCAGTCCGTTCCGAAGCTGGTAGCACCGCCGCGGTCGAGGCCGCTATTGCAAGTGCCGTGGCGGACTCCAACTTGTGCTACCGCAGCAGTTTGGTTCCCATGCAAATACGAGTGGTCCACATGGCGGAAGTCGTTTACACTCCAACTGGACTTCTGGATACCGACTTGTCCCGGCTCAAAAATCCATCCGATGGGTCCATGGACAATGTT
>Ga0055584_100002387_pt1 | contig 18546 bp, 14 predicted proteins | sample OSDHelmetaG_FD_58716 | JGI IMG/M metagenome (GOLD analysis project Ga0055584, IMG submission 58716) | Pelagic marine sediment microbial communities from the LTER site Helgoland, North Sea, for post-phytoplankton bloom and carbon turnover... | ecosystem: Environmental > Aquatic > Marine >... | reverse complement strand
ACACGTATGAAGCCGTTATGGGCAAAGATGGCGAAGTAAATTATTATGTGAAAGATGAAAAGTCGGTTAAAACCAATGTCCCTTTTCTGAAAAGCGCGGAGTTTGACTATGCTAAAATAATAGGATTAGCTGGTGATAATTATCAAAAGTATGCTTGGCTGCCTTTTATACTCATCGTTTCTATTGTGCTCATTGCAGTAAGTAATGGTGCTAATCTAACGGATGGCATGGATGGTTTAGCCGCAGGTACAAGTGCAATCGTCGGAGTCACATTGGGATTATTAAGTTACTTATCAGGGTCATACATATTTGCCAATTACTTAAATATCTTTTTTATACCTCATCTGGGAGAGCTGGCCATATTTGCCGGTGCTTTTGTAGGGGCTTGCATTGGGTTTTTATGGTACAATGTATACCCAGCCCAAGTTTTCATGGGTGATACGGGAAGTCTTACCATTGGCGGAATAATCGCAGTGTTTGCCTTAGTAATCCGCAAAGAATTATTGATTCCTATTTTATGTGGAATTTTCCTGGCAGAGAATCTTTCCGTCATGATACAAGTTGCTTATTTCAAGTATACCAAGAAACGATATGGTGAAGGGAAAAGAGTTTTTCTGATGTCACCCTTGCATCATCACTATCAAAAGAAAGGAATTCCTGAGCCCAAAATAGTAGCTCGCTTTTGGATCGTAGGAATTTTATTGGCCATCATAACCCTAGCAACCATCAAACTAAGATAAATTGAAAGAGCTGGTTTACATATTAGGTGCTGGAGAATCAGGGATTGGTGCAGCTCTGCTTGCCCAAAAACTAGGTCATGAGGTTTGGGTGTCTGATTTTGGCACCATAAAGCCAACATTTAAGTCTGAGCTGGAACAAAATGCCATACCGTTTGAAGAAGGAGGGCATGATATGATTAAACTATTGATTGCAGGTTTGGTGGTAAAAAGTCCGGGAATTTCTGAAGAGGTAACTGCTGTTCAAGTAGCCTATGATAAAGGAATTGAAGTGATCTCTGAAATAGAATTTGCCGCCAGAAACACGACAAGTAAATTAATTGCAGTCACCGGCACCAATGGTAAAACTACCACTACCAGTTTGTGCTATGACATACTTAAAAAAGCAGGTTTGGAAGTTCGCTTGGTTGGAAATATTGGACAAAGTTTTGCTAAAGCAGTGGCGACTGACCCAGCACCATATTATGCTATTGAGGTGAGCAGTTTCCAACTGGATAATTGCTATTCATTTGCTCCAGATGTTGCGATACTCTGTAATATCACTCCAGACCATTTAGATCGATACAAGTTCAGTGAAACGTTGTATGCCGAATCTAAATTTAGAATCGCACAAAATCAAAGGCACGACCAGTTTTTCATCTACTGTCAAGATGATGAATTGACTGAACTATATATACCCAAAAACATTGATGCCAAGGTGCTCACATTTTCAATTGAAGAAAAAGTGGATGAAGGTGCCTGGTTAAATAATGACGAATTAACAATAACCATAAACAATAAAAACACATTTAATATGAACGTACAACAATTAGGATTACAAGGTTTGCACAACACTTACAACAGTATGGCTGCTGCAATCATGGGCAACGTGCTCAACATTAAAAACGAAGTGGTAAGAAACAGCCTACTTAGTTTTGAGAATATTGAACACCGGCTTGAAAACGTAGCTACCATCGGTGGGGTAAAATATGTCAATGACAGCAAGGCAACCAATGTGAACTCGGCCTGGTATGCACTAGAAAGTGCAGATGAGCCCGTCATTTGGATAGCTGGTGGCGTAGACAAAGGGAATGATTATGCTAAGATTAAAGATCTTGTGCGTAAAAAAGTCCGAATGATAATTTGTTTAGGTGAAAACAACCTTAAGATTCATCAAGCATTCGCAGGTGATGTAGAAATGATTATGAATACGACATCTGCATACGATGCGGTTACTGCAGCCTATCGAATGGCAAAAAAAGGTGATACCGTATTGTTGTCTCCAGCATGTGCAAGTTTTGACTTGTTTGATAGTTATGAAGATCGTGGAAGACAGTTTAAGGCAGCTGTAAAATCACTTTAAACCATGCAGGTTTTTAATAAATATTTTAAAGGAGACCGGCTAATTTGGCTGTGTATCATTTTTTTATCTCTAATAGGAGTGGCTGGAGTGTATAGTGCTACAGGCTCTTTGGCATTTGCGCTTAAGGGTGGAGATACGGAATACTATTTATTAAAACATACTGTTTTTGTGGTCGTTGGTTTTATCATCATGTACTTCTGTCAAATGATGGATTACCGTTATTTCTCACGAATAGCCCAGTTGTTATTGATTTTATCGTTCATATTGTTACCGATAACACTGCTTCTTGGAGATGACACCAATGATGCCACACGTAGATTAACCATATTGGGAATTAGTTTTCAAACCTCTGATTTAGCTAAGGTTAGTCTGATTATGTATATCTCTAGGTATCTGAGTAAAAAACAGGACAAAACCCATGAATTCAGCACCTTATGGCCCATTTTGGCTTGTATTGTGGTGATCTGTTTAATGATAGCTCCTGAAAATTTAAGTACCGCCTTAGTGCTATTTGCAACCTGTTTTTTACTCCTCTTTTTGGGACGTATTAACCTAAAGTATTTGGGGGGATTGTTCGGTGCGATGTTGTTAGCAGCAACCTTGGGGCTTGTGTTTTTATTGAATGTAGATTCCGACGGATGGGCGAAAAGTACAAGAATACCCACTTGGAAGGCACGTGTTGAAAGATATATGGGCGGAGATGAAGGAGAGTCTGTACAAGTAAAACAGGCAAAAATTGCTGTTTCTACCGGTGGTGTATTTGGTAAAGGTCCGGGGAAAAGTACCCAAAGGGTCTTTTTGCCGCATAGTTATAGTGATTTTATGTTTGCCTTTTTGATTGAGGAATATGGTTTAATTATCGGTGGAATTGGAATTATGCTGGCATACTTGCTGATTCTATTTAGAACCATACGAATAGTCATAAAAAGTCCCAAAGCTTTTGGAGCCTTGCTGGCCGTAGGTCTCGGATTTTTTCTCTGTATCCAGGCGTTTATTCATATGGGCGTCTCAGTCAGTTTATTGCCGGTAACCGGTTTAACCTTGCCCTTAGTATCCATGGGGGGTACTTCGATTATTTTCAATAGTATCGCGTTTGGAGCAATCTTATCGGTAAGTCGTTTTATTGATGAGAAGGAAGGAGATGTGCCGAATGGATAGTGTGATTATTTCAGGAGGAGGTACCGGAGGTCATATTTTCCCAGCAGTAGCCATTGCCGATGAAATAAAACGGAGGTACCCAAATTGCAATATTCATTTTGTAGGTGCGCTGGGTCGTATGGAAATGGAAAAGGTGCCTGCAGCAGGTTATGCTATTACTGGCTTGCCTATCAGCGGTTTTCAACGGAAACAACTTTGGAAAAATTGGAATTTGCCTTTCAAAATAATCCGAAGTTTAATCATAAGTAATCAACTGTTAAAAAAGCACAAACCCCAGCTGGTGGTTGGCGTTGGAGGATATGCAAGTGCAGCAATTACCAAACGTGCCCAAGCTAAGGGGATAAAAACCTTGTTGCAAGAGCAAAATGGGTACGCAGGAATGACTAACAAGATTTTAGGAAAAAATGCAGATGCAATCTGTGTGGCGTATGAAAACATGAGTCGATTTTTTCCAGTTGATAAGATTCATATTACGGGTAATCCAATTCGAGAAAGTATTTTGAAAATGGGCGCAGCTAAACCTGAATGGTATACGAAATATGGACTAAGTAATGATAAGCCAGTATTGCTAGTGGTAGGTGGAAGTCTAGGAGCAAGGTCGATCAATAAAGCGGTAGAGTCTGCTCTAGACATACTCATAGAGAATGGCGTTCAAGTCATCTGGCAGACCGGCAAGAATTATCAGCACACGTATCAAAAGAAAGCAGGAGATGGCGTGTCAATCCAGAATTTTATAAAGGAAATGCATGAAGTGTATAGCCTAGCAGATTTAATCGTATCGCGTGCTGGAGCCTTGTCTATATCTGAGCTTTGTTACGTAGGTAAACCCACCATTTTTGTTCCTTCACCTAATGTGGCGGAAGATCATCAAACCAAGAATGCATTGGCTATGGTAGATAAGAAAGCGGCAGTATTGGTCTCAGATTCTGAGGTTAATAATGTGCTGCTTGAGAAAGTGATTGGATTGATCAATGATAACGTTCGTACTACTGAACTTGCCATGCATATAAAGTCATTAGCTAAACCGAATGCAGTAAATGATATTGTGGATATAGCGGAAAATTTGAATCAATAAAGTGAAAAGGCTAAAACATATTAAATCGGTTTACTTTGTAGGAGTAGGTGGTATTGGTATGAGTGCCTTGGCCAGGTTTTGTGTGCACAAAAGAATGCAGGTATATGGCTATGATAAAACTACTTCAAATTTAACCCAACAATTGAGCAACGAAGGAATTGTTATTTCCTTTGAAGATGATGTGTCAAGTCTGCCACCGCAATTTCAATCCTACAGTGATGAAAACTTAGTGGTTTTTACTCCTGCAATTCCCAAGGACAATTTGATTTTTAATAATCTGTTGGCTTTAGGGTATGACCCCATAAAGCGGTCCGCATTTTTAGGTCTTATTTCACAAACTCATTACACGCTAGCGGTGGCTGGAACACATGGCAAAACCACCACAAGTACATTATTGGCACACATTGTTTATGAGGCAGGATTCGAGATGCTGGGGATATTAGGCGGCATAAGTACCAATTATAAGTCTAACTATATCATTCAAGCTGAAGGGCTGAAAGTGAATGGTAAGCCTGTGCTGGTTACTGAAGCAGATGAGTTTGATCGGTCATTCTTACAGCTTTCACCCCATGTTGCCGTTATCACATCAACAGATGCGGATCATTTAGATATATATGGGAAGCCCGAAGACTTGCAGAAGAGTTTTCAAGATTTTGCGGATTTGGTTTCGGATACCTTGATTCTAGCAGAAGGAGTTCAAATCAATCATGGTGCCCCAATATTTTATGGTGCCAAGGCAAAAAACGCCTATTCCAATTTGCGGAACAAAGAAGGAAATCAGTATTTCGATTTGTTATTAGAGAATCAAAGTGTTGAAAATATTAAAGCAGGTTTACCTGGAAAGCACAATGTAGAAAATGCCCTTGCAGCAATTATTACTGCGAAACAATTGAAGATTCCTACTGAGGATATACTTAGATCGGTAAGTAATTTTAAGGGTGTTAAACGCAGGTTTGAAAAAGCATTTGAAAGCCAAAATAAAGTGATTATTGACGATTATGCGCATCATCCAGAAGAACTGAATGCAATCATTTCTGCTGTACGTGCACTTTATCCAAATCGGAAAATGCACATGGTTTTTCAGCCGCATTTGTATAGTCGTACGCGCGATTTTATGGATGAATTTGCCTTGGCTTTGGGCCAAGTAGACCATTTGATGATTAACCCCATTTACCCGGCAAGAGAGCTACCGATAGAAGGGGTAACAAGCACAGCCTTATTGTCTAAAATCGACTTGGATCAAAAGAGCGTGTTATCCCGAGAAGAGGCCATAGATGAACTTGCGGCCACGAGGCCCGAATTGTTGGTAATTGCTGGGGCAGGGGATATCGATCGAATTGTTCAACCTATTGTTAAATCATATCAAAATGAAGAATCAACCGCATAATCCACCAAAGAAGAAATCTACTTCGCTGAGCAAATTGGTTGTTTGGTCCCTTGCAGGAATACTCGCTTTGGTATGTTTGTTTTTGGTTTTTAATAAATCAAGTAACGGGAAGAAATTTAAAGAGGTGAAAATAGAAATCACTCCTTTGCCGAATAAAATCAACTTCTTAACAGAAAAGGACATCCATGCGATAATTGATACCCTAACCAATCGTTCAGTCTTTAATAAAGCCTATTGTGAGCGAGTGTTAGAAAGGAACCCATATATTAAGAATGCAGAGATTTATGTTGATTTAAAACAGAATCTTTTTTGCAAAATTACACAACGCCAACCGATTGCTAGAGTGGTGAATTCCAGCCAAAGTCAGTATTATATTGATAAAGAAGGCACCAAGTTTTCGGTTATTACTGGAACTGCTGCACGCGTATTGGTTGCCAATGGATATATCCTTGAAAAAAGAATTCCACAAGACAGCTTAAGGTCGAAGGTGATACAAGATGTTTTTAAAACCGCTAGCTACATAGAAAACGACTTGTTTTGGAAACAGTTCACTGAGCAATTGTATGTAGATAAGTATAAAGATCTAATCTTGATTCCTAAAGTGGGAAGTTTTACCATTGTATTGGGGAATGCTGAGCGTTTGGATCAGAAATTCTCCGACTTAAAGGTCTTTATTAAGAATGCGTTACCCAGCGTAGGTTGGGATAAATACAAGACTTTAAGTGTTAAATTTAAAGGCCAAATAGTAACCGTTAAAAAGTAAAATAAGGATATGCACTCAAACAATAATAAAATCGTAGTTGGATTGGATATTGGTACTACCAAGATCTGTGCAATTGTAGGTCAGTTGAACGAAAATGGTAAGCTAAACGTACTAGGGATGGGCAAAGCACCATCACTAGGAGGAGTTTCAAGAGGCGTTGTTGCGAATATAAATAAAACTACAGAAGCCATTCAGAAAGCCATAGAATTGGCCTCGATGAATTCTAAAATAAACATCGGAGAGGTGCATGTTGGAATCGCAGGACATCATATTAAAAGTTTACAACATACCGGTACATTAATCCGAACTGAAGGCGATCGTGAAATTGGACAAGAAGAATTGGATCAACTACAAAGTGACATGTATCGCTTGGCAGTTGAGCCTGGAAATACGATTATTCATGTCTTACCACAAGAATATATTGTGGATAATGAGCGTGGGATCCAAGATCCTGTAGGAAGAACTGGAACAAAACTAGACGGAATATATCACATTGTAACCGGTCAGATTAACGCAGCAAAGAATATTAAACGTTGTGTTGAAAAAGCGGGTCTTGAAATGGTTGATATCATCGTTGAACCGATTGCATCTTCCAAAGCTGTTTTAGAAGAAGAAGAAATGGAAGCAGGCGTTTGCTTGTTGGACATTGGCGGTGGTACATCAGATATAGCCATTTTTAAAGGGGGTAAGATTCGACATACTGCTGTTATACCTTTTGGTGGTGATGTTATTACCCAGGATGTAATGGAAGCCTTTAGCCTGTTGCAGAAGCAAGCTGAAAAATTAAAAACAAAATTTGGCTGTGCGATTCCAGATAGCACTAAGGATAATGAAGTGGTTGTTATTCCTGGTGTTGGTAATAGAAAACCCAAAGAAATTAAAGTAAAGAATCTAGCACGGGTAATCAATGCTAGAATGGAGGAAGTATTTGAATTGGTGGATGATGAGATTTATGCATCTGGTTTTAAAGATCGATTGCATTGTGGAATCATGTTGACCGGTGGTGGAGCGCAATTAAAAGATGTGAGTCAATTATTAGAATATACCACTGGGTTGGAAGTGAATTTAGGGCTTCCGCACCAGCATTTAGCCAAAGGGATGGTAGAGGAGGTGAAGAGTCCAATGTATGCCACTGGTATCGGACTGGTATTGAAAGGCTTAGACTCTGAGAGTTATAGCTTGCAAACCAATACGCCTAAGCCTGCTACAAAACCAAGAAGTAAAAAACCAATGTCAGAATATATTCCAAATTTTGGAGGTATCAAACAATGGTTCAAAGACGAGGATTTACCAGATTATAACGGATAGAATAAATATTAAAAACTATGGCAAATTTTAGAGTAGATTTACCCAAAGAGGCATCCAACATTATCAAAGTTATTGGTATTGGTGGAGGTGGAGGTAACGCAGTAAACCATATGTACGAGCAAGGTATCATGGGCGTTGATTTCATTATATGCAACACGGATGCTCAGGCTTTAGAAATGAGTCCCATCCCAAATAAGATTCAGATTGGCACCAGCATATCCGAAGGATTAGGAGCGGGTTCTAAGCCAGAAGTGGGCAAGCAAGCTGCTGAGGAGAGCAAAATGCATCTTCAAGATATGCTGTCGCACAATACAAAAATGCTTTTTGTTACTGCAGGTATGGGTGGTGGAACCGGTACAGGTGCTGCTCCGGTAATAGCTAAGATTGCTAAGGATATGGATATACTCACAGTGGGTATTGTAACCACACCTTTTGACGATGAAGGACCAGTAAGAAAAGCCCAGGCGATTGAGGGAATTGAAGAATTGAAATCCAATGTAGATGCTTTATTGGTTATTGCCAATGATCGTATTATAGAAATGTTTGGAGACTTGCGTATTTCTGAGGCATTCGCAAAAGCAGATGATGTGCTATGCATAGCAGCCAAGGGAATTGCTGAAATTATTACCGTTGCTGGTAAAATGAACGTGGATTTTAAAGATGTTAAAACAGCCATGACCGATAGCGGAAGAGCGATTATGGGAACTGGTATTGCGGTAGGTGAAGATAGAGCCGAAGATGCGGCAAGACTAGCGTTAGAGTCTCCCTTATTGAATGAAACGAAGATTGAAGGAGCAAAACATCTACTGGTTAATTATACCTACGGTAATGAAGAGCCTTATGGAAGGGAAATAAAATTGGTGAATCAATATTTCCAACAGGAAGCAGGGTTAAATGCACAACTCAAATTTGGATTGTGTCATGATCCCAATATGGGGCCAGAACTGTCTGTAACGATCATTGCTACCGGTTTTGTAAGCAACGATTTAGGAAGCCCTTATGCACCATTAAATGAGGTAGAAACTGAAATGCAAGAGGAAGAGCCACAAGGCATTGTGATTGACTTTGATTCAGACGAGGAAACCGTAAGTGCACCCATTCAAGAAACCAAAAAAGAGCCGAACAACTTGTTTAGCAGACAAGAACGCAAATGGAGAGATCGAGGTGAAATCTTTAACCAAGAAGATGTTAAAGAGAAGGATATGTATAATACCCCTGCCTATTTAAGAAAGGGAGTAGAATTGGACGAAAGCAAAAATGAAGTCGAAGTTTCTAAGTTAAGCCTTTCAGAAGATGTTGAGCAAGATCGTGATATTTCCTTGCGGCCGGGGAACAGTTATCTGCATGATAACGTGGATTAAAATTTACAATACAGCACCGCTTATCTGCATTAAGGAGTAAGTGCGTTTACAATCCCAGTGCTGGATATTGCTCTGGATCATATTCATGCATCATCGCATAAATAGCTGTAGTAATTCCTTCTGCATTCGGCTTGCTGTAATAATCCCCATCCGTGCCATAGGCTGGGCGATGATCTTGAGAGGCAATGGTTAACGCTTCTGCATCCAAGTGGCGCATTCCGCCTTGTTCAACCAGTACTTTTTGCATCATGTATGCCGTTGCTCCTCCACTCACGTCTTCATCCAAGAATACCACCTTATTTGTGCGTTCAAGGGATTTGGAAATGCTATGATTAAGGTCAAAAGGCAATAGGGTTTGCACATCAATTAACTCAATAGAAACGCCTAATTGAGCCAATTGTTGAGCGCTTTGTTCAGCCACTCGGCATGTGCTTCCATAGGTTACTACGGTTACATCGGAACCTTCTATGATTACTTCTGGAATTCCAAATGGCTCGCAATATTCCGCAATATTACTAGGCATAGCTTCCTTAATTCGATAGCCATTTAGGCATTCAATCAATAAGGCAGGCTCATCACTTTTTAATAAGGTATTATAGAACCCAGCAGCTTTGGTCATGTTACGGGGCACCAAAACATGTATACCACGAATCGCATTAAGGATCATGCCCATTGGGGATCCACTATGCCAAATCCCTTCCAAACGATGTCCACGTGTTCTTATGATTACTGGAGATTTTTGACCACCTTTGGTTCTCCATTGCAGGGTAGCTAAATCATCACTCATGGTTTGTATGGCATACAACAAATAATCCAAATATTGTATTTCTACAATGGGGCGCAAGCCGCGCATCGCTGCTCCAATTCCTTGGCCCAATATACTTGCTTCACGAATCCCAACATCGGTTATTCTTACCTCACCATATTTTTCTTGTAAGCCAGCAAAACCTTGGTTCACATCACCAATGTTTCCTAAATCTTCACCAAAGGCAATCAATTCAGGCATGCGGTCAAAAGCTGCATCAAAACATGCATTGAGTACTTCTCTTCCGTCTACCTTTTGCGCACCATTCGCGTATTCAACCTCCACTGGAGTAATATTAAGTGCAGCTTGGTCAGATTGGCTGTATAGATGGCTGCTATAGCGATCTGAGTTGTCTGCATTGTATTGTTTCTTAAGTGCGATTAACGCATCTCTTTCTGCGCTGGAATGGTTTATACTAGATCGAATGGCTTCATGCAATGCAGCGTCAATTTCTTTGCGGATGGGCTCTGGGTTTTTGTCTAATTCATCTGCTAAAGAATCATTGCCTACTGCACGAATCGATGCACTAGCCAAATCTCTTTCTTGCTTAAGGGGCTCTAAAAATGCTTCCCAAGCCGCACGTTTTATTTTTCTAACCTCCGATTTTGCCTCTTTTTCAAGTGCATCCAATTCAGCTGTGCTGGCAATTTTCTTTTCCTCAATCCATGTTCGCATTTTCGAAATACAATCAAAATCAATCTCCCATTGAAGACGCTCTTTCGATTTATAGCGCTCATGTGACCCACTGGTGGAGTGGCCTTGTGGTTGAGTAATTTCTTTAACGTGCACTAATACTGGAACATGCTGTTCTCTGCAAACTTTAGCCGCTTCAGCATAGGTTTTGCATAGCGCTGCATAATCCCAGCCGTTAACCGTATATATTTGATATCCTTTTCCATTTTCATCCGTTTGGAATCCTTTTAAAATAGCGGATATATCTTCTTTGGTTGTTTGATATCGCGCAGGGACAGAAATGCCAAATCCATCATCCCATACGGACATCAACATGGGCACTTGTAATACTCCAGCGGCATTAATCACTTCCCAAAAGTGCCCTTCACTTGTACTTGCATTTCCTATGGTTCCCCAAGCAACTTCGTTTCCTTCCAATGAAAAATCCGTTAATGAGTGAAGTGCCTTATTTTCTCTGTATAGTTTGGATGCCCAGGCAAGGCCTAAGAGTCTAGGCATTTGACCCGCTGTAGGTGAAATATCTGCACTTGAATTGAACTGATCGGTTTGTTTTAACCAGTTTCCTTCATCATCCAGCAATCGTGTTCCGAAATGACCGTTCATGCTTCTTCCGGCACTGCACGGTTCTGCTTCTACATCCGTATGTGCATAGAGTTGAGCAAAGAATTTTTGTATATCACTGATACCTTTTGCGAACATAAAAGTTTGATCCCGATAGTAACCGCTTCTGAAATCACCCAATTGAAAGGCTTTCGCCATGGCTATCTGCGCAACTTCTTTTCCATCGCCAAAGATGCCAAATTTAGCTTTGCCGGTGAGTACTTCTTTTCTACCAGTTAAGCTGGCTTCTCTGCTTTCAAAAGCTAACTTATAATCGTTTAATACTTCTTGTTTAAAATCTGCTTTGGTAATTTTTTCTGCCTTAGTCATCCCCATAGTCACTGGTGCAAAAGTAATGATTTTGACTCTTATTTGATAATGTGTGTGTGTATACGGATGGTTTACCCCAGAATTGCTTTATTTTGCATTATATCCTAAGTGATTTGACTCATCTACGAAAAGCCATTTATGTCCTTATTGGAGCAATCTTACTATTGGCCATTGCTTTAATCAATACATATCCATTGATTACTCAAGATACGGGTGCATATTTAAATATGGCCTATGCCTGGTTTTTCCCAAGTGATCGCCCTGCATTTTATGGAGTTTTCATCAAGTTTGTTTCCATAACCAAGTCCATTTGGTGGCCGATAATTGCTCAATCCGTGCTGCTCAGTTATTTGATGCTCGAACTGGTTGAAAAACTAATACCAAGCAAAAGGGGATTAATTGGCATTGTGTTTATAACGCTCATGGTGCTATTGACACCAGTTACATGGATTGCCTCGCAAATTACAGCTGATATTTTTACTGCAATCACCTTGCTGGCCTCATTATTGTTTATACTTGAATCTAATAACCTGAAACGAATTGGGTTTCTATTGGTTGCGCTCTACGCCCTGTTAACCCATAATTCAAACACCTTAACCATGCTTTGTTTTAGCACGCTTTTTATTGGGGTGTCTTGGTTGAATAACAAACTGTATTTAAGGCAATCTGTGACATTGTTTATTGTGGCCTTATTCAGTTTTGGTGCGCAATGCACTTCAAATTTAGTGACCAATGATGAGTTTACATTTAGCAAGCAAGGGCATGTATTCTTTATGGGTAAAATGGTTGAAAGTGGAATACTCAAAAGTTATCTGGATGAGCATTGTGCTAATGATAATTATCAATTATGCGCATTTAAGGACTCATTGCCTCCTTATGCAGCAGACTTCATCTGGCAAGAAGGCAAGGCTTTTCACAAAACAGGGGGTTGGCACGCAAGTAAGCCGGAGTATGTGAAAATCATCAAATCCACTTTTACAGAGACAAAATATCTTAAGTTACATATTCGTGAAAGTGTTTTAGGCACATTTGAACAAGTAACTCTCACTTATGTAGGTGATTTACTCTACCCTTTTACAAAAGGAACCCATCCCTATAAATTAGTTAAGAAATGGTTGCCCAATAGCATACCCTGCATGATTCAGGCAAAACAGCAGCACAATCAATTGAGTTTTAGATTAGTTAGCGCGATTTATGCATGGACTCTATTCATTAGTTTCCTGTGTGCCTTGATTTTGTTGTTTTCTTCAATCGATAGAAGATACAAAATGCTCATTGGTTTGGTCATTATCTTTATTGTTAGCAACGCATTTGTTACCGCTACATTTGCGAATGTAATTGGGCGTTTGAATGCCCGTGTAGTCTGGGTTTTGCCTTTTATTACCTCAGTTTTAGCTTGGCAGTGGATTCAAGGAAAAAGAGGGCATAAAAAACCCATATAACTTTTTATATTCCTTAACTTTGCTGGTACATAATGAGAATAGTTATAGGCGGTAGTGGCGATGTAGGTTTTCACTTGGCAGAAGCACTAGCGGATGCAGGGCATAGTCTTACATTAATTGACTCAGACGGGGATATTTTGCAACATGTTGCAAATAAAATTGATGCCATTACATTGAAAGGCGATATTTCTTCGGTAGATTTATTGAAGAAAGCAGACATTTATCGCGCTGATATTTATATCGCAGCCTCAACTTCTGAATCCACGAATCTTTTAAGTTGTATTTTGGCAAAAAAAATGGGAGCTAGTAAGACAATTGCTCGTATTTCGAATGTAGAATATGTGGAAGAAGAACAAAAAAGAAATTTTGTTGAAGTGGGTGTAGATCATGTGTTTAACCCGACACTGCTTGCTGCTAAAGAGATTCAGCGATTAATTAGAAAATGTTCAGCAACGGATATTTTTGAATTTGAGGACGGGAAGTTGTCCATATTGGGATATATCGTAGAAGAACATTCTAAGTTTGTCGGCAAGCCATTTCAGGCATTATGCGAAACGAAAGACTTTGATACACGATCCATTGCCTTACTGCGTCATGGAAAAACACGGATTCCAAGTACTGAAGAAAAGATTATGGCAAATGATCACGTGTATTTGGTTTCCAATGCAAGTAACCTGAGTGATTTAGATGTCTATTTTGGTGAAGAGCTTCGTGAGATTAAAAATATCATGATTGTGGGGAGTACTGAAATTGCCTTGCAAACAGCGTTAGCACTTGAACAGAAGTTTAATGTTTCAGTAATCGTAGAATCAGAACATAAGGCAAAAAAATTTGTTGAGCACCTGAATCATGCATTAGTCATTCATGGGGATGTGGCGAATTTGGATCTCCTGAAAGAAGAAGGATTGGGTCGAATGGACGCGTTTATTGCCTTAGCGTCAAACTCAGAGACCAATATCCTAACCAGTTTAACAGCCGAAAGCGAAGGTGTATTTAGATCGATATCCTTAGTAGATAATGCGGCATATACTCAACTATCTCAGCGCATTGGAGTGGATACCTTGATTAATAAGAAGCTGATTGCAGCCAATAATATATTTCGCTATGTGAGAAAAGGCCAGGTAGAAGCGGTTGCTTCCTTACATGGGGTTGAAGCAGAAATAATTGAATTTGTTATTCATACCAATAATGTACTTACCCAAAAGCCTTTGCGCGAAATTGGTATGCCAAGAGGCGCATTGATAGCTGGAGTAGTGAGAAGAGAAAAAGGGATTATTCCAGATGGCGATTTTCAATTGGAGTTAGACGATAAGGCAATTGTGCTGACCTTACCCAAGGACCTTGAGAAAGTAGAAAATATTTTTAAATAGCAATGATTAACTTCAAGATTGTAATAAAGATGCTTGGGGTTGTGTTTCTAGCAATGGGAGTATTTATGGTTTTACCGCTTTTGGTAACCGTTTTTACAAGTACCGGAGAAATAACCAGTTTTTTATTTAGCAGTGCCATTTGCATTGCAATAGGCTTACCCTTTATTGTAGTTAAGCCACGGATTAATAAAATTGGTAAAAGAGAGGGGTATTTGATTGTAGCATTAAGTTGGTTGGTCATGAGTTTGGCTGCAACCTTACCCTATTTATTTGAAGGAGTAATATCCAGTTTTTCATCCGCATTTTTTGAAAGCACTTCGGGTTTAACCACGACAGGGGCATCTGTTTTTACAGATATCGAAAGTTTACCCCATGGTATTCTCTTTTGGAGGAGCTTTACACAATGGATTGGTGGCATGGGCATTATTGTATTAACCGTTGCTGTTATTCCATTATTGGGGGTAGGAGGCATGAATATTTTTAGTGCAGAATCTCCAGGACCTACCAAAGACAAAGTGCATCCAAAGATAAAGGAAACTGCCAAGCGTTTGTGGCTGATTTATGCCGGCCTAACCCTGCTGCTTTTTTTTATTCTCCATTTTTTCTCAGGTTTAACCTGGTTTGATAGTATTAATCATGCCTTTACCACCATGTCTACTGGAGGGTTTTCTACTAAAAACAATAGTATTGCCTTTTGGGATACACCACGGGTACAGTACCCGATTATCTTCTTTATGTTTTTGGCGGGCACTAATTTTACTATTTTGTATTTCATTCTTAAACGAAAATGGAAACGGATTACTGGGAATGAAGAATTTAAAACCTACGCCTTTGGGATAGGTGTTATTGCCATTTTGGTAACCATATCTGTTCTGGTAAGTTTAGATGAAAACTTTGAAAAATCTTTTCGCTTAGCACTTTTTCAAGTAGTTTCATTGGTTACAACTACTGGGTTTGTTACAGCCGATTATGTTAATTGGAGCAATGGCTTATTGATGGCATTTTTTATGTTATTGTTTACCGGTGCATGTGCTGGATCAACCAGTGGCGGAATTAAAGTGATTCGACATCTGGTGTTTTTTAAAAATTCCTTGTTAGAGTTTAAGCGGCTCTTGCATCCTCGTGCAATGCTGCGTGTGAAAGTAAATAAAGAACTTATACCCGGAAGAGTGGCTGCGCATGTAATGGTATTTTTATTGGTTTACCTTATGGTCTTTTGCATTGGTTCAATACTCGTAATGCGTTTGAATGGGGATGTTGAAAAGCCCTTTTTAACTGCTATTGGCTCCGTTGCGACTTGTTTGGGTAACGTAGGTCCAGGTTTAGGTTCAGTAGGGCCGGTTAACAATTTTGCGCATATTCCTGAAGCGAGTAAAATATTGTTGAGTTTTCTAATGATTGTTGGACGATTGGAACTGTTTTCTGTATTGATCTTATTTGCACCGAGTTTTTGGAGAGAGAATTAATTTTTAGTTTGAAAAGTCAATTTGTGTATTTCTGAAGTAATTTTGGGCTTAACATGGTGACCTGTGTCACCTCAGATCTGCTTAAATATCATAATTGGTATATATTTTTTAGGCTTTTTTTGTAACCTTGTGCACTCATAATCAATGCAAAAAGATTTAAAACTTTTCGGAAAGGACTATATAGGATGGATGTCCATTACTATTGGTCTGGTGTATATTTGGTTTGGTGCACTGAAGTTTTTCCCTGAAATGAGCCCTGCAGAGGAATTGGCTTCTGAAACCATTTCTATACTTACTTTTGGAGTTTTGCATGGTAGATTGGCACTTATCCTATTGGCCATTTGGGAATTTGTTATTGGTGTAACTTTTGTAATGGAATATCACCGAAAATGGAACGTAGGTCTTGCATTAGTTCATATTATAGGGACATTTCTACCTTATATCCTCCTTTTTGGATTGTGTTTTAAGGAAGAACCCCTGCAGTTTACGATTGTTGGGCAATACATATTCAAGAACATTCTTTTCTTGGTGGTAATGCTTTATATCTGGAATAATTTAAAATATACGAATGCGTAATTATCAAGAAGAACTCGAAGAAAAGTACCGCAAATTAGGGGTTAGCCCTGAGGCGCACATGGAAGGATTACTGCATCGTAAACCCATTAATTATTGGGATTATGTTTCGCTTGAAACGTTGATGACTTTGCAAAAGCCATTAACGGATCATCCGGATGAAGAGATATTTATTATTTACCACCAGGTTACTGAGCTGGTATTGAAGTTGCTCACCAATGAGTTGAAGCAAATGGTAGGTAAAAATGAATTGTCGGCAGATGAAATTAAAGTGAAATTAGGTCGAATTACCAGATATACAAACTTATTAATCACCTCGTTCGGAATTATGGAAGAGGGCATGGATTATGATTCATACAATACATTTAGAACCTCTTTAGCGCCTGCAAGTGGATTTCAAAGCGTTCAGTTTAGAGAAATCGAAATGTACTGTACACCGCTTATAAATTTAGTGAATGCAAAAGGAAAAGAACGCCTAAAAGCGAGTACTTCTTTGGAATCATTGATAGAAAATTTGTACTGGAAAGATGCAGGCCTAAATCGTAAAACGGGTGAAAAGTCATTAACCTTACGACAGTTTGAGACGAAGTATCTTCCTTCTTTAGGTAAGTTAGCTATTGCTATGGAGGGTAAATCCCTATTGCATAAGGTGTTGAAATATCAAGATGATGCTGAACTCATTCAGTTGCTCAAAGATTTTGATTTTCAGTATAACGTTGCATGGCCAATGGTTCACTTAAAAACAGCTGCGAAGTATTTAGATAGCAAAGGAGAAAATAAAGAAGCAACAGGTGGTTCAGAGTGGAAGAAGTATCTTCATCCAAAACATCAGCAACGCGTTTTCTTTCCCTTTTTGTGGGAGAATGAGTCTATTTTAGATTATAAGAAAAAGTAGCAACCCTTCGAGGGTTCTAAACCCTCGAAGGGTTGGATTATTTACTCGTTGTGCGCAATAATAAAATTTTCTCTACCTCCAAATAAGTATAAAACGTGACCGAAGTCGTTGTTTTCGTTTGTATTACTTAGAATAGGGTTGTAAGAGGACCAAAAGTAATCTTTAGCCTGTTTACAAACATTGTGCTTAACAGGGTTATTGTGAATATAAAGGATAGATTGAATTAAATACTCATCTGTGTCAATTTCTATTCTATGAAATTTAGGTTCGAAAAGACTGCCTGTTCTGTTAAATCGTTTATTGATAGCTTGGGTATAAGCATTGAATAGGTGGGATAATTGTAATGTTACACTCACTTTTTTAGGTTTGTCTTTGGTGGTGTAAGTCAATTTTTCTGCATTTATTTCATTAACAGGTTTTACTCTTATTAAGAGATGATAATGGTTTTTTATAAGACAGTACGAGTAAATATCCGCAACGGGCTCAAGGTATTTTTTTATCAGTTGTAAAAAGTATCTGTAATTTTCGTTTTCAAAAAATATGGGTTGGCTATTGTTGCCTCTATTGTATATGTGGTAATATTTGCCTTCTTCTAGCATGCAGTCTAATCTTGATTAACCCTTCGAGGGTTCTAAACCCTCGAAGGGTTACTAATTACACCAAATCTGTTAAACTCATTTCAAGTGCTTTTGCACTTAAACCGGTTGTCTTTGGGTTGAATTGATGTAGGCGCATCATCGTACTTTTTATCATATTACTTACATCTTTAAAGATTGCAGTATCATCAACGACACCATCTTTATCCATTAAAAAAGCAAATACACGGGCCATTCCACAATTTGCAATAAAATCAGGAACAACAGCCATAAGACTATCAGCAAGTAGAGAAGTTTCACCCATAAAAATTTCTGGATCGGCAAAGGGAACATTAGCCCCACAACTTACTACTTCCATGCCTTGGGCCGCCATACGATTTACCTGGTCTTTAGTAACCAATCTACTTGCAGCGCCTGGAATAAAGATTTCTGCTTGTAAGTCCCATATGCGACTATTCACTTCTTCAAAGCTCAACATATTTGGAATGGCAAGTGAATTTCCGTCACGGTTCATAAACATGTCTTCAACTTCTTCAAGCGTAAAGCCTTTTTCATTGATTACACCACCATCTTTATCGATAATACCAACAATATGCCCTCCATATTTAGCTAAATAGTATGCTGCTGCAGCGGCAACATTTCCCC
>Ga0055584_100002384_pt1 | contig 18551 bp, 18 predicted proteins | sample OSDHelmetaG_FD_58716 | JGI IMG/M metagenome (GOLD analysis project Ga0055584, IMG submission 58716) | Pelagic marine sediment microbial communities from the LTER site Helgoland, North Sea, for post-phytoplankton bloom and carbon turnover... | ecosystem: Environmental > Aquatic > Marine >... | reverse complement strand
CTTTCCGCTACTTAGCGGGGCCTTCCGTTGACAAACCGCCAATCCTGGTTGTAAAGATCCTGTCGCCTCCTCTGAGATTACTCAAGGTCTTACATGTCAATTACGTATACACCACCACTGTCGTCTGTAACCAACTCACCACTCGGTAAAGTGCCGATTCCAAGCATTCTTAAACTACATAGCAAAGCAAAAAAAATTCCAAAAGCCATCATTTATTGCGAAGCAAATTTTGGCGACATTGATGGAAAAACCGCCAATGGACTAATCCGCCATTCAGAAAAATATAAAATTCTGTCTGTTATAGACAGTAAAAAAGCTGACCTCGATAGCGGTATGGTGCTTGATAATGTAGCCAGCGATATCCCTATTTGCCGTAATCTATCAGACTCATTGGATCAAGCCGGCACTACCCCTGATTACTTTATTTTTGGAATGGCACCATCTAGCGGCATGTTATCTAAGCACGAACGCGCTCTCATTCTTGAAGCTATGAACCATGGAATGAATATCGTTAATGGCCTACATGAATTTCTGAATGATGATCCGGTTTTTAAAGCTGCTTGTTTAGTGAGCGATGTGGAAATTCTAGATATTCGTAAGCCTCGTGATAAGAAAGACCTTCACATATTCAGTGGTCGTATTTCCGAGGTTACCTGCCCGCGCATCGCAATACTTGGCACAGACTGCGCAATTGGAAAACGTACGACTGCCACTATTCTGACACGTGCTTTCAATGATATCGGCTTAAAAGCAGTATTGATTGGCACTGGCCAGACCGGCTTAATTCAGGGAGCACGTTATGGCGTTGCAATAGATGCCATCCCCTCACAATTCTGCGCTGGGGAGTTAGAAGCAACCATTGTTGAAGCATTTGAGAACGAAAAACCTGACGTCATCTTCATCGAGGGGCAAGGCTCATTAAGTCACCCAGCTTTTACGTCTTCATCATTTATCCTTCGCGGTTGTTGTCCCGATGCTATTGTTTTACAACATGCCCCGAAGCGTGATTTTCGTTGTGACTTTGACAAAATGGCAATGCCAACACCATCGTCTGAAATAAACCTTTTAGAAACTTTCGCGGATACTAAAGTAATCGCTCTTACTATTAATCATGAGAATATGACTGATGCTGAAGTCAGTAATGCTATCTCTAGCTATGAACTTGAACTCGGCATACCGGTTGACGATGCCTTAAAATGCGCTCCTGAAAGACTGATAGAAATGGTGATGCGTGCATTTCCAGAACTAGGGGAGAAATTACTTGCGCATGCACAATGAGTGCACCGCGACTAGAAATTGACCTCACCAAGATTCAGCACAATGCCGGTATTCTAGTAAAACGACTCAAAAAACGTGGTATCTCTGTTAGTGCTATCACCAAGTCAGTACTAGGCTCGCAAGAAGTGGCCAATTGTTTTATTCGTGCAGGAATAAAAAGCCTGGGTGATTCTCGTATCAGCAACATTGAAAAGATGCGACATGGACAAATCAAGGCGTCAATGAGCTTAATACGTTCACCTATGCTGAGTCAGGTAGATAAGGTTGTGGCCTACGCTGATATGAGCTTCAACACTGAACTCGCTGTCATCAGAAAACTATCTATTGCTGCTCAAAAAACGAGACACAGGCATGGAGTCGTTTTGATGGTAGAACTGGGAGATCTGCGCGAAGGCATCATGCCAGATGATATGGAGTCTGTCGTTCAAAGTACTCTTGGCTTACCGGGAATAATATTAAAAGGCATAGGCACCAACCTTGCCTGCCGTAGCGGTGTTTCTCCAGACAATATTAATATGTCAAAGCTATCTGATTTAGCAGATTCGCTGGAATCTAAATTTGGCGTAAAATTTGACATTGTTTCCGGGGGCAACTCAGCCAACCTTGATTGGGCAATGGGTAGTACAGACCTCGGTAGAGTAAATAATCTTCGTCTGGGGGAATCAATTCTACTTGGCCTGGAAACATTAAATCGTCGTCCAATTGAAGGTCTTCATACTGATGCCTTTAAGCTTGTCGTAGAAGTTATCGAGTCTAAGATCAAACCATCTCAACCCTGGGGTAAGATAGCCCAGAATGCTTTTGGCGAACAAATGCTGTTTAAGGACCAAGGTAATATTTCTCAGGCGATTCTGGCAATTGGCCGTCAAGATATCGACCCTAATGGCATCAGGCCTCCTGCTGGGATCAAAATTATTGGCAGCAGCAGTGATCACCTTATCGTTCAGTCCGAAGCGAATGACCTCGCAGTAGGAACTGAAGTCGTTTTTCAGCCTAACTACAGTGCATTGATGCATGCAATGACCTCTCCTTTTGTAAACAAGGTAATGTAGCCGCGGATTTTAAATATAGGCTGGCATAAGATAACTGCACAAGCCTTTAATCCCTGCTTTTTTAGATAAAAATAACCTTTTGTTAAATAAGGATATATTAAGGAATATCGGGTTTTTCTTTTTTCAAAGCTACTCCAAGTCCTACAAGTCTTTATAATTCGCCAACTCATGCCATATAGTATATCTAAGAGAAACTAAAAATTGCGCGCATTCAATATCCTCATCTCACTTTGTTTGTTGATTGTCCCATTTTTTTCAATGGCACAAACTGAAACGCCTAGTGATTCAGGCATGCAGACATCAGACGTAAAAATCGCAGATGTCAGAAAAACCAATCTTGCACCTGTATTAGATGGCGTTCTGGACGACCCTATTTGGCAAGAAGCCAGGATGATTACAGATTTCCATCAGGTACAACCTGTTGATCATGGTGAACCCTCAGAGCCAAGTGTGTATTACATTGCCTATGACAATAATAATTTTTATATGGCTGCTAGGCTTTATGACAGCGACCCTTCGCAGATAAGAGCCAGGCAGTTAATTCAAGGTCAGAATGTCTTTGGAGACGACACGGCAGATATTTTGTTAGACACCTTCAACAACGACAGAACCGCATTTTATTTCCAGACTAATCCAAATGGCGTCCGTAGTGAAGGTGTCTGGGAAAGCGCTAGTAAATACAATAATGATTGGAGTGGTATCTGGGAAGTAGAGTCAAGAATTGATGAGCAGGGCTGGACCACAGAAATGATCATCCCTTTTACCACCTTAAACTTTGATCCAAACACAGATGAATGGGGACTCAATCTAGGCCGCTCCATTGCTCGATATAACGAGAGAATTTATTGGTCATCCTTTAATCGCAGCACCAATCCTGCAACTGCAGGGCAGGTAGTCGGCATCAATGAAATTCAGCAGGGTTTAGGGCTGGATATAGTCCCTTCCTTAACCATTGCTCAAGCAGAAGATCATGCTGCTAACAGCACGAATGACCGAACAGATCCTTCATTAGATGTTTTTTATAAATTCACTCCCAATCTGACTGGCGTATTGACCTTAAATACTGATTTTTCAGCCACTGAAGTGGACGACAGACAGGTAAATTTAACTCGATTCTCTTTGTTTTTCCCTGAAAAAAGAGACTTTTTCCTACAGGACTCCGAAATATTTAGTTTTGGTAATATTGGAGGATCTGGCGGGGGTAATGGCCCACCTGGTGCCAAGATTAATAACGGTATTCCTTTTTATTCAAGGCGTATCGGGCTGAATCCCGCTACCGGAGAGCCAGTTGATATAGATGTTGGCGGCAAATTGGCCGGTCGTGTTGGCAACCTCAGTTTAGGAGCTTTAGCTATACAGCAAGGTGATCGCGTCGGCCTGGATGGTCAGGATGTATTCGTCGGTCGTATTACATCTAATATACTTTCCGAATCAAAAATCGGAGCCATTTTTACCGATGGCAATCCCAATAGTGTCACTGAGAACTCCCTGATGGGTGTCGATTTCACCTATCGCAACACTCAATTTTCCAATACTCATACACTCACCAGCGACCTGTGGTATCAACAGTCTGATACAGAGAATATGGACGGTGATGATAAGGCTTATAACGCCAATATCAATTACTCAACACAAGGCACAGGCGCCAGTCTTGAACTTGATTACAACTATGTCGGCGATGAATACAACCCGAGCCTTGGTTTCGCTAACAGAAGAGGGATAGAAAGAGCGGCATTTTCATCCAATTATCGTTATTTTCTGGATTCGCACCCTTTTATTCGTAATCTGACATGGGTTCTTAGGGGAGATTACATAAGAGATTCTGAGACGGGAGAGATGCAAAGTCAGTTTGTGCAGTTTAACCCAATTGCCTTTGATACTAATCGGGGAGATCTAGCTTTCCTCATGGTGCAAAATGATAAAGAAGGTTTAACGCAACCTTTTGAAATTCAACCAGGGGTTATCATCCCCGCTGGAGAATATTCCTTTAATTATGCTCAGATCATGATGAGATCTAGTAGAAATCGCACCCTTTCGCCCAACCTAACTTACCGTGAAGGTGCATTCTACGATGGTAAAAGTCAGGTCATCAATGCTGGTTTTGGTTGGAACCCCAATCGAAATCTATCTGTAGACCTTTCTTATAACTATACAGATGCATCCTTACCGGCAGGAGATTTTGTCACTCGTCTAATCCGACTAAATGCCAGGTACGCTTTTAATGTTGAATGGTCTTGGGTGAACTTATTGCAGTATGACAACCGATCAGGCTCGTTAGGGCTTAACAGTCGCCTACGCTGGAACCCGCGCGCTGGAGAAAACCTTTATCTGGTGATCAACTACAACTTTGATTCCAGCATCGGAGCATTCAGGGAACTCAATCCGACAGATTCGGAAATAGTCGTTAAATATTCTCGGAATTTTAGGTTCTAAGTTCATTAAAACGAGCTAACGATTGTAAGGATTTATTAAAAGACCTTAGACGCCATAAAGTACTTTTTTCTTAAAGTACCTTAGCAATAGACTCCGCCAGATAATCGATATTGCTGTTACTAATTCCCGCAACATTGATGCGGCTCGATTTAACCATATAGATACTATAGTCATCGCCTAATGTCTGAACCTGCTCAGGACTTAAACCCAGAAAAGAAAACATGCCTTTTTCTCTTTCAATGAAGGAGAAATCTTGATCTACACCGATCTCTTTAAATTTTGCAACCAACTGGCTACGTAAACCATTTATGCGCTCACGCATTTCTGTCAATTCCAGCAGCCATTCTTGTTTTAGTTCGGGTTCAGACAATACCATTTCGACCATTGCAGCCCCATGAGAAGGTGGCATCGAATAAATCTGTCTGGCAGTTGATAACAGCTGTGATGCTGAAGCGCTTATCTGGTCAGCTGATTCTCCAAGCATAATAACCGCACCGGTTCTTTCTCGATATAAACCAAAGTTTTTAGAGCAAGATGAAGCAATAATGACTTCAGGTAGTTTTTCTGTCAGTAAACGAACACCATAAACATCTTCTTCCAGACCATCACCTAAGCCCTGGTAAGCGAGATCAACAAAGGGGGTAAACCCCTGTTTTTCAGCTGCTTCAGCAAAGGCCTGCCATTGCTCTTTACTTAAATCACCACCACAGGGGTTATGACAACAGCCATGAACCAACACTAAATCACCAGCGGTCGCTTGTTTCAGCGTATCCATCATCTGATCAATATCAATTTCATGCTTGTCATAGTTGTAGTAAGGGTATTCAACTAAATTTAAGCCCGCAGAACCAAGTAAAGGTATATGATTAGCCCAAGTTGGCGAGCTAATCCAGGTTCGAGTGTTCGGAAAATTAGCTGAGACAAATTCTGCAATTACACGTAAGGCGCCAGAGCCCCCAGGGGTCAATACACTGCAAGCCCTTTGATCATTTATAGCCGCACTATTTTCACCAAGGACCATACTGGCCATATGACGATTAAAGCCTTCAGGTCCAGCCTGCGCGATATAAGATTTTGAATCTTCAGTTTCCCAAAGTTTTTGTTCTGCTTTTTTTATAGCAGAGATAATAGGCGTATTGCCACTCTCGTTTTTATAAACCCCAGCGCCCAAATCGACTTTGTTTGGGTTGGTATCTTTTTTAAATGTTGCTGTAAGTCCCAAAATGGGATCAGGAGGACGCCGTTCGATAGACTGAAACATCTTTATATCCGCTAAATAATTATAAGAAAAAACGTTTGGAAGGAACGGGTTAAATTATATCAATAAGAAACAAAGACTGGAACTTACTTAGACTAAAACTGAAAAAATATTAGTTTGTTTGTATTACTTATGATTATAGCTTTTCGTTCATGCGTTGAACTTTATTCTTCAGTGAGTCCTTATAAGTCGAAAGCTTATCAGCAACTTCACCATCAAAAGCACCGATGATTTCGGCGGCTAATATACCTGCATTCTTAGCACCATCAAGTGCTACGGTGGCTACTGGAATACCTGCCGGCATTTGTAAAATTGACAAGACCGAATCCCAACCATCAATGGAATTTGAAGATTTTATGGGAACGCCAATTACCGGCAATGTTGTAACAGACGCCACCATGCCGGGTAAATGTGCTGCACCACCGGCACCAGCAATGATGACTACTAACCCTCTACCTCTTGCAGAAGCTGCATATTCCATCATGGCTTCTGGTGTGCGATGAGCAGACACCACAGACAATTCACTATCAATAGCAAATTCATTCAACATATCAGCAGCCTGCTGCATCACACTCAGGTCTGAACTGCTTCCCATAATAATGCCAACTTTTGGGCTGTTATTTGCCGGCTTACTCATTGCGAGAATTCCTCTTAATTTTGGCTCACGGCCTTTATCGTTTGTTTAACTTGTGCAATCTTATTGATTAACTGCTCTTTGTCTTCATCGACTATAGTGATATGCCCCATTTTCCGATGAGGTCGAGTTTCCGCTTTTCCATAAAGAAACAAATTTGCTCCTGGAATATTTAACAACTCATTCAATCCTGAATAATATACAGGACCAGTATAGCCCTCTTCCCCCAGCAAATTCACCATGGCAGAAGGTTTATTAATTGCCGTTGAACCTAGAGGCAAATTTAAAATTGCTCTTAATAATTGTTCGTATTGCGATGTAATGTTGGCGTTAATGGTTTGGTGTCCACTATTATGAGGCCTAGGTGCCGCTTCATTAACCAAAATCTCGCCATTTGGTGTGACAAACATTTCAACCGCGAGAATTCCGACCATATCGAGTTTTGTTATCAGATCACAGGCTATATCTTTGGCTTTATTTTGAATCTCATCAGAAAGAACACTAGGCGAAATTAAGTAATCAACCAAATTGTGTTCTGGATGAAAAATACACTCGACAATAGGAAATGCCGAAATCTCCCCACTGGCATTACGTCCGGCAATAACAGATATCTCACATTCGAGTTCTACCGCTTTTTCTAATAAGCCCGGGGCATCAAAGGCCTTATCTACATCAGCGAGACTTTTAAGGCTGACTACACCACCACCATCATAACCGCCGAACCCTATTTTATTAAAGGCTGGTAAAAAGTGTTCGTGTTGATAAATCTCATCGCGATTATTGATCAGCACAAACTCGGCAGTTGGAATAGCATGATCAAGATAAAACTGTTTCTGTTTACGTTTGTCTTGAATAATCTCTATAACATGAGGTTGTGGATAAACTGTTAAACCTTCTTTTTCAAGAAGAAACAGGGCAGCGACATTTACATTTTCAATTTCTATCGTAAGCAAATCGACTTGCTTGCCAAAGTTATAAACCACATCAAAATCATCAAGCGCTCCTTGATGAAACTCATTGGCTATTCCCTGACATGGGGCGTTCGAGGAAGGATCCAGCACAGAACTATGTATATCAAAGTTGGAGCATGCTTGAATCAACATGCGGCCTAATTGCCCGCCGCCAAGAATGCCTAGCTTGAAGTCTTTATAGAATGCTTTCATGTGCGCCTGAACAACCAGTTATCCACGAAAAGCGGCGCATCATAGCAAGAAAGATAAGGGAGTGCGAGGTTTTACAGGCTATTGTAAAACCTAATTAATAGCCATTTGCCTTGTTATATATATAAACAGCCAGCGCTTTAATTGTTGTGGCATCCAGCTCTTCAGCCCAAGCGGGGCAAACCCCCATTCGTCCATTAGCCAAAACATCATAAATCTCCGGACCGCTGGAGCCAAAAAGCCAAATATCATCGGTTAAATCCGGCCCTCCAAAGGGGGTATAGCCAGTACCATCTACATCATGACATTCCACACAAACAGGCCAATCTCCTGAAGCGGCCTCAACCGCAAAAGGGTTCACATCTTCACCACTTAAGGACAGTACATAATCAACCATATTGTTAAGTTTGTTTTCATCGTAACCTTGATTCCCATATGCCGGCATTTCTGAATAACGAGTGTCAGGACAGCCGCCAAACATTTTAATTTCTTCTGCGCAGTCAGTATTTCTGACACCGTAAAGAATGGTTTGCATTATCTCCATGACAGATTCGACTGCGGTCATTTCAAAACCATCAATACCCCATATCCATTCGTAGTCAACCAAATTAGGCACGGCTCCAGAACCGGTAAGATCAGCGCCATGACAACTGGCACAGTTCTCAGTAATCGCAGTTTCTGCAATAGAATTCATGTAAGACAGCAGCTCAGGATTGGCTCTTATAGTTTCTGGAGAGGCGTTCAATAAGCTTTCTGCTAATGGATTTTGAGCCCAGGCGGGAAAAGTGAATACCCAAACCATCATTACTAGTATTTTTCTTAATAGAATCATTAACATAGGATGCTGTAAAATCATTTTTTTCTACTTTTTGTTAGTAGCCTATTTAGACAAATTAGTCTTGAGTAGCAAATGTAGATGCTTTTAACTTAAGTTGGAAGCAGTTTAAAAAAACTGTTTGATAGACATCAAGCCCAACTAGTTAGAAATCTAAACCAAAAGCGATTCACCTTGTTTAAATAAAAATATACCTAATTTAAATCAGGCTAGCGTCAATTAATGCTATGAATTATAGTGTTACATCATAACAACCAACTAATCTGAAATGCAGGGGATAAAGCCATGACTGACAACACTTCTACAAAGACCTACCTGGACTGGATAGCCATTGCTGTTTTAGCCCTTGGCCTGATTGTAGGGCTTATCATTTTAGCCGCTCCTGCTGGAACTTGGCTTGGTCTCTGGGTATTTGGAACTGGCTTCCAGATATTAATCACGCTTGATCCTTTTACTCACTGGATAGCTGCTGCATGTGCAATTGGTTTGCTTGCTGTAGTCATTTTGGCAGTTAAATCTAAGGCAGAAAATACCGCTAAACTATGCACTTTTGCAGTTGTTGGCACTTTATCTGCCTTTCTTGCCTGGTATATCCCCAGTACTGTGCAAGCTCGCTTAGCCTACCCAGTTATTCATGACGTTTCTACCGATGTAGAGAATCCCCCTGTCTACGTTGCAAACGCTCTTCTTCGTGCTGAAGCTGTAAACCCAATGGAATATGGCATTGTTGAAGGTTTAAGCCTTGAAGAGCATGTACAGCAACAACGTGAGGCTTTTCCGGATCTCGTCCCTCAGCTTATCGATGCCGGCCCACAGGAAGTCTATGATCGTGCCTTGTCAGCACTTAACACAATGGGACTGGAAATAACCGCAGCGGTTCCTGAAGAGGGCCGCATCGAAGCAGTAGCTTCAACTTTTTGGTTTCGTTTTAAAGACGATGTTGTCGTCCGCATTCAGGCAGAAGGTAATCAAACCCGCGTAGATGCGCGTTCACTTTCTCGCGTCGGACGTGGTGATCTAGGGGCTAATGGTTTGCGCTTACAAGAATTCTTTAGCTTGTTATAGGCAAGTCTAAAAGCTAAGCTTTACACCCTGCTCTATTAAATCTGAGGGAAACAGAATGATTGTTTCCCCTGCTTCCAACAATCCCGTTACTTCAGCAAATTCCTGATTACGATTACCAATGGCCACCTGTTTTAAGATGGCCTTACCGTCTTCAGCCACGAAGGTATACCAGGCATTATTGCGCTGGAAAATTGCACTGGTAGGAATTAATAAAACATCATCTTCTTGCCAAATAATGACACTGGCTTCAATTCGGTATTCAGCCCCAAGTATGGCAGGTGTATCGATAAAATTAGCGATAACATTAACCCGTTGTTCTTCAACACCTAAGGCGGAAAATTTTGTGAAGGCTTCTGGTTCGATATAACTAATTAAAGCCTCAAGTACATTATCCCCTCCCCAACCGGTAATCAGCATGCGGTCGCCCGTTTTTACTTTTACTGCATCCTGAGTCAACAAATCGACAACTATTTCCAGTTCATCTTCGTTACTGATCTCCAATAAGGGTGTTCCTGCAGCAAGCACCCTCTCATTTTCTTCAAACAATCGGTAAATAGTCCCATCCGCTTCTGGTGCCATCGCGTCTGGAGCAATATCAGTAACCAGCGCTACGTTTTCGTTAGCTGTAAGACTAGGAATTAAATTGTAAAACTGAAAAACAAAGCCGACATGCATACGGCGAAAATTTGTTAATTGCCGTTCAGAAACCTGTGAAAGATTTTCTTCTTTATAAAATAACTCGCCACTACTTGCTATATCTAATCCGCCCATAATATTGAGCAAGGTAGATTTACCACTACCCGAAGCCCCGAGGATAACTGCCAATTCACCTGCGTATAAATCTAATGAGACATTGTTAAGTGCATTAACAATCAACTCTCCCATTTGATAAACCTTGCTAAGGCCTCTTACTTTTAGAATTGCCTGTTCATCAGTCGCATTCATTACATGCCTTTGAAAATTAAACTCTTAGCTTCATTATTTACATTCTATGAGTTTTATAAAGATTTATTTTGTTCAAAATCAATAAATTTAATTTTTCTGAATATAACAGGCTAGCTTAAGATCGGTGGTAAGGGTGATTATTTAAGATAGACCATACACGGTATACCTGTTCGACTAAGACTACTCGCACAATGGGGTGGGGGAAAGTCAGGGCTGATAATGACCAACGAGCATCTGCAGCCTCTAGACATTCGTTCGTTATGCCATCCGGCCCGCCAATAAGTAAGGAAATATTTCGACCATCCTCTCTAACTTTATTAAATTTTTCGGCTAGTTTTTCGGTACTTAAACTCTGTCCTTTAACATCTAAAGCAACAATAAAATCGTTTTTACCGCAGGCTTCCTTGAGTGCTTTAGCTTCTTTTTCCATTGCTGCAGCAACTGGAGAATTTTTACTTCGATTGGCTAGAGGTATTTCAGTTATTGATAGACTGAAATCTGAGGGCAAGCGTTTTTGATATTCGGCGACACCTGATTCAACCCAGTTTGGCATCTTATTGCCAACTGCAATAAGCCGAATTTTCATTTTTTATTCTTCATTTTCTGTACGTTCTGCCGTAATACTCCAAAGCGACTCAAGATCATAAAGCTTCCGGGCAGAAGCCAGCATGGCATGCACGATGATATCCCCAAGATCGACCAATACCCATTCCGATTGATTCTGCCCTTCCATGCTGTAAACCTTCGCGCCACTCTGTTTTACCTTTTTGCTGAGCTCGTCCGTCAAAGATTTTAAATGGCGATTGGAAGTACCTGTGACGACTAACATGTAATCACAAACTGAAGTGAGACCTTTAACATCAAGACAAACAATATCCTGACCTTTTAAATCTTCCAGGCTTTTATATGCTAGTGCTTTTAATTCATCTGCCTTCAATCGCTTATCCTCAATTATAGAGTTGATGTTTCTTAATATATTTAATAACTTTATTTGGAATTAAATAGCGAACCGATTTATTGTCTTTTAATAATTTCCTGATTTCACTTGAAGCTATCTCTAAAGGTGTAAAACTGTAAATCAATACTTTGCCATTTTTGTTTTTGCCTATTTCAGAGAAACTGGAAACCGTTCTATCAGCGCAATATTCTTGTATAGCTTGGGACGGATCAACATCCCAGCCGGGGCGAGAAATCACAATAATATGTGCAAGCTCAAATAATCTATGCCACTGCTTCCAACTATCCAATGTGTTAAACGCATCAGCACCTAAAAGTAAAAACAATCTGTCATTCGGATATTCAGTACGCAATGATTCAAGGGTCTTAATCATATAAGACGGACCAGGTCTCATACATTCACGCACATCGACCACTAAGCGCTTTTCAGGCTTGGTCGCTTTATGCAGCATGGCAATACGATGTGGCGCAGCCACCTCCGGCTCGTCTTTATGAACTGGGTGGTGACAAGGGATCAGGCGAACTTCATCTAATGAAAAATCTTGCTGTGCAGCCAAAGCTGTACTTAAGTGACCGAAATGAACCGGATCAAACATGCCACCCAAGATGCCAATACTTCTAATTTTGCTTTTAATTTCAGTTTTGGCCATCTACTTTCGGATGTGTCCATCGCCAAGGACTATATATTTCTGAGAGGTCAGCCCTTCTAAACCAACTGGACCTCTGGCATGGATTTTATCGGTCGAAATGCCTATTTCCGCGCCAAGCCCATACTCAAAACCATCGGCAAAGCGCGTCGATACATTGATCATCACCGAACTCGAATCCACTTCTCGTAGAAAGCGCATACCTCTTGCATAATCTTCCGACACAATTGTATCCGTGTGTTGTGATCCATGCGTATTAATATGTTCAATAGCTTCATCCAGACCACTGACAACTTTAATGGACAATATTGGTGCTAAATATTCAGTTTCCCAATCCTCGCCCGTTGCAGCCTTAATGCCAGCAAGAACTCCTAGCGTCTTCTCACAACCTCTAAGTTCAACTTCCTTTTCATCATAGACCTGCATAATTTGTGGTAAGAATTCTTCAGCCACGGACTCCGCTACTAACAAGGTTTCCATTGCGTTACAGACTCCATAGCGATTTGTCTTGGCGTTCAGCGCAATATTGACGGCTTTGGCCATATCAGCTCCATCATCAACATAAACATGACAAATGCCGTCCAGATGTTTGATCACAGGTACTCGAGCGTCTTGACTCACTCTCTCAATAAGGCCTTTGCCGCCACGAGGTACAATGACATCAATATATTCCGGCATAGTAATCATGCAACCGACAGCTTCTCGGTCTGTCGTTTCAACAACTTGAACGGCTGTAGCAGGTAATCCAGCCTTGCTCAGACCTTCGCTAATACAAACAGCAATAGCCTGATTAGAGTGAATAGCTTCTGATCCCCCACGCAAAATTGTGGCATTTCCCGATTTCAAACATAAACTGGCGGCTTCAGCTGTCACATTGGGCCGAGATTCATAGATGATTCCAATAACACCTAAGGGCACACGCATGCGACCTACCTGAATACCGCTAGGCATATAGCGCAAGTCGTTTATTTCACCGACAGGATCAACCAAAGCGGCCACTTGTTGTAAACCTTCAATCATATTGTCAATGCGCGCAGGCGTGAATTCCAGCCTATCTAACATAGCGGCAGTTAAACCTTTAGCCTTGCCCGCAGCTAAATCTTCAGCATTGGCGCTTATGAGTTGCTTTCGATTTGCTGCGATTGCCTCTGCCGTATAGAGCAAAGCTTGATTCTTTGCGTCTGTAGATGCGGCAGCCATTTCTCGGGATGCAGTTCGGGCGTTTTCCCCTAGTTGCTGCATCAGGCCCTTGATATCAGACATTTTCATTTCCATTACATTAAAAAGAGCGCGATTATACCTGATTATTGTTCTAAACAGAGTAAAGAGCCAGCTTATAAGTCTGGAATAGATAGCTCTCCGCTTATAATTTTTTCTTTTTCAGTTCGTGTTAAGTTCTTAATTCTGTATTCCAGCCTTGAAGCTTCGGAGCGATCACCGACTTTAGTAAAAAATTCGAGACTAAGCGGTCCCTTCCCTCGCAAAAATTTGGCGGCAAGCCTGCCTCCGTCTTGATGTTCTTGAAAACGGCGTTTAACATCTGTGCTTATTCCGGTATAAATTTTTCGGTGAGCTGTTTTTATTAAATACAAGCTCCAAACTGGTTTTTTGTTAGTCAATGTTCAACCCTCTTGATATTTCTACAACTTATTGAAAAATACACGGGCTTTCACTGGAAATTTTACCTATTTCCTTGTATAAATGCGGCTCCTTTTTGAGGGAGACCCCCAATCAAAAACCAATCCTAAATCTGGCCTACTATTTGACCAGAAATAGCAGCAAAGGAATATCCAAAAGATGTATAAAATTCAGACCTTTAACCAAATTTCTGATAAAGGACTGTCACGTTTCTCAAGTTCAGATTACGAAGTTTCATCTGAGATTGAAGATGCTGATGCAATTATCCTTCGCAGTTTCAAACTATCCATGGACAATGTCACCCCTAGCCTAAAGGCCGTTGGTCGAGCTGGTGCCGGTGTTAACAATGTCCCTGTTGATGATTACACCAAACAAGGCATTGTGGTGTTTAACACACCTGGTGCTAATGCTAACGCAGTAAAAGAACTTGTGATCTGCGGCATGTTACTTGCCTCACGTGGAATTGTTCCGGGAATAAACTGGGTCAATTCTCTATCTGAGCAAGAAGATTTAAGTGGACTAGGGCCGCAAGTTGAAGCAGGCAAGAAAAACTTCAAAGGTTCAGAGCTCGCTGGCAAAACGTTGGGCGTAGTTGGTCTGGGCGCGATTGGTGCCATGGTGGCAAATGCAGCCATTGAACTTGGTATGAAAGTAATCGGTTATGACCCCGCTATTTCTATTGAAGCTGCCTGGCGCCTGTCTAACCAAGTAGAAAAGCAAGAAAGCATGCCTGCTTTACTGGCTAAATCTGACTTTGTCAGCCTGCATTTACCGATGCTAGACAGCACTCGCAATCTTATTGACGAAAAAGCTGTTAACTATTTTAAATCTGGCGCGGTATTACTGAACTTTTCTCGCGATGCGATCGTAAACACTAAAGCAATCTTGCAAGGACTTGATAGCGATAAAGTTAGAAAGTATGTATGTGACTTTCCAACTCAAGAATTACTCAATCATGAGAAAGCTATACTGATGCCTCATATTGGCGCCAGTACTGAAGAAGCTGAAGATAACTGCGCAGTGATGGCTGTTGATCAGATTAGCGATTTTCTGGAAAACGGCAATATCAAGAACTCGGTTAACTTCCCACAGATATCCATGGATAGAAATGGTGCTGTTCGACTGGCTATCGTTAATGAAAATATTCCTGGCATGCTGGGTAAAATCACCTCAGTGCTTGCGGAGAAGAACATTAACGTATTGGAATTATCAAATAAAAGCCGTGGCGATATAGCTTATAACTTGATCGACATTGAAAGTCGTCCTGATGACGCTACTATTGCTGATATCCAAGATATTGAAAATGTCACAAAAGCGTGGATAGTCTAAGCAGTTTTTAATTTACAGTTAACAATTAACTATTAAACAAATCGGACAAATAAATGACTAAGCAGGTATACAACTTTGGTGCAGGACCCGCGATGTTGCCAGTTCCAGTAATGCAACAAATTCAGGAAGAGTTTCTAGATTTCCAGGGGATGGGAGTTTCCCTCATTGAAATCAGTCATCGTTCGAAAGAGTTTGAAGCTGTAATTAATAACTGTGATGAATTAATTCGAGAGCTAGCAGACCTGCCCCAAAATTATAAAATTCTTTATACCCATGGTGGCGCTCAAATGCAGTTTGCCGGAGTTCCGCTTAACTTGCTTGGACTAAAACCCGCACATAAAGCGATTTATAGTGAGTCAGGTAATTTTTCCAAATTGGCTAATAAAGAAGCTGCTCGCTACGGTGAAATTATCATTGCGACGTCTAGCGCTGATACAGACTACGACCGTATTCCAGCACTAACAAAAGATATGATTCCTGATGATGCTTCCTATGCCTACATCACCAGCAATAACACTATTTACGGTACTCGCTATAGTGAATACCCTGATACAGGTGATACGCCGCTGGTTATTGATGCCACTTCTGATATGTTTTCTCATGTAGTGGACTTTTCAAAAATCGGCGTAATGTTCGCTGGCATGCAAAAAAATCTTGGGCCATCAGGTACCGCCGCTGTAATTATTCGTGAAGACCTGATTGGTCATGCTATGGAAAAGACTCCTTCGCTACTTGATTATGCCGTTTACGAAAAATCACACTCTATGGCGAATACAATTAACACCTTTGCAATCTATACCATGAGTCTGGTTATGCAATGGCTGAAAGATCAGGGTGGTATTGCGGCCATAGAAAAAGTTAACCGAGTTAAAGCGGCTACGCTTTATGATGTTATCGATCAAAGCTCTTATTATTCTGGTACTGCGCATGTTGATCACCGCTCCAACATGAATGTGACTTTCACTTTGCCTGATGATGAATCAACTGCTGCATTTTTAAAACAAGCCGGCGACATTGGCTTATATGCACTCAAAGGCCATCGTAATGTCGGTGGCGTCAGGGCATCAATCTACAATGCTATGCCTTTGGCTGGTTGTGAAAAACTAGCTGAGTTCATGAAGGAATTTGAACGCACGCAAGGTTAAAAATAAATTAGCAATTAGGTAAAAAAGCAGCCCAAGGGCTGCTTTTTTATTTCCTAATATTATTTTTAAAAGCTTTCTTTACCTTATGCCCGTTTTCGGTCAAAAGCGGACGTTTACGTATTTAGGATATACAGAAAATTATCGATGTTTTTGATTATACATCTTTGCATCTTGGGAAAACGTAACTGCAATATAGTAGAATAAATAATAGAGTTTTTCGATTTAGGGCTTTAACTTTTCAATACCTTTCTAGTAATGTTTGAGACCGAGATTAAGAAATATTGAAATTGCTCTGCTATTAAAAGATAAATTCGTTAATATAATTCTGAGTTATTGTTCTTTAAATGAGGCAAATAAAAGTGACAGAAAATACAAGTAAGATAGACATAGCCATTGATGAATTAAATTCAATCGTTGAAAAAAGCTTACATGCCATTGGCGTGCCGGAAACTGATATAGCGACGGTCAAAGATATTTTAATGTACGCAGAATTACGTGGAAACAATCAAGGTCTGGTTAAAATTGTGGGCCGTAATGTGGTACCAAGTCCCGACTCTCAACCTATTGAGATCACCAAACGTATGCCTTGTGCGGCCCATATCAAAGGTAATGGTAATGTGGGTATGGTGGTGGTTAAACAGGCAATGGAAGAAGCCTGTGATCTGGCAAATACTTATGGCATGGGCATAGTTGGAACCAGTCATACGTCGACCTCGACAGGAGCTATCGGTTATTACGCAGAGCATATTGCTAACGAAAATCTGATTGGCATCATTATGGCTGGGTCGCCCAAAGCGGTGGCAATTTCCGGAGGTATTGACCCAGTCCTTGGAACAAACCCAATTGCTATTGGTGTACCGAGCAAAAATGGACCGGTTGTTCTGGATATGGCTACAGCTGCCATGGCCTACTTTGGTTTGATCCAGGCAGATCGCCGAAACGAAAGCATCCCAGATGATGTCGCCTATGATCAGGATGGAACTGCCACTAGCAATCCAGCTGCAGCATTAAAAGGGGCTATCAAAGCTTTTAGTGGGCATAAGGGGTCAGGTTTAGCGTTGATGGTTGAAATCCTGACTGGGCCACTACTGGGTGCGACAATTTATGGTGATGAGGACGTAGGCAAAAATAATGGCAATCTTGTCATTGCCATCAATCCTAATACTATGGGTGGACTAGGGGAATTTTTAAACAGAGTAGATACTTTGTTAGGACGTCTTAAAACAGGTCGTCTTGCTACAGATAACCAACAGATCTTTCTACCTGGAGAAAGAGGCAATGCGGAGGCTCAGTCCAAACTAGACAAAAACCTGATAAGCCTTGATCGAGACCTTTTAGAGCAATTGAAAGAAATAGCACAAGCATAAAACCTATGCCTCCAGCTAAGCAGAAAAAGATCTTGGTTTTAGGGACCGGTGTCAAAAGAGAAAGTACTGCCTTCCTCTTTTAAATTTTAATTAAAAAAGTAGGAATAAGATTCCATGACTCTTTACAACAAACACCTTAACCTGCAAACAATTGTTATTGCATTCAGTTTTTTAATCCTAACAAGCTGCACGCAGGGACCGCCAAAAGAAGAGGGTGAATTCAATGAGTCTGACCTGGTTGAATTAATCACTCTCGATCCAACCTTTAAACTAGATATAAGGTATGCAACAGACAATAACCTAGTCGGAAGACCTGTTTATACTGAAGCAAGGGCATTTTTACAGCGCCCTGCAGCTGAAGCCTTGGCTGAAATAAATAGTGAGCTTAAGCCGCTAGGATTCGGACTAATGATTTTCGATGGCTACCGCCCATGGAGTGTGACAAAAACTTTTTGGGATATAACCCCAGATGAAGACAAAATATTTGTTGCCGACCCCAAACAAGGCTCACGACATAATAGAGGTTGCGCAATCGATCTGAGTTTATATGACCTTGTAACAGGCGAAGAAATAGAAATGACCGGCGTTTATGATGAGATGACTGAGCGTTCTTATCCTGATTACGAAGGAGGAACAAGTGATCAGAGAGAAATGCGCGATTTACTAAGATCCAAGATGGAAGCCCATGGTTTCACCGTCTATGAATTTGAGTGGTGGCATTTTGACTATGATGATTGGGAAAAATATAGAATTGAGAATATTCCTTTCTCCGAGATAAATTAGAATTAAAAAATTCTTGAGGAAATAC
>Ga0055584_100002382_pt1 | contig 18569 bp, 18 predicted proteins | sample OSDHelmetaG_FD_58716 | JGI IMG/M metagenome (GOLD analysis project Ga0055584, IMG submission 58716) | Pelagic marine sediment microbial communities from the LTER site Helgoland, North Sea, for post-phytoplankton bloom and carbon turnover... | ecosystem: Environmental > Aquatic > Marine >... | reverse complement strand
TAGATCCGGTTGCCACTGAAATTCTTTTAATTTAATTTTTGAGCCAATCACAACAACTTGCTCATCTTGCAAATTCTGCTTTTGTTTTTCAAAATTTTCACTACCAAAGGGAAAGGATATTTTCCCTTGCGAATTTATAACTCTAAACCAAGGTACAGCGTGTCCTCGCCAACCGCCTTTGGGAACGCAGCCCAATGCTCTGCCAACTAAACGTGCTCTACCGGGTAAACCCGCTAAATCTGCAATTTGACCATAACAAGCGACCTTCCCTTGTGGAATTAGTTGAATAGTTTGCCAAATTTGAGCATAGTGTGGCTTAATTGTATCATTCGTTTTTATTAATTTATTCACATTTAAATCAACTGAATACATTCTATTAAATACAATATAATAATGCATGATAGCATTTAATGACGATAAGAATAAATATTAAGGGGAATTATGAAAATTTGGGTTGACGCGGATGCGTGTCCAGTTGTGATAAAAGAAATTTTGTTTAAAGCCGCTGAACGTACAAAAATTACAACAACCTTGGTGGCAAATCATTATCTTCGTATTCCTCCATCAAAAGTTATTAGTTTTATGCAAGTCAGTGCGGGGTTTGATATTGCAGATGATGAGATTGTAAAGCGTGTCGAACCTAATGATTTAGTGATCACGTCAGATATCCCACTTGCTGATGAAGTCATCAGTAAACAAGGCATTGTATTAAGCCCTAGAGGTGAGTTATTTACCAAGGAAAATATAAAGTCACGGCTTAATATTCGTGACTTTATGGATACAATGAGAGCAAGCGGCGTACAAACTGGCGGTCCACCACCGTTAAGTCAAAGCGATAGACAAGCATTTGCCAATCACTTAGACACCATTATAATGCGTTACCAAAAATCTCAAACGAACTAGATATTGGTAAGATTTTGCGGTTAAATATTAATACTGCTAATCATTTAATTTTGTCTGCTTTAATAACAGCGTCTTAATTTCGCTTAGCTCGTGTTCAAGTTTTTCAATTTGAGCACGACTTGCGGGCTCTCCTCCTTCAACACTTTCACCATGTTGTTCTGCGCGGAAGTTCTCATGTTCCTGGCTCATTATTTCTAGTACCGTGCCCACCATCATATTTAAAAAGATGAAAGCAGTTAAAAAGATAAAACTAAGGTAATAAATCCAACTTAACGGATGCACCGTCATCGTTTCATACATTACGTCCGTCCAATCTTCAAATGTTGCCACTCTAAACAGTGTTAACATCGATATTGATACATCTCCCCATAATACTTCATTAATTTGATTAAAGAACATACTGCCTATTGCTGCGTAAATATAAAATATAACGAACATTAGCAAACCAATGTAGCCCATACGCGGAATTGCTTTAAGTAGTGCATTAATCAATAAACGTAATTCTGGCACCATAGACACTAATCGTAAAACCCGGAACACTCTTAATAAACGTGCTAATAAAACACCAGAGCCGCCATCAGGCACTAAGCTACCAATAACAATTACGGTATCAAAAATATTCCAACCGTTATGAAAAAATTTCTTTTTGTTTGGAAAAGCAAGAAAACGAATGACAATTTCAAAAACAAAAAAGATAGTGATTCCTATGTCTAATACGGCTAAAACAGAAACAAAGTTTTCAGGTAAGTTATGCGTTTTTACACCAATGAGTAATGCCGACAGTAATATGACCGCAATAATAATGCCTTGGAAAACTTTACTTGAATCAATTTTTTTAAGACGTGTCTGAGCACTTAAAATAAAGCTAGTCATATTATCTATTTACACCAAGAGCTGTGTCACTAACAAACGGATTGGTTAATCGTTCTTGACCAAAGGTACCCATAGGACCATGTCCTGGAATAAAACGAACATCATCACCAAGCGGAAAAATATTATTACGTATAGAGTTGATTAATGTCGCCTTATCACCCCTTGGAAAATCTGTTCTCCCAATTGACCCTTGGAATAAAACATCACCTACTTGTGCTAATTTAGATTCACGATGGAAAAAAACCACATGACCTGGAGTATGTCCGGGGCAAAAATAGACTTCCATAACAATGTTGCCAAAACTAACCGTATCATTTTGGTCAAGAAAGCGATCAGGCGTAAATGATTCAGCGTAATTAAAACCGAAACGTTGCTTTTGGTCTTCAATTCTATCTATCCAGAATTGATCTTCTTTATGTGGGCCTTCAATTTGAACATTATAGTGTGTTGCTAAAGCGTTGGTAGCACCCGCATGATCAATATGCGCGTGAGTAAGAAGGACTTTAACTAAAGTTAATTTATGCTTCTTAATAGCAGCAATTACTTTTTCAATATCGCCTCCAGGGTCAACAACTGCAGCTTCCATTGTTTCGTCGCACCAAAATAAAGTGCAATTTTGTTGAAAAGGAGTAACGGGAATAATTTGATGTTGCAACATAATAAACTCTTTAAAAAAGCCAGAAAATTTTTACATGATAATAACATAAAAAATAGCGTTTAAATCCTCTTTAATAACCACAAAAAAGAATAATACTATTCTTCTTCCCTGCTTTACTCTTACACCTATACTCGGTAAGCTCACAAACCATAAAACTACCCTTAATAATTATAAATTCTATGTCATCACTCCCTTCTACCCGCGATTCATTTCATTCTAGGCTTGGATTTATTCTAGCTGCTGCTGGCTCTGCCATTGGTTTAGGTAATATTTGGGGGTTTCCTACTCAAGCAGCCAATAATGGTGGTGGCGCCTTTTTATTTGTTTACCTTATTGTAACGATATTACTCGCAGTGCCGGCCCTCTATGCTGAAGTTTACATTGGTAATCAGGCACAAAAAAATCCAGTAAGTGCACTGATAGAAGCCTGTGGTAACCGTTTTAAAAATACCGGTCGCAATGCGGGTATTATTGGTTTAATTGGCGCAATGATGATGCTAAGTTTTTATACTATTGTCGCAGGTTGGATGTTAGCTCATGCGTTAAGTGCCTTATCAGAACTACTCGGTTTTATTGATATTGCTAATTGGTTATCTACCTCAAGTACTGCTCGTAATATTATTTTTACACCGGTTTTTATTGTTTTGGGGGCTTTTATTATTCACAAAGGAGTTCATGCGGGTATTGAACGATGGACTGGACGATTAATGCCTCTTTTATTAATAATGTTAATTGGCTTGGTAATTTATATCTTACAACAAGAAGGTGCACAAGAAGGGCTTGCTTTGTATCTAATACCTGACTTTAAACAAGTTTTAGAGCCAAAATTAATTATTTCCGCAATGGGACAAGCTTTCTTTTCTCTTTCAATTGGTGTTGGGGGTATGATGGTATACGGCTCTTACATGAAAAAAGGCCAAGACATTGGTAAGCTGGTGTTATCTATTGCGGCATTAGATACCTTTATTGCTTTTTTAGCGGGCTTACTTATTATACCTGCGTTATTTGTAGCGCAACATGCAGGACAAGAGGTTTTTCGCGAAGGTGATTTAATTGGTGAAGGACAATTAATATTTCAAATTCTTCCTTCGCTATTCGCTTCCATGGGCTCAGCAGGTTTAATTGTTTCATTTAGTTTTTTTACATTATTGTCAATTGCGGCTCTTACCTCGACAATTTCATCAACCGAAGTACCCGTGTCTTACTTAGTTGAAGATAAAAAAGTCAACCGAAAACGCGCAACATGGTTAGTCTCAGCCCTAGTGTTAATGTGCAGTATGACTTTAGTTGCATTTTTTGATGTGTTATTTGGATTAGTTATTCAACTACTGACAACAATTTTACAACCTTTAATGTCACTATTTTACTTCATCGTTATCGGTTGGATTTGGCAACGTGGGAACCAATTAACTGATTTAGCAAAATTACAAAGTAATCGTAAATTGAACGCTTTTGGCTTCTATTTACGTTACTTCTGTCCTGTTCTCCTCATTATTGTGTTTATTAATGTTGCTTTTTAAAATTGATAAAATGTAATCTCAACAACTTCTATACTCAAAAGTATTAAAAAATTAAAGAATAAAAATTAAAGACTAACTTGCATCAGAAATAGCACCCACAGCAGGTGTTTCTTTTAGTTCAACCTGCTCAATTTTTTCAAACCGGCTAGATATTTTGTCTGCTGACGTATGAATTTGTTTTACGTCAACAGCAGCTTGGTCGATATGCTTAGCTAGATTAGCAAAACGCCCTTTAAAGCGATTAAAATCTTGTGCTAAATCTGACAAATGTGCCTGAATTATGTGTATTTGTTTACGCGTAGCTTCATCTTTTAACACTGACCGTGCCGTAGTTAAAATAGCCATTAACGTAGTAGGTGAAGCTAACCAAACACGTTTTTTATTGGCAAAGTCGACTAAATCACTTTGATGACCATGAATTTCAGCAAAAATGGCTTCGGCGGGTATAAACATAATGGCCCCATCTGCCGTTTCATTATCAATCAAATACTTATCACTAATGTCATTAATATGTTTTTTAATATCGACTTTAAACTGACGTTGTGAGGATTTTCTATCGGCGTCACCTTGCTCAAAGTCCATCATTTTTCTATAATTTTCTAATGGAAATTTAGAATCAACAACTACATTGCCCGTGGGTTTTGGTAAAAATAATATGCAATCGGCTATCTTACCATTTGATAAGGTGTGTTGTAGGTTGAAACTTTGCTCAGGTAATACATTTCGAATTAGCGAGTTTAATTGTACTTCACCAAATGCACCACGCGAACGTTTATCATTTAATACTTCTTGCAAACTCACTACATTGGTTGATAATTCGGTTATTTTTTTCTGTGCATCGTCAATTAATGCTAATCGCTGTAAAATATCACTAAAGGTTTTAGTTGTTTTTTCAAAGCCTTCAGCTAAACGTTTTTCAACTTGACCACTAATTTCTTGTAAGCGCTTATCGGTAGCTTGTGTTAGTACATCAATACGTTTAGTCATTTGATCACTACTTTGAATCAATGACTTACTTAACTCTTCTCTATTGGCTTGCGTGGTTTTATTTAAGTGAGTTATTAACTGATCAAGTGTTTGATTTTGGTTATGGTTTAAATTTTGATTAAGTTGTTCTTTTTGGCTACTCAACTCTCTTAACAGTTTAATACGTAAATCAGCCATTTTTTGCTCAAAGGCACTTGAGAGTATCAATTGTTGTTTATCAAAACATTGTGCCAACACATTGTTTTGTGTGTTTGAAAACAGCTCAACTGTTGATTGTAATTTCGTAATTTTAAGACCTTGCCTCACTACAAATAACATCAATATTAATAAAGCCAACAATGAACAGATAACAAAAATAATCAAAAATTCAGGTTGTTGTAGAGAAAATACCATATGAGGAAACCAGAGTACTGTAAATAATAACAGTTATTTAATCATAACTTTTGATAATCAACCAGTTTTTTATCATGGTTAGTTAAAACAACACCAAGATACACCTAAATCCGTCAATATATCGATAGAGTAATTAAACAGTGTCAAACAATTTTAAAGCGAGTCGAGACTAGATTATTTAGCTGATAAAAATTGAGCAATTGTTAACTGTTTTAATAAGAGCCTAAAATATTAAACCTAAAATACGATACAGAAACAGCTAGGTGTTTTTATTAACGATTATTAATGGTAAAATAATAAAATTATGACCCTAGTGCTGTATTAGCGCTATTTATGTATTTGTAGAGAAAAAGATGAAAACCCATTTCGATGAATTATTAGACTTTCCAACTGTTTTGAATTTTAAAGTAATGGGCGTTGCTTGTGATGAATTGCCTGATTTAATTATCGCTGAAATACAGAAGCATACGCCTGGCGATTACGTCCCTAAGTTACGCCCTAGTTCCAAAGGTAATTACGTTGCTGTATCAGTTGCAATAAAAGTGTCAAGTAAAGAACACATAGAACAAATTTATGAAACACTTAATACCATTGAACAAGTTCGTTACGTTTTATAACTAGTTAATTTACAAGATCAGTTTAATAAGGTTTTTCGTGAAAAATGCATTAATAATTCGTCAACTTTCAACTATGAACTACAGTACAGTTTGGCATGCTATGCAAAACTTTACCGATAATAGAGATGATAAAACGTGTGATGAGCTTTGGTTAGTTGAGCATCCACCCGTATTTACCCAAGGGCAAGCAGGTAAAGCTGAGCATTTATTAATGCCTGGCGATATTGAAGTTGTTAAAGTTGACCGTGGTGGTCAAGTAACATATCACGGCCCTGGACAATTAGTTGTCTATTTTATGATTAACTTACGCCGACGAAAAATGGGAATCAGGCAGCTGGTTACGTTAATTGAAAATGGTATTGTAGCTGCCCTCAAAGATTATGATATTAATGCTTACCCTAAACCCGATGCACCGGGTGTTTATGTTAATGGCAATAAAGTAGCATCGCTCGGTTTACGTGTCAGAAAAGGCTGTTCTTTTCATGGTTTAGCCCTAAATGTCAATATGGACTTATCGCCTTTTCTCAGAATTAACCCCTGTGGCTATGCGGGTCTTGAAATGGTACAAACTTGTGATCTAAAAGGACCACAAACTATAGAAAACGCAAGCAATACCCTAGTAAAACAGTTAATTGACCTGTTTGATTCCACCAATGTTGAGTATCAAACAGGATTACCCCAAATCGATATAAACGCACTTAAGCAAGAGCCAGATAATGCCAAATAACGACGTTACCATACACAATGCTGCAGCGAATACTGTGAAAAAATCAACCAGAGTAGCACCTGGTACTAAGCTTCGCGACGCCGATAAAATGGCACATATTCCGATTAAAGTAGTGACTTCAACTCGCGAAACTATGTTGCGTAAGCCTAGTTGGCTTCGTATAAAGTTGCCTCGCACCAGTGAACGTGTAGATAAAATTAAAGCCAATTTACGTGAGCATGGTTTGCACTCTGTTTGTGAGGAAGCTTCATGCCCTAACCTATCAGAATGTTTTAATCACGGTACCGCCACCTTTATGATTTTAGGTGACATTTGTACCCGCCGTTGCCCATTTTGTGATGTAGGTCATGGTCGTCCATTGGCAGTAGACAAAGACGAACCAAGAAAACTGGCATTAAGCTTAAAAGGCATGCCATTAAGTTACGTGGTTATTACCTCAGTTGATCGTGATGATTTACGCGACGGTGGCGCACAACAGTTTGCTGACTGTGTTAGAGAAATTAATGAACAAGCACCTAACACAAAAGTAGAAATTTTAGTGCCTGATTTTCGTGGTCGTATGGACAGAGCACTAGAAATATTAAATCAGCATCCACCCCATGTGCTTAATCATAACTTAGAAACAGCACCACGCCTTTATACCAAAGCGCGTCCGGGTGCTAATTATCAATGGTCTTTAGATTTATTGAAAAAATTTGGTGAAGCAAACCCAGGTGTTACTACTAAATCAGGTTTAATGGTAGGTTTAGGTGAAACTAACGAAGAAATATTACAAGTAATGCGTGACTTACGCAGCCATGGAGTAACTATGCTTACTATTGGCCAATACCTACAACCTAGTAAAGATCACCTTCCGGTAGAACGTTATGTTCATCCAGATGAATTTAATATGTTTCAAGAAGAAGCCGTTAAAATGGGCTTTGAACACGCGGCCTGTGGTCCATTAGTTCGTTCTTCTTATCATGCTGATAAACAAGCGGCAGGTGAAGAAGTTAAGTAAATAGGTTTACTAGATAAATACATAAATAAGTGAGTACACAATATTTGTCTACTCACTTTTTTATGGAATATGTTTATTAATTTAGTTAAAAAGGTTGTGCCGCTCATGTCTGAAAAAGTAATTAAGTTTGAATTTGAAAAACACAATAAAAATAGTACAAGGTACAAAGAAATATCTGAAAATGGGATGCCGCCTGTTTTAGGATCGATATACGTGCAAAAATGGTTTGCTGGTAATGCTAAAAACATTGAAGTGACTATTAAAACAGAAGACTAGCATAATGACTCAAGCTAATAACACTACCTATAGTATTGCTCAATTAGGGCATCCCGTATTAAGAGTAAGAGCAACCGAAGTAAACCATATTCTTGACGATGAATGTCAACAATTAATTACTAATATGATGTTAGCTGTATCACAAGCGGGTGGTGTTGGTATTGCCGCACCACAAATTCATCACAGTAAACGCATTTTTATCATGTGTTCTAAACCTAATAATCGCTATCCAGACGCACCTCTAATGACACCAACGGCAATAATAAACCCTGAAATATTGCATTATTCTCATGAAAAAGTAAAAGATTGGGAAGGCTGTTTAAGTGTTCCAAGTATGCGTGGATTAGTACCAAGACATACCGAAATCACCGTACGATATTATGATCAACAAGGTAATGAACAAAATAAAGAGCTTTCAGGGTTTATTGCGCGTATTTTCCAACATGAATTAGACCATTTGAATGGGTTAACTTTTATTGACCAATTAGAGTCAACAAAAGATCTAATCAGTGAAGTTGAGTGGTATCGACAATTTAGTTAACTTTATCAATAATACAGCAAGGCACAAACAAAAACCTTGCAGCAATACCTTTATTAGCAAACTACCAATAAAAAAACGTAAACGTATTAACTCACTCATTAAATATATTCAAAAAACTCCCTAAGAAGGTATTGATAATAATTAATAATGATTGCGGCAAGAGATAACTGTAATATGACTATCACTCACGGCATAGACTAAACGATTAGATTTATCTATGCGCCTAGACCAAATTGATTAATTTCTTTCCCTTAATAAATACTCAATCGCAACATTATAAGTAGGTCCTATGAGTAAAGTTTTTACCAAACTAGTAAGCCAATCAACTCATTTTTTAGAGCATAAAAATGACCTAGAACTATTGGCTTTAATTAAGCAATGTCACCCCGCTGAATTGGGTCGACTCATTGAATCGCTACCCAACAAATATCGTGACGACTTTTGGATCTTGATTCCAATAAAGTATAAAGGAGAAATCTTACTTTCAGTTCACCAAGAATTGCGCGTTTTCTTAATTAAAAAAACCAGCGAAGCTGACCTTCTTAAATGTTTGTCGACACTTCAAATGGATGAATTAGCAGATATTGATGTTGATTTACCTTTGCCTGTTATAAGCGCCATGGTAGAAGCCATGGATAGCCAACGAAAAGAACGATATAAAACAGTAGCGTCTTTTCCTGATAATACTGCAGGTGGGTTAATGGATGTCGACGCTACCGCAGTTAGAAAGGATGTTAGCCTTAAAGCTGTCTATCGTTATTTATGCAAATTGAGAAAAAAAGAAGGGATGCTACCGGAGCAACTAGACCAATTAGTTGTCGTCGACAGGAAAAACAAAGTACAGGGAACTTTATACCTTAGTGACCTGGTTTCATTAGACAATTCATTGTCGGTTGGCGATGTAATGAAAAGTGACGTGCCATTAATCGATTCCTTGCAATCAGCAAGTCAGGTTGCGCAAATTTTCGAAGATCACGATTTAATATCAGCCCCTGTTGTAGACCAAAATAATTGCCTTTTAGGGCGGATTACCGTTGATGATGTTATCGATGTGTTAAAACAAAATTCAGAAAAACGCTTATTAGCCTCAGCAGGTCTTAATAAAGAGTTAGACATGTTTGCTCCGGTATCGCATATTTCTTTAAATAGAGCTATTTGGTTAGGTACCAACTTAATCACAGCATTTCTTGCTGCTTGGGTAATTGGTTTTTTTGAATCATCAATTGAACAACTCGTTGCATTGGCTGTACTAATGCCTGTTGTGGCAAGTATGGGGGGCGTAACAGGAAGTCAAACACTAACAGTAGTAACAAGAGGCATCGCGCGGGATTTAGTCAGTAGTGCTAATATAGTTTCGCTGACTATTCACGAATTAAAAGTATCATTTATTAATGGCATATTATGGGCAAGTGTTGTTTTTATCATTACTTTTTTTTGGTATGACGATTGGAAATTAGGTAGTGTTTTCGCACTCGCATTATTTGTAGTCAGCCTCACAGGTACACTTTCAGGTGCGCTTATTCCTATTATATTGAAAAAAATTGGGGTAGACCCAGCCATAGCTGGTGGCGTTATCTTAACAACCATTACTGACGCTGTAGGTTTTTTAATATTTTTGGGTACAGCAACTTATATTTTAATTTAATCTCAAAAAACCAACTGTTATTTGTTCTATTGAGTGCTCACGGAGAAGCTATCGCTTAGTTTACTAAGTAAATGATACTGTACCGTGATCTCGGTTGGAAAATGCGACAAAAGAAAAGTATATAAGGCTGCAATGGATCATATCAACTAGAGAAAATTTTACGTTGTTGCCTATTTTAATTTGTCATCGTTGAGCATGGAATATTGAATAGCGATCATGCTTCGTCCAATTAAATCCTCTCGATCACATATCAATTTTCTAGCAAATATCATCCTCAAGTAATGCTGCTATTTTTCCATCGGCAATTCGCACAATTTTGTCGCAATTGACAGCGACGTTGCTGTCATGAGTCGATATTAAAAATGTTGTGTTATCAGTTCGATTAATATCACGAAGTAAATTCATGACTTGTTTTGCTGAGTCTTGATCTAAATTGCCCGTTGGTTCATCGGCGAACACAAGTTTTGGGTTATTTATCAACGAACGTGCGATAGCGACTCTTTGCTTTTGCCCACCAGATAATTGACTTGCCAAGAAATTGCTACGGTCGCTCAAACCTACTTTGTCGAGTAATAACAAAGATCGCTTTTTAATGTCAGCGGTTAACCGCCCTCTTGGCGCAGCAGCAGGGAAAGCCACATTTTCTAATGCAGTAAAATCTGGCAATAAATTGTGATATTGGAAAACAAACCCAAGGTGTCGATTACGATAATTAGATAACTCAGCATCTGACAAATCCGTTAATGAATTATCTAACAACATTAACTTGCCTGATGTTTGCCGCATTAACAAACCAAGAATATTAAGCAAAGTTGACTTCCCTGAGCCAGAAGCGCCCTGCAATGCGATCATTTTTCCTTGTGGAATTGTTAAATCAATGCCTTTAAGAACACAGGTTTCTTGTTCGCCATTACGGAAAGTTTTTATAATATTGTTAGCTAATAGCAATGTGCTATTTGTGTTACTCTTTACTATTCTGCTCACTACCTTACTCATTGTTGAATTGCCTCAACAGGGTCGACAGCAGATGCTGCTCTTGCTGGTAATACTGCAGCTAAAGCTGCTCCAACAATAGTTAATATTATTACTAACATATAACTGCCCTCACTTGGCGCTATCGGTAACATTGCACTTCCGTCTGCCTTGGTGATAGAGGCTAATTGAACACATAATTGATAACCTGCAGCAGCGCCTAAAAAAGCACCTAATGCTCCAATAAAAACACCTTGGAAAATAAATACAGTGGCGACAAATTGTCGTGATATTCCAGTTGCGCGCATAATGCCAATCTCGGCACGGCGGCGATAAGTAGATAATAAAAGTGCACTAGAGATAGAGATAATAATTGCCAACAGTGCAAAGCCTTGAATAAAGTTACCTGTGCGCCCTTGAGCATCTGTGGCGTTTTGTAAACTCTTGTTTTTTTCTTGCCAAGGTGTGGATTTTAATTGTGTCGAATTTTGTAAGATCTTTGCTATAGCGGGTGCATCGGCAGGATCATCCAGTTTTAAGCCCAATGATGTTATGCCATCGGGCAAGTCAAATAATGGCCTTGCAACCCTTATTGATAAAAAACCAACTCGTTGATCTAAATTAGACAAGCCCACTCTAAAAATACCCGTAATAGACAATAAACGTTCTGAGCCACGTTCCGATTTTAATAATACTGGCGTACCAACAAATAAGCCTAATTCATCCGCCAAATCAGCACCTATAATTAAGCCACCCGTAGTCAGATCGGCCGTCCCCTTTATAATGTAACTACTAATCTTAGTAATAGCGTCAATTTTACTAGGCTCTACGCCTTGAATGGCTATTGGCTGAGTTGCTTCGCCACGAACCAAAAATGCATTTCCATCAACAATTGGACTGATAACACTGACACCAGGAATTGACTCAGCAATTTCAATAACTTGCTGCCAGTTACGTATTTGTTTGCGTTGTAAAGTAGAGACTGGCTGTGCCACAAAGCGAGAGTCAGCGGTTAATACTCGCGCTATTTTATTTACCGGTTCCAGTTCTATATGGGCAATTTTACTGGTGATTTCTTGTGTTAAAAAGAGACTTAAGCCGTTAATTAACGCGGTAATAAATACAAACACCACAACGCTAAGCGACACTCCAAGTACCAACAATAGTGTTTGCAGACTGTTTGCGGTGATATAACGCCACGCGACTAACAGTGAAAACGGCATTAGTGATCCTCTTTATTTGTAACTAAAGCACTAATACCCAAAAGATTAGTAACCTGTAAATTTACTCGCTGGTTTTCATCTAAAGCTTTAGCGGCAATAGTCGCATCAAGCGCAACTAAGGTTTTAGCTGCCAGTCCTGTTTTTAATACCACCGAGCTTCCTGGCCAATCAATAAAAGTAACAACATTAGATTTAACACGTTGATCTACCACGCTATAAACCAACCAAGTATTACCTTCTTTTCTAAGTGCACTCCTTGGAACACTTAACGCTTTATCAAAGGATTGCACTGATATATTTACATCAATAGAACGTCCCGGCACAAAGTCAGGATCCGCTTTATCCAACATTATGCGTGTGAGTCTTGAGCCGTTTAACGGATTTACTCTTGGCGATATTTCAGATATATAGCCTTTAACCACGTCTTTTTTACCCGTAGGTGCAAGCAAGGCTTTCATTTGTAATGTGAGTTCTGAAGCATAAACCTCATCAATTTCAGCTTCAATTTCAATTGGACCATCTGAGCCTATTTGGAAAAGAGTGTCACTAAGACCAACGACTTGCCCTTGATCTATCGGGCGTGACAATACAATACCGTTAAGAGGACATTTAATAAGGTAATCGTTAACACGGATAATTGCTTGGTTTCTGGCTTCTTTTGCGCCAATTAATTTTGATTTAGCAGTAGCAAGATTAGCACGGGATTGATCCAGTAATAAATTGGCAACTAAGCCTTTTGTTGATAGTTCAGAAATACGGTCAAAGTCTTGTTGTGCAAACTCAAGTTGCGCCTCAAAAGTATTTAAGTTGGCTTCTGCTTCGGCAAGTGCGGCTTGTTGGGAAGCAGAACGCAACTCAGCTATAGTCTGTCCTACTTTAACTGGGTCGCCTTCATCCACTAACAAGGTGATAATTTTACCAGGAAATTCGACTCTAACATTCACTACATCTTTGGTACGAACGCGTCCAACAACCGCTAATACTAACTCAGCCTCGCCAGTAATTACCTGTAAAACATCTATATTTAATGGCGCGCTACTTTGTTTATATCCATAGTTAGCAATAAATACTAAGACTAGTAAAAAACACATGATCAAAAATGATTTTTGATATTTACCCATGACTAAAGTAACTTCCTACTTATATGAATTTGTTGCAATTATAACTGTAATTAAAACAACTTAGATTAAAATAGTAACAAACTTACTCTCTAAATAATAACGTCAATGTGAGTCTTAGCGATAGAATAAGATTTAGATCAAAAAAAGACGCTATTATGCGCCTTTTGTATCTTCATATTTATCATCCCGTAGCCTGTTTCATCAACCAGTATTAGTTTCGTTATCTAACCCGCATAAAAATGTTTTTCGAGCCGTACGGCTACAAATATGATAATACGGCATGTCAGACAAACTGAATTGTTGTGATCAAGGCTTAGGCATGACCTTCTCTAAAATTATTTAACAGGCACTGTATCAAAGGCCGGAATATTCATTACTTCGTTCAGCCATGGCACCGCCGAGCTAAACCAAATTTGGCTTTTAGGTACCAATATAGCGCGCTGATCAATACACCCCGCTCTGATGCCATAAACTCTATTTGAAGTATCCACAGATGTGGCGTAAATGGCACTGCCACAGTTTTGACAAAACCCTTGAGCTCGATGGTTACCACTCTCTGCCACTTTTACGTATTCTTTCGGTTTACCTTTAGTAAAATTTAAGCCCTCAGGTTCAGAAACGACGACACTTCTAAAAGCGGTGCCCGAGAGTTTTTGACAATCATGACAGTGACATAATAACACTTTATTTTCATCCACTTCAGCTTCAAATGTTATTTCACCGCAATGGCAACTACCGTTAATATACATCATTATTTTTTACTACACTTTATTTACGTTATGGGCCAATATTAAAATAATATAATTTTTATCTAATGCTATTTCTTAAAATGGGTTAGATCAGAATACATCTGACTAACTTGCTCATCGTTATATGTTTATCAACATATAACGATGAGCAATGTGATCATTTTATTATTTCAAAAGCATGTAAAATAAAATGAGCGACTCCTAAGATAAAAACTTCCACCATAAGAAAAATAGACTAAATAAAGTTAATACTGTTAAACAAATTAAAGTATAAACTTTAAACCAGCCTTGTGGCTTGTGTTCATCGCCGACATCAGCACCCATCATGACTTTGTAGTTTAACCACGCATATATCGGAGCACTCACAAAAGACACGGTAGTCACAAAATCTAGCAGTGCTTTAATATCAGCGCTAAAATCACTAATAATCCACCAACTGCCAACAACCAATAATGCCAATGAAATTATATAAGCTTTATTGGCCTTGCTTTGTGTTGCTTCATTTTGTTCGTTACTTGCCAATAAAACAGCACGCTTCCAAACTTGTGGAAAGCCATCGGCAACGGCAAACGTTGTTGAAAATAAAGCGATAAAGGTTACCAGTGCCATCAATAACCAACTCCATTCACCTAGCGCTGTGCTATAAATACCAACCAATTGTCCAGCAAAAGCTGCGGCTGATTGAGCAAAACCTTCACCTTGACCAAACATTAATAATGCGCCTAGCCATAAGAAAATAACGGCCAGTAAAAAACTCGTAAAATAACCAATATTAAAATCTATTGTGGCATTTTTCGCTGCGGCTTTACTTGGTTTTTCAACCCGTGAAGTCGTCCAAATAGAATGCCACACTGACACTTCTATTGCTGTTGGCATCCAGCCAATAAGAGCCACAATAAATGCGATACTTGCCGCTGAGGTTAATGAGATAACCGGTGCTTCACCAGAAGGCATAAAGCCTAAACGATTAATGGCAGCAAACCAAGCTATTACGCTTGAGATCACTAAAATGAGCATCATCCATTTTAGCAAGTTGCTCAATAACTTATAGTGACCAATAACTAAAACAGCACAAACAATACCAAGCACAAGTGCTGCCCACTGCGACAAAGAGAGTACATCACCGAATAAATTCATCGCTAATGCCGCGGTAACTATAGTGACGCCTGATTGCACAAAAAACATGGTTGCAAAGGTTAAAAACAGAAATAAATAAAAGGCCCAGTTACCTACTCGCTTATAGCCATCGAGTAAACTTTTACCAGTAAGTCCGGCATACTTAGGGCCAAATAAAAAGAAGGGATATTTAATAACATGAGCAAGAATAATAAAACCTAATAGCGCAAAGCCAAAGTCGGCCCCTGCTCTTGTGGCCTGCACAATATGCGAAACACCAATGCTAGTTGCAGCCCATACAATACCTGGACCTAAAAGTGCGAATATTTTAGAAAATTTCATAAAAACCAAGGGTAAGTTGTCATTCACGATAACTTAATACCTAACCCTAAATTTTGCAAATTTTTTCAATAGTTAAACCGTCAAATAAGGCAATATATTTTAGATAATCCAACTAAAAGCTCTTCTGCATGCAACGAAACAATACTATAAGCTCAATATGTTCTTATCAATCCTAAATTTGAATAACTACACTTGAATAAGGGATACATAGCATTAAAAATAATTATGAGGTTTTAAATTGATATACCAATGTTTTAATTTTATCGGTTAGTTCAGAAGTGACTTGACTGTTTTTTGCCGTTTCTTGAGCGCCTTGTGCTGTACTATCTACATGATGAGAAATAGTATCTACATTACCTTTTATATCATTTATTGATGCATTTTGCTCTTCGGTAGCAGCTGCAATTTGATTGTTAATATCATTAATTAAAATAACAGACTCAGTGATTTTATTTAAAGCGTCTTCTGTTTCACGCGTTTTAGAGACACAAGTGATAGTACGGTTTCTACTGTGTTCCATTACTTGTACGGCTTCTTTTGCGCCAATCTGCAATTTTTCAATCATTGATTGAATCTCAGATGTTGCGCTTTGGGTGCGTTGAGCTAAAGTACGTACTTCATCTGCAACAACCGCAAAACCACGGCCTTGCTCTCCCGCACGGGCAGCCTCAATGGCCGCGTTTAATGCTAATAAATTGGTTTGATCTGCAATACTACGAATCACATCTAACACCGAACCAATATTATCTGTATCTTCTGCAAGTACATTAATTACATCTGAAGCATTCTCAATGTCATTGTTTAATAAGTTAATATCATTAATTGCTTCATCAACAACTTTTAGTCCATTAGAGGCAGCTCCATTTGAAAGATTGGCCAAATTAACGCCTTCTACTGCATGTCTTGCTACCTCTTGAACTGCTGGCAGTATCTGTTCAAGTGAAATTAATAATTTTTCAATCCCTTGTTTTTGTTCATTAATCGCTTGATCAGTTGACTTCGCGGTTGCACTTAATTGTGTTGATAAAGAGGTTATTTCACTAATCCTCCCTCGTAATTCAATGACAACGTTTTGTATATGATTCGCAAAAAGATTAAAGCCTCGACCTAATGAAGACAATTCATCATTTCCAGTATCCTTCAGCCGTTGACTTAAATCACCGTCCCCCCCCCCTATATTTAACATTGCATCAATCGCTTGCTGTAATGGTTTAAATAAAGCCTGGACGATAACAAATATTAATAAAATAACAAATACAGCTATTACAAGTTGAATAATTTGACTCACATTTAACCAAAACGAAGCATCTTCAGATGATACTTTTAATTCTCTTAATGTTCGTGTACTAAGCGTGTTGAAAAACTTGTTAACAGGTTCCATGATTTTAGTTACTTCACCATGATAATCATCGTTAAAGACAATCCGTAAAGCAAAATCTCGAACATTTTCCCCGACTAAAGGAGAAAATGGTCCTTGAATTATTTGCCCAGCCTTAATCGATTCCATTGCTTGTGTTTCAGTTTTAATTAGCGCGGCAGAGTTAACCCCAGCCTCATCTAAAAGTGCGAATTCTTGCGAAGTGAAATTCAATTCTTTCATAATCTCACTTTGCTTTTTAAGTTGCCCGCGATATAGCAATTCATCTACATATTCGGGCCGTTTAATTTCACCACTACGCCATTTTACAATATCCCAATAAGCATCCCAATATTTTTGCTCTCCCGTCGCAACATAAACACGACCTAATCGTGTTAGATCCATTGATGTTTGACGAAATTCATCTGCGAGAATATAAGAAAGATATCGAGTATGACTAGATTTATTTTGTTCTTCATTTTTAGAGCTAGCAATATTCTGAGAAAATATAGCTGCTGATATTAAAAGAATAATTGCGGTCAGCATGGAAATTAAACGAAATTTTATAGTCATAATTATCCTAAATAACTAGAAGTGGCTTATATTTTAATTGCTTAACAACAACCAAAGCATAGTTTGTATTTACAAAAAATCACTTTTTATTCATTAAAAGTTAACTAACCTCCGGCGAAGCCGGAGGCTTATTAGGTTATGCGCTCAAAGGGCTAAAGTAAGAATGAGCAAAAAACTGGAAAACCAAAAATTTTTTACAGAAAAATTATTATTAATCAATAACGAGTACATGACAATAAAGCAATTGATTGATGCTATTTACCTGGCCCAAAACCTTAATTTCTTAACATTTGATACGCTAGGTTGAATCTTATACATGGGTAATATTAGCGATTGCTAATAGCAATATGATAGAAATTTTGATAGTGATAAATGAATGGGTCTTCGTAATTGGTTTTTACTGGCTATCTAACATTTACCAGTATGTTCAGCAATCGAAGCTAATTTTCTAAAGAGCCTACAGCACTTTGATAATCCTTTTCGAAACGACTGGTTAGGGTCAGGGACGTTCACAAATTCGAACCGCGATATACATGGCAATGATGTCAGCAATCCAATGTAATCCAGTTTTCAAAGCAACATATCAACGATTAGTTGCGGCAGGAAAACCGAAGAAAGTAGTAATAATCGCGTGTATTAGAAAACGAGTTATTACACTCAATTCGATGGTAAGAGATGGTATTTATTGGGATCCTAAAATGAATTAAACATTAAGGTTTGACACCATAGTCACTTGTTAGGTGTTGGTTGCCCAGTCACCTACGAATAGCAATACTATTACAACTAAGATTAATATAACTAATAATTTAGCTAGAAAATTTCCAGTTTTACTACCACCGTTTTCTAGTTTAATAGTGCCGTCTGTAATTAGATCATTTTCACGTTTAGTTACAACTGGAATACCTAAACCAATTACAGACAGTACAACAAACAAAATAACAACACGGAGGTTGCCAACACTTACCTTTTTAATGTT
>Ga0055584_100002380_pt1 | contig 18576 bp, 14 predicted proteins | sample OSDHelmetaG_FD_58716 | JGI IMG/M metagenome (GOLD analysis project Ga0055584, IMG submission 58716) | Pelagic marine sediment microbial communities from the LTER site Helgoland, North Sea, for post-phytoplankton bloom and carbon turnover... | ecosystem: Environmental > Aquatic > Marine >... | reverse complement strand
GCTCACATGCGCTCGGTCGAATTGGGTATGGAAACCCACTATCTGCAGGAGTTGAACGAAGACAGCCAGTTCCCCGATGATCATTTCGACGTGGTGACCAACAACCTGTTGTTCCACGAGGTGCCAGGGAAAATCGCACGCGGTATTATTGAGGAAGCCTTCAGAACCCTACGGCCAGGCGGTGTTTTCTATCCGATCGACCTGTTTACGGGTAACCCGCCTAACGAAACCGCGTTTGGAAAGTTCTGGGCATGGCGGGATTATCGTTGGAATGAAGAAGTCTGGCGGATGGAATATACGGCCTTGGACATGGCCGCTGAGATGAAACGGGCTGGCTTTATTGTTGAACAAGGTCCGGCGGCCCGACGAGGGACCAAAGGGAACATCATGGGGACGAAGCCTGCTTAGGTTTGGTTAGAGAGGAAACAAGACATGCTTAATCGAAGAACACTATTTCAGGCCTCAACAACGCTGGGTGGCGCTATCGCTGCATTTTTTGGTGGCCGCAAGGCTCAGGCTAAGATTCCAGCCATCGCAGATGTCGAACCCAGAGGCACGGACCGGCGTTTAGAGCGCTTGCCGACCTTGGACGTAGAGAGCCGGGAAGATTTCCTGACCCATTTTCGCATTTGGGTAAACCGGGATGTGCGAAAGGTTGCCGAAAAGCGTGGAGAGGCGATTATGGCGGCGAGGGGGCTCGATAATCGCACACCTATGTCGCACGATGACGCGGTCAAGTTGCTCGATGGAGATCACATCATCGGTTTCAGTGGTCGGGCGTGGATCAGCGGTCAGCAGTTGATGTGGAAAAACCTGCAAGACGAGTTCCATGGCAACGCCGACGCCTATTTGGCCGAAATGGAAGCGACGGATAACGCGGGACCGGGCAAGCTTGAACTCAATCCCGATATGTACATGCCGAAGTACACGAAACACGAAATCCATATGCAGCCTGGCGGCTACGTCGGCGATCCACTCGGTGGGTATGTCTACCATTACGGGACCAACAACTTCTGGGAAGCCCGTAACTATCAGGATGAGATGCATGAGCAGCTGGTAAAGGGCGTGCCGGTTCCTAAGGACGGGAAGATCAAACGCATCCTGCATATGGGGTGTAGCTCAGGTCAGCTGACTTTGCGACTTAAAGAGCTCTATCCGGATGCCGAGGTTTGGGGTGTCGATGTCGGCGGACCTATGGTGCGCTATGCCCATATGCGCGGTGTAGATTTAGGGATTGGCGCTAATTTCCGCCAGGCGCTAGCTGAAGATACAGGTTTCCCCGACGGCTATTTTGATATCGTCACTTCATTCCTGCTGTTCCATGAGGTCAGCTCAGAAGGGGCAGAGGACATCATTAAAGAAGGGCACCGTCTTCTCCGTCCAGGTGGTGTTTTCTACTCCCGTGATCAACGGGATTGGACCAAGCTGCGTGAACGCACCGCATTTAGCCGGTACCAGGCCAGCTGGATTTGGCGGTGGAATCACGAAGTCTGGCAGCGTGATCACAACAGCAACGAATATCCCAAACTGTTGTCCGAAGCCGGGTTCGAGGTCAGCAACCCGCGTGGTGCCAAAGCGGTCGGCACGGCCAGTTCTGAACTCATGGGAACGAAACCGGCTTAAGCTGCCCCCTCATTTAGTTGCGGGTATGAGCAAAAGTTATTGCGGAGATTACTAGAGGTATTGGCATGTATGTCGGTGCTAGGAGTAGGCTCGTGATCAACGCACACCACGAATGTCATTAAGAGGTCTAAGCATGCTTGATCGTCGCACTCTTTTTTCAGCGTTTACTGGGCTCGCCACTGCAGCGGGCAGCGTTTTCGGAAGCCGTGATGCGAAGGCGGCGCAGCCTAGCTTTAAAGGGGATTTGGATCCTCGTGGGACAGTCGGGCGGCTGGAACGTTTGCCGACTTTGGACCTTGAAAGCCAGCAAGACTTCCTGACGGGGTTCCGAACGGTTACAGGTCGTGGATTCCGTCGCACGGGGTCCAAGCGCATGGCGGCCTTGTTTGAGGCAGAGGGGTTGGATCCCTATGGCGATCCGCCCATGGAGACCATCCTGAAGATCGCTGAAAAAGATCATATCCTTGGGATGCACTGCCGCACCTGGGTGAGCATGCAGCAACTGACCTGGAGTACGGTTCAAGAGCTGGTTTATCGCGACCCGGACAAATATCTGGCTGAGCTAGAAGCCGCGGACGATGCGGGTCCCGGCACGCTGGAATTGAACCCGGACATGAATTTACCGGACCATGTGAAGCATGAAATCCACATTATGCCGGGCGGTTATGTGGGCGATCCCCTCGGTGGTTACGTTTTTCATTACGGCACCAATAATTTCTATGGCGGCAATAACGATCAGGACGAAATACACATCGGCTTCGCGAATGCCGTGCCAGTGCCCTCGACGCCTCAGCCTGACGGACGTCCGCTCCGTATTTTAGACGTCGGTTGCACCATCGGGCAGATGACGGTGGGTCTTAAGGAACGCTTCCCTGATGCAGAAGTGTGGGGCATTGATGCCGGTGGGCCTATGGTTCGTTATGGTCATATGCGGGCGGCTGATCTGGGCGTTGATGTTAACTTCGCTCAACGCCTCGCTGAGGATACTCAGTTCGAAGACGGCTATTTTGACATCGTGACGTCTTACATTCTTCACCATGAAATGCCTGCGGAAATTTCGCGGCAGACGGTGAAGGAATCCTTCCGTATCTTGCGACCTGGCGGTGTGTTCTTCCCGATCGATTTCTACACGGGTGAGAATAAACCGAGCCCCAGCGCGGCTCAAAAGTACCGTCATTGGTGGGACCATCGCTGGAATAATGAAGTCTGGTGGGACGAATACGACGATCTAGATCTTCTGGGTGAGATGAAATCCGCAGGCTTTGATGCGACGGAAGACGGCCCAGCGGCTTGGATCGGACGCACAAACTTGCTTGGCATCAAACCCGCCTAGCAGGCTAGGACTGCACGGTCCAAACTCATTGGAGACGTTGATATGCTTGATCGCCGCACCCTTTTACCAGCCCTAACCGGACTAGGGGCTGAGATTAGCGCTGTCTTCGCCAGTCGTGATGCCAAGGCTGCAAAACCCAGTTTTCAGGGCGACCTTGATCCGCGCGGCACAGTCGAGCGGCTTGAGCGCCTCCCGGACTTGAACCTGGAAAGCCAACAGGATTTTCTAACCGGATTTCGAACCTTTACGGGGCGAGGGTTTCGTCGTGCGTCAGCTGAGCGAATGGATAAGCTATTCCGCGCGAAGGGTCTCGATCCCCACGGTGATCCGTCGCTTGAGACCATTCTGGACGTTGTCGGGGATGATCCGGTTCTTGGGATGCAATGCCGGACGTGGGTTAGTCTTCAGATCATGACCTGGGGCACGATTCAATCGCACCTCTATCAGGACGCGGACAAGTACCTGGCTGAGCTAGAAGCGGCTGATAATGCTGGACCCGGTACTTTAGAACTAAACCCGAATATGGATTTACCGGACCATGTGAAGCACGAGATTCACATCATGCCGGGCGGCTATGTTGGTGATCCGTTGGGCGGTTACGTCTATCACTACGGCAACAATAACTTCTATGGTGGCCGCAACGATCAGGACGAAGTGCAGACTGACTTCGCCAATAAACTCCCAGTGCCGTCGACGCCCCAGCCTGAGGGCAGGCCGCTCCGCATTCTGGAGGTAGGCTGCACGACAGGGCAGTATTCCATAGCCCTTAAGGAACGCTTCCCCGAAGCCGAGGTGTGGGGCATTGATGCGGGTGCGCCGATGCTCCGATACGCCCATATGCGGGCCGTAGACTTGGGTGCCGATGTTAATTTCGCCCAACGGCTGGCTGAAGACACCAAATTTGAAGACGGCTATTTCGATATCGTCACGTCATATATTTTGCATCACGAGATGCCTGCCGAGATTTCAAAGCAGACAGTGAAGGAAACCTTCCGGGTTCTACGGCCTGGCGGGGTGTTCTTCCCGATTGATTTTTATACGGGTGAGAACAAGCCGAGCGCTAGCGCATCTCAAAAGTTCCGTCATTGGTGGGATCACCGCTGGAATAACGAAGTCTGGTGGGATGAATATGACGATCTGGATTTGTTTAGGGTGATGAAAACAGAAGGCTTTGAGACCACAGAAGATGGGCCAGCCGCGTGGATTGGCCGCAAGAACCTGATGGGTATAAAGCCGGTATAAAGCCCTAGCAGAACATTCCAATCAGAATTAGGAACAGGCAATGTTTGATCGCCGAACTTTCTTTGCAGCTTTGAGCGGACTTGGAGCTGCTTTCGGTTCATTGTTCGGCGGCCGTACCGCTGAAGCAGCGAAACCTAGCTTTAAGGGTGATTTAGACCCCCGGGGCACTGTGGGTCGGCTTGAACGGTTACCGACACTAGACCTTGAAAGCCAACAGGATTTTCTAACTGGATTCCGAACAGTAACCGGGCGTGCTTTCCGGCGGGTGGGGTCTAAGCGCATGGCAGCTTTGTTTGAAGCGAGGGGGTTAGACGCATTTGCGGACCCTCCCATGGAGACCATTCTTGAGATTGCTGAGAATGATTACATCTTGGGGATGCACTGTCGTACTTGGGTGAGCATGCAACAATTCACCTGGAGCACTATTCAAGAGTTGCTTTATCGCGACCCCGATAAATACCTGGCTGAGCTAGAAGCGGCTGATAGTGCTGGACCGGGCACGTTAGAACTCAACCCGGATATGCATCTACCGGATCATGTGAAGCACGAAATTCATATTATGCCTGGCGGCTTTGTCGGCGATCCTCTTGGCGGTTACGTCTATCACTATGGAACTAACAATTTTTCGGGCGGCCGAAACGATCAGGATGAGACGAGTATAGGCTATGCTCATGCTACGCCTTTGCCTGCGACACCTCAGCCCGGAGGTCGACCACTTCGCATCTTGGAGGTCGGGTGTACGATTGGTCGGATAACCATCGCTTTAAAGGAGCGGTTTCCTGACGCGGAGGTCTGGGGTATCGACGCTGGTGGACCCATGGTTCGCTATGCCCATATGCGGGCGGTAGATCTGGGCGTGGAGGTTAACTTCGCGCAGCGTCTCGCAGAGGATACTAAGTTCGAGGACGGCTACTTCGATATCGTGATGTCCTATATCCTACACCATGAAATGCCAGCTGAGATTTCCAAGCAGACGGTGAAAGAGATACACCGGATTCTGAGGCCTGGTGGGGTTTATTTCCCCATCGATTTCTACACGGGAGAGAACAAGCCGAGCCCGAGCGCCAGCCAAAAGTACAGGCGCTGGTGGGACCACCGTTGGAATAATGAAGTTTGGTGGGAGGAATATACCGATCTTGATCTCTTTGGCGCTATGGAATCCGCGGGTTTTGAAACGACGGAAGACGGCCCAGCCGCTTGGATTGGCCGCAAAAATTTAATGGGGACTAAGCCGGTTTAGGCGGTTTTTAGGCAACCAACGTCCGGTATTCCTTTGATTTCGGCGCTCCCTAGGGTCATCATAGGGTCATAACCTTTTCGTTTTGACCCAACCTCCGGGGGAGGATTTGAGATGATTGATCGCCGCACACTATTTGGTGCCACGGCTGCAACCGCGACTTTTTTGTCGTCGTTGGTAAAGGGCCGTAAGGCTGAAGCAAAAACGCCGGCCAATTATACTTTCAAAGATGTTGAAAAACGGGGCACTCGTGGACGGCTTGAACGTCTCCCGGCGCTTGATCTAGAAAGCAGCCAGGACTTCCTTACGGGCTTTCGTAATTTCGTCAATCGCGACATGCGCCAAGCAGCGCAAAAACGTCTCGCCGTTCTGATGGAAGAACGCGGCTTAAGTGCTGATGATGATTTACCGCTCGAAGAACTTCTGCCGATGATTGAAAACGATCACCTGATTATGGGAAGCGTGCGCGGTTGGGTTTCCAACCAGCAGCTCACCTGGAAACAGGTCCAAGATTATTTCCATGCCAATGCGGACGAGTATATGGCTGAAATGGAATCAGCGGATCATTCAGGTCCAGGGTCTCTAGAACTAGATCCGGATTTAGTCCTTCCAGACTACACCAAACATGAAATTCACATTCAGCCGGGCGGCTATGTGGGTGACCCGTTTGCTGGGTACATCAATTACTACGGCGTGAATAATTTTTACGGCGGCAGCAACTACGACGATGAAGTTCAAGCGGCCATTGCCGAGCGTGTGCAGATTCCCAAGGATGGCAAAAAGGTGATGCGGATTCTTGATCTTGGCTGCGCTACCGGGCGTTTAACCTTCGCCATGAAAGATCGTTTCCCCGATGCAGAAGTCTGGGGCATCGATGTGGGTGCGCCGATGGTGCGTTTCGCCCATACGCGCGGTGTTGATCTCGACAAGGATGTCCACTTCGCGCAGCGTTTGGCGGAAGACACGAAGTTCCCGGACAATCACTTTGATCTGGTGATCTCGTATATCATGTTCCACGAGGTCACGTCGGAAGCTCAGGATAAGATTATCGCCGAAGCAAAACGAGTTTTGCGCCCCGGTGGTGTGTTCTTCCCCATGGATTTCCTCACTGGAAAACAAGCACCGAAGAGCACGGCCTATCGTACGTTCGCCATTTGGCAGGATCACAAGTTTAACGGTGAGCCATGGCGGATGGAATATTCGTCTCGCGATTTTGGAGAGTTGGTTAAGCAACATGGGTTTGAGGTTGATGAAGACATCAGGCCAGCCCGTCGTGGCCATGGCGCTATCATGGGCACCAAACCTGCTTAGAGATAGGCACGCGTATGGAAATTTAAGAGCCTCGCCAAAAGCGGGGCTCTTTTTTTTGATGGTTATCAGTTAGGGGAGGTGTCTCCCGCGAATGGCTTACTCGGTATGCTTCGTTTGAATGCGGCTATAGAAGGTATCTATTGTCGCTGCCAAAGTATTGTCGATAGCGTCTTAGGTCTAGGTGCATTCATATGTGTGTCATCGCATGTAAAAATAATTGTAAGCAGGATCATTATGTTTCGTATTCGAATTGAGACTCTTGCTCGCACGATATCTGCGGGCGGCCTACTTTTTGTGGCCGGTTGTGGCAGTCTTGAGCCGTCGTTAACGCGTGACAACGCCTCCATAGCGGCACTCGTAAACTATACCGAAACCCGTGAAATGTGCCGCGATCGCAGCGCAACACGTAATGCCTATTTTGGTGATTTGCATATACATACTGCGTACTCTTACGATTCTCGTCCGCGAGGGACGCAGACGACCCCGGCCGATGCTTATCGCTTTGCCAAGGGCGAACCCCTGCCAGTTCCGCCCTATGCGGCAGACGGCACCCCGTTCGCGATCCAACAACTGGCGCGCCCTTTGGATTTCGCGGCAGTCACCGATCACTCCGAGTTTTTCGGAGAAATGACTCTCTGCTTTGACCCAGACAGCGCCGCGTATGACGTCAAGTCCTGCCAGATGTTTCGCAAAGAGAACGGTGAGGGCCTTACGCCCTTTTTCCGCATCGTGAGCAGTGCCGAACCCAAGCGCATGGCAGATGTCTGTGGTGAAGACGGCGCGGCTTGCTTTGAGGCGTCCATATCGCTGTGGCAAAACACGCAAGAGATGGCCGAGGCCGCTTATGACCGGACATCAAGCTGTGAGTTCACCAGTTTTGTTGCCTATGAACATACGGGTACGCCGAACGCCAACAATTACCATCGCAATGTCATTTTTCGGAATGACAGCGTGCCCGAGCGCGCGATCTCCTATATCGAAACCCCGACCGACCACGAATTGTGGGCGCAATTAACTGAGCAGTGTTTTGACGGTGTTGAAGGCTGCGACGTCCTTGCTATTCCCCACAATTCAAACATCAGTTCCGGGGCGATGTTTCCGTCTTATGTTGCGGGGTTTGAATCTACGGATTTAGCACGCGACATGGCAGAAATGCGCAACGCCATGGAACCCATCATGGAAGTGTTCCAGCACAAGGGGAATTCCGAATGCTTTAATGGCTTACCGGACATCCTCGGCGCACCGGATGAGCTTTGCGAGCAAGAGCAAGTTCGTACGGTGGGGCGGGTCGCCGAGTCATTTGGTAACAAGACCACGATTAGGTTCTGTGAAGAGGGTGAAATTGGCACTAGAGGATTTAGCCGTTTTGGCTGCATCTCGAAGAACGATTTTTTCCGGAGCGTCCTCTTAACCGGATTGCAGGATGAAGCCGTGATCGGGATAAACTCCTACAAACTCGGCGTTATCGCGTCGACAGACGCGCATACCTCTCTCGCCGGGGCAACCGATGAACAGAGCTACCAGGGCCATCTCGTCCCGGAAGGAGTCTTCGACGCCCGGATGACGGAACGCCAAGGGGGAGTGTTCGGGTTGAATAGCAATGCTGGCGGGCTGGCCGGTGTCTGGGCTGTTGAAAATTCACGCGACGCCATTTTTGAATCGCTACGGCGGAGAGAAGTGTTCGGCACCACGGGCACTCGGATTAAACCGCGCCTCTTCGGCGGTTGGGACTTTGCGAAGACCGCCTGTGCTATGACTGACCAAGCTGCGCATGGTTATGCAAATGGAACACCCATGGGCGGCGACATCAGCAACGGTCCATCCGGGCGTTCACCAAAACTTTTTGTTTCCGCGATCCAGGACCCCGATGCAGCGCAGTTGCAGTCGCTACAGGTCATCAAGGGGTGGGTCGATGGAGACGGTCGGTCCCACTACAAAATTTTCAACGCCGCCGGTCATGAAAACCACGACGGCGACACGGATCTGGAAACAGGTGCATGGAGCGGCACGGGGTCGGCGTCGCTGTGTACCGTTTTTGAAGACCCTGAATTCAACCCAACTGAGCCTGCGTACTACTACTTAAGAGCGGTGGAAGTGCCGACGTTGCGTTGGAGTTGGGCTCAATGCGTTGCGCTGCCAGCTGAGGAACGTCCAGACGCGTGCAACAACGACGCGCCAAAAACAGTACAGGAAATGGCGTGGACATCTCCTATCTGGTACCTTCCTCCAAAGTAATCGACAGCACATTTGACAGTTAAGAGCCTCGTCAAAAACGGGGCTCTTCTATGTCCGGCGCAAAAATGGACGCGGGATATCAAACCGTTTGCTGTTGGCGGTAGAGCAATGTTCGATACCGCGAATGAGATAAGCGAAAACTTCGTAGTAGAGGGTACATAATGAAACGCGCAGCGCTTTGCTTGCTTGGGGGGCTATTTTTCTTAAGTGATGTGCCGGACGTTGAGGCTAAGACGATCGGCGCTGCATCCTGCAAGATGCTTGCGGCAAAAGATTTCGACTCTGCTGTCGGGTCACAAGTGACGATTACAAAAGCCGATGTTGTGGTCGCTGATGGTGACCAACCAGCACACTGCCATGTTCTCGCGACCATTGCGCCGTCAAACGGTGTGGAAATTCAACTGCCATTATCAGAGTGGAACGGCCGGATGCTCTTCACGGGGTGCGGAGGATTATGCGGTTTGATCCGGACGACCCAAGGGGCGGATGCTCTTACGCGCAATTATGCGGTTGCCACGTCTGATATGGGCCATCGCCTTGCGCCGGGAGAAAACCCTCGGGCTTGGACGTTTGACGAAGATTTAGTTGAAGAGTGGCAGCATCGAGCGACCCATACAGCGACGCTTCTCGCCAAGGCTGTGATCGCTACGGCGTATGGAAGAGAGCAGGACTACGCTTACTTTCGCGGCTGTTCAACAGGGGGGCGTCAAGGCTTAACAGAGGCCCTGATGTATCCAGACGATTACGATGGCGTGATTGCTGGTGCTCCGGCGGCGCAGATGGTTACACCAAACAACGTGTTTGCTTACGCGTCCAACACTCGTCCAGACGGCACTAACATCCTGACGGCTGATGCGATCACGTTGCTGGCTGATGCTGTGTTGGCGGCGTGCGATATGGATGACGGTGTTAAAGATGGCGTGCTCGGTAATCCCGCCCAGTGCACGTACAAGCCTGAAGCTTCGCGGTGTGAAGGAACGTCCACGGATCGTTGTCTAACCGACGAACAGATTGAAGCCGCGAATAAAGTTTATGATGGAGCCCGCAAGGCCGACGGGTCGCCGTTTTATTCCATGGGGTATGCAAAAGGGTCTGAGCGGGATTGGATTGCTGGATTTATCGGAACCAATGGCAGAGGACCGCGTCGTGCCGGAAGTGCCCAGTTTACGGTGGAGCGCAAAATAGGTCCGGATGCGACTTTGGCTGATTTTGACTACGCGAAACATGGGACATCAGGGAGCCCCGTTGGCGGCCTTATTGATTTCGGCACTGATGGCAAAAAACTAGCGAGCTACATTGATGATGGCGGCAAGATCCTTCTCTATCATGGATGGTCGGATACTGACGCCACACCGGCTTCGTCGTTCTATTTTTATAACGCCCAGGCCGAAGCGTTTGGAGAAGAAAACCTGCCAGACTTTCTACGCATGTTCCTGTTCCCAGGCATGAAACATTGTCGCGGTGGCAATGGCGTGAATACAGCAGATTATCTCGATGCGATTGAACGCTGGGTCGAAGAGGACGAAGCACCAGAAAGCCTGGATTCTTACGGCACGACTGAGGAGCCGTTCAACTACATCGCACATCCACTAGACCCAAATGGGGTGGTCGCCGGACGCAAAATATTTCCGTATCCGGCTTCGTCAGTGTACGGCGGATCAGGTGATGTGGCGGATCCAGAGAATTGGATCGAGAACTAAGTTTTATCCGTCAATTGGGGCAGGGACGTCTGCTTCGCCAAGAATAAGCGCCTTGGCAAATTCTGGTGCGATGAGGTGGCAATAGAGCGCACCGCGAAAGCGGTCGGGTGCCATCTTGAAAATTATATTGGTCCAGTCGATTTGCATGCGTTTGCTTTGAATATGCACAGCGCCGTTATCGTCGCGGGTGGCGAAGTCGAAAGGCTTAGTCCAGGACTGCCCCGTCATGACTGAGGTGTCGTCTTCGAACACAATCTGTGCGTCGGTGAGGGTGCGTCTTTCAGATTCTTCTGGCGTTAGGCTGGCGATTACGGCTGCGACGTTCTGTTGATTGATAGCGGCGCAGGTCTTCGCTTCGGCGTTCGCTTTGTCCTCACCATAAACGTCTTGAATGTGGTCGGGCGTCTTCATTTTGCACGAGACCATACGCGGTAAACCGTCATCGCCAAGCGTCGTGAACTGTTCGTTACGAAGCGGATCAACGCTCGCCTTGGATAAGACGAAGGACTCAAAATCCGGGTGAACCATGTTATCGGCAGGAACTTTATTACCCATGATGGACGTCTGAATTGATGTGCAGAACGTGTCCGTTATGGTTGCTTGGCCATCAGCGGCAAGGGCGCCATTTGTGGATAGAAAGACGCCGAACAGTGATGTGGCAAGAATACGCTGGCTGGTCATCTCGTCTTTCCTCACGTTGTTAGTCTTCATGGGGTTCTGGCATCGGTAATACATTAGCCATCACAACGGCGGTGACCAAGAGGGACGCGCAGACGATGAATGGGGCAGACGCGTTAAGCTGATAGCTAATCGTGCCGAGAATAGGCCCGATCATGAATCCAACGGCTTGGAAAGCGCCCGTGAGTCCTGCCATGCTGCCTTGATTCTCAGGACCAGCGGCAAGAGAGGCCGCCGTCATATAGGCAGGCCAGCCGACACCACTGCCCAGCCCAAAGAGCCCCATAGCGGCAATGAGCCCCCAATAGCTTGGGGCTATCATGATGAGAAGGACCGCTACGAAGGCAACTGGCATGCCGACGTTGATCATGCGGCGAGGGGACCACTTAAGGCGCGGGATGACGCCGATTTGAATGATGATCTGTGCAATGGCGGAGACGAAGAGTGCGATCCCAACACCGCGCGCTGTCTCGGCGGTGCTGAGGCCGAAGGTATCCTGCATATGGAAACCGAGGATGACGATCATTGTCACGTTACCAAGGATGAGAACCATAAATCCAAGGGCGATACTGAGCACCGCCGGGGTCATGATATGGCGGAAACCAACTTTGTCTGACCGCTTGTGGCGCTCTGGTTCATGTAGGCAGTAGACGTAAAAACCGACAGCAGCGACACCCATCATTGTGATGATGTAGAAGGGCGCCGTTGGAGATAGGGAAGAAAATCCTGCTGCGATGGCTGGACCGACAACTGAGCCGAAGCCCCAGGCCGCGGTGATCATCGCAACGCCGCCCGCCCGATTTTCCTTGCTGGTCATGTCGGCAACCATGGCCATCGTCGCCGGATAAATGGCGCCAGAGGAGAGCGTATAGAGGCCGCGGATTGCGACAAGGATCAGAAAGCACATAAAGGCGCTGATCGTTCCGGCCAACCGCATATCGATCGTAAACGCGAACGCCGCCGTCATGATGACGTAACCAACAGCGCCCACCAAGATGACCTTCTTACGACCCCAGTCTTCGCTGATTCGACCCCATACTGGGCCAGTAATCAGCATAAATGCCCCACCAACTGCCAAAATCACGCCGACTTGCCACTCCAGAAAGCCCATGTCGCGGCCCAGTGGAGGCAGGATCGTGATTAGGAAGTTATTCCCGATAGCGCTGATGAGCATCCCATAGGCGAGGACCAGTCCGGTCGTCTTGGGTAGCGATCCGGATGGGGCAACAGGGCTGGTCGTGTCGGTCATTGTGTAACTTTCATAAGGGTAATGGGCTGCATACGGCTCTCTTAGGTCATACCGATCACTTTGAAGGGCCGTAGGATATGAGTTGACCGTAGAATGGGCAGCCGGTTTATGGGCCGCTGTGTTTTTAGATGCAAAGAGAAATCCTAAGTTTTCTGCACTTTTTTGGCGCTAATCCGCCCGTTGAACAGTGGTCGAGCTGCACGGATTTGGGAATCTGGGTTAGGCTAATTCCAAGGTTAGACGGATCGAAAGTCAATTTTTCTTAATTATATCAAACACTTATAAATAATTTGGACCCTTGATCGTGTGCATAAAGTAATCCAGAAAAAATTGACCACGATCAAACCGGTTTCAATCCAATAACCTCATAGATGTCGTATAGTTTATGAAATTGAGTGCTCAAGGCATCAGAGTGGGAGACGTATAAAATGTATGTGAATTTTTGGTATCCGGTTTGTGTAAGCGACGAGCTGACGGATAAACCGATCCGCGTGCGAATTCTTAAACATGACTTCGTTGCGTTCCGGGATAACAAAGGTCAGCCGGCTCTGTTGGCTGATACCTGCGTTCACCGTGGCGGCGCGTTATCTGGTGGTAAGTGTAAAGAAGATGGCACGGTTCAATGCCCTTATCATGGCTGGCGTTTCACCGCAGAAGGCGAATGCACAAAAATTCCATCTCTTGGTATCAACGGTAAAATTCCTGCCCGTGCTCGAGTAGATGCTTATCCGACCGTCGATAAATACGGTTTGGTTTTCGCCTTCCTCGGTGATTTGCCGGAAGCGGAACGCCCCCCGATCATGCCGATCGATGAGTACGAGACAGACGGATGGCGTGCGACCATTCAAACGTTTGATGTGGATTACAACTACGAGCGCTCCATCGAGAACGGTCTAGATCCAGCGCATAACGAATATGTGCACTCGACGCATGGCTATAACGGCGAAAAAGAAGAAGAGTACCAGGTCAACGAACTAGAACCCTATAAGAACAACGACTGGGGTTTCGGCTTTATGCATACGTTCGATGCGCCGCCGCTCAAGAACTGGTTGATGAAGCGCTTCCGCAAGGAAGGCGGCAAGATGCAAGCCGGGTCAGGGACCTATGGGCCGAACCACATGTGGACCTTCATCCACCTGTCAGAAAAAATGCATATGCATCAGTACATGTTTGAAGCGCCCATCGAAGAAGCAAAAACACGTATCTTCTTGGTTAATCTGCGCAACATGGCGATTACCAAACGCGAGTGGTTGAACAAGTTCTTGGATAAGAAGATCAAAGAACGGAACATGTTTGTAGCGAGTGAGGACATCGTTGTCGTCAACAAGCTCGAGCCGAAGATGACGCCGCCGACAATGACCAAGGAAGTGCTGATGCCGCACGACCGTGTGGTTGTGCAGTATCGCGGAAAGCTCAAAGAGTGGGAGCAGAAAGGCTGGCGACTAGACCATATGGCCTTGAATGAACTCACGGCGAAAGGTGATGTTATTACGGCTATTCCTTGTCCGTATCGGCGAGAATCAAAAGCGTGGGCCCTTGATCCGGCCCCTGTGTTCGATGCTTTACCTGAGGCGGAGCCCATTCGGGAAGCCGCTGAATAGCAGACTTTAAATCGTTTGATGGAAGCGCCGGTCCTTGTGGCCGGCGTTTTCTTTTGGCTAAGGACTTGCGCTTTATGTTCGTCTTCAGAAGACTACTGTTCACAAACGTTTTGGGGTGAGTGGCATGAAAAAAGAAGTCAGCGAAGTAATCGTTAAGGGGTGGCAGCCCGAAACAGAGGAAACCCATAAGCGTTGGCTCTTGGCAAAGCATCCGAACGGGACTCCGACCGTTGACGATTTTAAATTGGTTGAAGACGTCGTTCCGGCCCCAGCTCCCGGACAGGTGCTTGTTCGGAATCTATATTTGTCCGTTGATCCTTTTCAGCGACTGGTGATGAACGCGACGCCTCGGAATGTTGAGGTTGTGCCGTTGTACGGGGTGATGCTTGGCGATATCGTGGGTGAAGTTGTGAAGTCTCATCATCCGGATTTCAAAGATGGAGACGTGGTCAACGGGCTTCTCGGTTGGCAAAACTATGCACTGACACGCGGGATAGGACATTACATCCACAATAGGTCTGGCTTGCGCGTCGTCGACGAAACTTTAGGTCCGCTTAATACGGCAGCCAGTGTGCTCGGACGCCCCGGCATGACGGCTTACTTCTCGATGATGTTGGAGTGCAAACCGAAACCCGGAGACGTCATGGTCGTCACCACGGCAGCAGGGGCCGTCGGGCACTTGGCTGGCCAGATTGGAAAGATACACGGCGCGAGGGTGATCGGGATTACGTCTTCGGAAGAGAAAATCCGTTTCCTCACTGAGGAAATGGGTTTCGACGCGGGCATCAATTACAAAGAGGTCAATGACATTGGTGCCGCGGTGAAACGGGCGTGCCCGAATGGCGTCGACATTTATTATGATAATGTTGGCGGACCCATGGGCGATGCGATCGTCAAACAACTCAATCCGGGCGGCCGGGTCTCGTACGTTGGTTCCACTGAGCAGTACAACACGTTTGAAGATGACGGCTCACCGTGGACATGGAAGATGGATAAACCGATGTTCATTATCCATGATTATATCGAGCGCTACGACGAAGGCCGCAAGGCTATGAGTGAATGGATCAAAGACGGCAAGTTGAAGTACCGCGACGACATTGTTGATGGCCTCGAAAACGCACCAGACGCCTTTGTCGGCTTGTTCAAGGGGACTAACGTGGGCAAACGCTTAGTGCGCTTGAATCAAACCCGTTTAAATGGCGAACCAGCCTAGTTTGACGAAAACGAGGCTAGGTCTTCTGGCTTGACGCGTTGCGTTTGTCTTAGCTGGTCATCCCATTCGCCAGACAAAAAGGCGCTGATGTCAGCCGCGAACAGCTCAGGCTCTTCGATGTAGGGGTAGTGCCCAAGGCGGTCGTACTTTTTGACGATTGTCGGTGCGCCGGTCATCCAAAGCTGCATCACATTGGCTTCAAGGTGCATCACAGTTGGATTCTCCATGCCCCACATAATGAGTGTCGGGGCTGTAATGTCATCAAGAACAACTTCTGGGTCTCCGGTAACGTACTTACGCCTAAAGATACGGGCCGGTTCTCCGCGATCAGCACGGCGGTTCATATCGTAATTCATCTCGATGTGGTCTTCGGTTGGAGGACGAGACGTCACATTTAGATTGAGAGCAGTCTCCCAATAACTCCGTGGTTGGTGGTAGCTCAGCATCCAGCGGCTGAGTCGACTGCCACGTGCTCTGTTCGGATTGGTGATGGCAGTCCGAGGCATGCCAGCAGAATTGATTAGAACGAACCGATTGAGCTTCTCTGGATTGTTCGCGGCATAGCGAAAGGCGACCGTTGCACCGGATGACGTGCCGATCAGATGAAACTTTTCAATGTCGAGTGCTTCGGTGAGTTGTGTGATGAGTTCTTGATAATGCTCAACAGAGTACCGGTTCTTTTCGTCAAAACCAGTTAGGCCAGCGTTGGGATAGTCAAACCGAATAACACGAAACTGGTCAGTCATGTTTTCGACCATGCCATCCCAAGCCCGCAGGCTATGAAAAGACGCATGGGACAACACAACAGCGGGGCCTTCGCCTTGATCCATATAATGGATGTCGATGCCGTCGAGAGTGATGTACTGGGAGTCTGGCATTTCATATTTGGCGCGAAGATCTTCCAGCGAAATATCAAATCCGCCCGACGTGAGCATATAAAGCCAAATACCAGCGGCTGCAGCGGCAGCGATGACGATGACTCCTAGGCTCTTTAGTGCGAATGGCATGTTTAATTCCCCTAAACTCTCTATCCACGCTTTGTACTTATAATGGGGTGATAACGCCGGTTTGGCTTGTCCCGCTACCAGGTGGGTCGACCAGTGGACATCTAGTGGATGATACGCTGTATCCTGAGTGTCACCGTTGGCGCTGCCGCGCCTTTGCACAGGCCAATATCAAGCTATCAAGATTAGAACCGGATTTCTTGTTCGTCTCGAATCAATGTGAGTCGGAATTGCCACACCCTTGATTCTATTGAAGAAACCATAAGGTGTTGTCTTGACCGCGTGACTCCGTCGTGATTCCATCCTCTCATGGTTAAGGGGGAACATAGCAAGAAGGCAAAACAGGTGCTCGCGCCTCTACTCGGCGCTGCCCTCGTAACCTATTTTGCGTATCACGCTGTGCAAGGTGACCGCGGTTTGCTTGCATGGTGGCAGGTTCGTCAGCAAATGGCGGCTGCCGAAACAGACCTCGCTCTCATTCAGGCTGAACGTGAATTGTTAGAAAGCCGAATTTCTTTGCTCCGGCCTGATAGCCTGGATTTAGATATGTTGGGCGAGCAAACGCGACGTGTGCTGGCTTTTGCTCAGCCGAACGAATTCCTGATCATTCCCGAAAACCGCTAGTCTCTATTTTCTGTTGGACCGCTCGTAAGACCGCTTTACTGCGAGTTTTGCGGTAGTGCGCGCGTTATAGGCGCCGATAACGAAACGTCTTATTTTACCGTTTCGAATAGAATAAGTTCTATAAATAGGGCGATTATTGTAATTAAAATACCCTATTGAGAAAGAGCATTACGCTAAAAACACTGGTCTGACAGTATATTAACTCGATTTCAGTTCATTAATAAATTGTGCAGTGCAAACAGTGGGTTAACCTTAGTTTTCCTTGCGTTTGTGCGGTTGCGCTGCGATAAACCGCTCATAAGAGGCGCCAATAAAACAAGAATATATGCGCCCGAAACAGGAATGGGGATCCCGCATGGCCGCTCGTAAGTCCGCGACCGCTAAACCATCTGCATCAAAGACGAAGAAGACATCGAAGAGAACCGGTGTCTCTGAACCTTCTACCGATCAGCAGATCCAATTTTATAGAGACATGTTGCTTATTCGGCGTTTCGAGGAACGGGCAGGGCAGCTTTATGGGATGGGTTTGATTGGTGGCTTTTGCCACCTGTACATTGGCCAAGAAGCCGTCGTTGTTGGGCTGCAGGGAAATGTCATCGACGCAGATACCCTGATCACCACCTACCGAGATCATGGACACATGTTAGCGTCAGGCATGGATCCCAAAGGCGTCATGGCTGAGTTAACCGGCAGAATTGATGGGTATTCTCGCGGCAAAGGCGGGTCCATGCACATGTTTAGCCGGGAAAAAGGATTCTTTGGCGGACATGGCATCGTTGGCGCGTCTGTGCCGATTGGCACAGGCTTAGCGTTTTCTCACAAGTACAACGAAGATGGCGGCGTGAACTTTTGCTACTTCGGCGACGGGGCGACAAACCAGGGTCAGGTCTACGAAGCGTTCAATATGGCAGCGCTTTGGAAGTTGCCGGTGATCTATGTCATCGAGAACAATAAATACGGTATGGGGACATCGATTGAGCGCGCGTCCGCATCTATCGATCTTTATCGACGTGGGGAAGCATACGGCATTCCTGGCAAAGTCGTTGATGGCATGGATGTGGCTGCAGTTTATAAGGCTGGCCAAGAGGCCGTCGAATACGTCCGTGGCGGCAACGGTCCCATAATTCTAGAAATGAAAACGTATCGGTATCGTGGTCATTCCATGTCCGACCCGGCCAAATATCGGTCGAAAGAAGAACTCGCGAAGATGCGTGGCGAGCACGATCCAATTGATCGTCTTCGCTTTAAACTTCTTGAAGACAAAGCCCTTGATGATGAGGCTTTCAAAGAGATGGATAAGGCGATTAAAGCGCGCGTTACTGAGTCTGCCGAATTCGCTCAGGCCTCGCCTGAACCAGATCCAAGTGAGTTGTTTACCGACGTCCTTCGCGACGTTGCCTAATTTGTAGAGCACTGTTTAAGGCTCTTTAGAGCCTTGCACTGCTAGGCCTCCATAGGAGGCAATGAAGGAGTATTTATCCGTGGCGACGGAAATTTTAATGCCCGCGCTTTCCCCAACGATGACT
>Ga0055584_100002379_pt1 | contig 18581 bp, 13 predicted proteins | sample OSDHelmetaG_FD_58716 | JGI IMG/M metagenome (GOLD analysis project Ga0055584, IMG submission 58716) | Pelagic marine sediment microbial communities from the LTER site Helgoland, North Sea, for post-phytoplankton bloom and carbon turnover... | ecosystem: Environmental > Aquatic > Marine >... | reverse complement strand
ACGAGGACCCGGCGGGCGTTCCCCGCTACCTCGCGGCCGTGCACCAGGGGATCCTCAAGGTGATGTCCAAGATGGGCATCGCGACCCTGCAGGGGTACCGGGGCGCCCAGACCTTCGAAGCCCTGGGACTCGATCGCGACTTCGTGCGCCGCTACTTCCGCGGAACCCCGAGCCGGCTCGGCGGCCTCGATCTCCGCGACATCGCCGACGAGTACAAGCGCCGCTTCGCCCTCGCCCTGGCGCCCCGGTCCCCGTCCGCCCCCCCGCTCCCCATCGCCGGGCGCCGCCGCTGGACCGACCAGGGCGAGGCCCACGCGTGGGGGCCGCAGACGCTCCACCTGCTCCAGCACGCCTGCCGCTCGGGCCGCTTCGAGCTGTTCGAGCGCTTCGCCGCCCGCATCGACGGGCAGCACGAGGCCGGCCACAGCCTGCGGGGCCTGCTCCGCGTGCAGGCCGAACCCATCCCCCTGAGCGAAGTCGAGTCGGCGGCGTCCATCGTCAGCCGCTTCCGCACCGGCTCCATGTCCTACGGCTCCCTGGGCGCCGAAGCCCACGAGGCACTGGCCCTGGCCATGAACCAGCTCGGCGCCGCCAGCAACTCCGGCGAAGGCGGCGAAGACCCCGGCCGCGGCACCCCGGACCCCGACGGGCGCTCGCGCCGCAGCTCCATCAAGCAGGTGGCCTCGGGGCGCTTCGGCGTCACGACGACCTACCTGGTCTCAGCCGACGAGCTGCAGATCAAGATCGCCCAGGGCGCCAAGCCCGGCGAAGGCGGACACCTGCCCGGCCGGAAGGTCGACGCAGTCATCGCCGAGCTGCGCTGCAGCACCCCCGGCGTCGGCCTCATCTCGCCGCCGCCGCACCACGACATCTACTCCATCGAGGACCTCGCCCAGCTCATCCACGACCTGCGCTGCGTGAACCCCACCGCCTCCATCAGCGTGAAGCTGGTCTCCGCCGTGGGCGTCGGCACCGTGGCCGCGGGGGTGGCCAAGGCCGGAGCCGACCGCATCCTGATCTCCGGCGCCGGCGGGGGCACCGGCGCGGCCGCGCTGACGTCCATCCACCACACCGGCCTTCCGTGGGAGCTCGGGCTGGCCGAGACCCACCAGGCGTTGGTGCGCCATGGCTTGCGCGCCGCCGTGACGCTCGAAGTCGATGGGCAGTTGCGCACCGGCCGGGACGTGATGATGGGCGCGCTGCTGGGCGCCGACTCCTTCGGCTTCGCCACCGCCGCGTTGGTGGCCCTGGGCTGCGTGATGATGCGCGCCTGCCACCTCAACACCTGCCCGGTGGGCATCGCCACGCAGGATCCCCGCCTGCGGGAGCGGTTCGCCGGCCACCCCGACCACGTCGTCAACTTCTTCGTCTTCCTCGCCGAGCACCTGCGGCGGGAGCTCGCCGCGGCCGGCCTGCGGACCCTGGCCGACGCCCGGGGACGCACCGACTTGCTGGGCGTCGCGGCCATCGATCACCCCAAGGCCCACACCCTGGACCTGGGTCCGCTGCTCCACCGGGCCGAGCCCGCCCCAGCCCTGTCCGAGGTGCCCCCGCCGACGCCCATGGTGGTGCCCTGGAGCCCTCTGGAGTCCAGGCTGCAGCGCCAGGCCGCACCCGAGCTCCTGCCCGTCGTCGTGCATGCGCGCGTCACCAACACCGACCGCAGCATCGGCACCCGACTGGCCGGGGACCTGGTCCGCGCCGGCGGAATCGCCCCCGGGGCGGTCAAGCTGGACCTGGAGGGGTCGGCCGGCCAGAGCCTGGGCGCCTTCGCCCCGGCCAGCCTGCACATCCACCTGCGCGGCGAAGCCAACGACTACGTGGGCAAGGGGCTCAGCGGCGGCCGCATCGTGATCGTGCCCCCGACCGGGCGCTGCGACGTCCTCATCGGCAACGTGGCGCTGTACGGCGCGACCACCGGGGAACTGTTCGTCGCCGGGGCCGCAGGCGAGCGCTTCGGCGTCCGCAACAGCGGCGCGGTGGCGGTCGTCGAAGGGGTGGGAGACCACGGCTGCGAGTACATGACCGGCGGGCGAGTGCTCGTGCTGGGGCCCACCGGCGCCAACTTCGCGGCGGGCATGAGCGGCGGCATCGCCTGGGTGCTCGACGAGGACGGTCGCTTCGCCGAACGCTGCAACCACGACGGGATCGACATCGAACCCCTGGACCATGCTGCGGCCTACGAGGTCCGCACCCTGCTCGACCGGCACCGCGACGCCACGGGCAGTCAGCGGGCGTGGCGCATCGCCAACGAGTGGACGGCGTACCGCGAACGCTTCGTGCAGGTCATGCCCCAGGAGTACCGCCGCGCCCGGTCCCGGTTGGAGGTGGCCCATGGGTAGACCCGGAGCCTTCCTCGACGTCCCTCGCACCCTGCCCAAGCCTCGCTCGACCCGGCTGCGGGTCCTCGACTGGCGGCCGTTCGAGCCCGGCCTCGCCGACGCCGACGCCCGCGAGCAAGGGTCCCGCTGCATGGACTGCGGGGTGCCGTTCTGTCGCTCGGGCTGCCCCCTCGGCAACCGCATCCCCGAGTTCAACGACGCCGTGTACCGGGTCGACTGGGAAGAAGCGGCCCACGTGCTGCACAGCACCAACAACTTCCCCGAGTTCACCGGCCGCATCTGCCCCGCGCCCTGCGAGTCGTCCTGCGTGCTCGCCCTGCACGAGGCGCCGGTGACGATCGAATCCATCGAGCGGGCGATCGCGGACCGGGGCTGGGAACAGGGCTGGATCAAGCCCCAGCCCGCCGAGACAGCCACCGGCCGCACCGTCGGCGTCGTGGGGTCGGGGCCCGCCGGCCTCGCCGCCGCCCAGCAGCTCGCCCGCCGGGGGCACGCGGTCACCGTCTACGAGCGCGACGACCGGCCCGGCGGCCTCCTGCGCTACGGCATCCCCGACTTCAAGCTCGACCGCGCGGTCCTCGACCGACGCCTGCAGCAGCTGGTCGCCGAGGGCGTGACCTTCGTGACGGGCTGCGCCCTGGGCACGGACGTGACGCTGGACGAGCTGCGGCACCGCCACGACGCGGTTGTCCTCGCCGTCGGCGCGGGTCGGGCTCGCGAGCTGTCGATCCCGGGCCACGAACTCGACGGCGTCCACCTCGCCATGGACTACCTGGTCGCCGCCAACCGCGTGGTGGCCGGGGATCTGGCCCCGAGCCCCATCAGCGCCGAGGGCCTCGACGTGGTCGTGCTGGGCGGCGGGGACACCGGCGCGGACTGCGTCGGCACCGCCCACCGGCAGGGGGCGAAGTCGGTGACGCAGATCGACGTCGTCGCGAAGCCGCCCGAGCGACGGGATCCCGACGCCAACCCCTGGCCCCAGCAGCCCCGGACCCTGCGGACGGGCAGCAGCCACCGCGAAGGTGGGCGCCGGGCGTGGTCGATGCGCAGCGAACGCTTCGAGGGCGTGCGGCGGGTCCAGGCCGTGAGCGGGCGCTCCGACGACGGCGAGCCGTTCCGATTGGAGGCCGGGCTGGTCCTCATCGCGGCGGGCTTCGTGGGCGTCGACGGGGCGACGGCATCGCACCTGGCCCTGGGCGACGAGCGCCTCATCGCGGCGACCGAGTGGTCCGTGGAGCCCGGGGTCTTCGCGTGCGGCGACGCCCGCCTGGGGCCGACGCTGGTGGTGCAGGCCATCGCCGAGGGCCGAAGCTGCGCCGACGCGGTGGATGGGTGGTTGTCGGGGACGCCGTAGCGCCGCGCGCGAGCCGGGCCCGGCGACCCGACCGGGGAGCGAAGGGCGCGGGTCAACGACCCCGGCCGAAACCGACGCCCGGTGGTCAGGGCCCGGTCAGCTCGACACACATGGGGGTCGCGAGCCGAGCGGGAACTCGGTCGAGGAGTGCGCCGGCGCCCAGCGCCAGGACCGCCTTGCCCACCACCGCGACCGGCCCCGCGTGTCGACTCGCGAACTCGGGGTCCGTGTTCAGCCGACGAAGCGCGTCCGCAAGGAGCCCGGGTCGGAACTCCGCCTGCAGACCGTGGCTGCGCGCAACCCGCGCCAACCGCCGCGCGGTGATGAAGTTCACGGACTCCCAGAGCGCTCGCTGGGCGGCGACCCGGCGGGGAAAGCAGCGCTCCGTGGCCCGCGGCCGAACGGGCAGCAACGGAATGCCGAGGTGGGGCTCGTAGGGCACCGCGTAGTTGGGGCACAGGTGCACCATTCGGCCTCCCGGCGCCAACACGGCCGCCATGCCGCGCATCAGGCCGTCCAGGTCGGGGACGTGTTCGAGCACGTTGACCGAGAACACCAGGTCGAACGGGCCGTGCTCGGCCGCCAGCTCTTCGCCGCCCATCCGCAGGGCCCGCGGCAGCGGCCAGGGGCTGATCTGCCGGGCCGCCTCCTGCAGGGCGTCGAACTCCAGCCACGCAGGGCCGACGGGCTCCAGCGCGACCACGTCCACCCCGTGGGCGCTGAGGAAGAGGGCCAACAGGCCGGTGCCGGCGCCCACCTCGAGCACCCGGAGCCCGGGGCGCAGGCAGCGCTCGATCGCCTCGAACCCCAGCGGGACCTCGGCCACCCAGGCCTCCAGGAACCGGCTCGCCGCCTCCTCGGACAGGCCCTGCAGGTCCGCCAGCCGCCGCGCCATGCCGGGGCCGGTGAAGAGCGAGGTGAACTCGAGCAGAGTCGGCGGGGAGTCGGCGATGGCCCGAGGCTACCGGGCGGGCTTCGCCTTCGCCGGCTGGCTCGACCACCTCCAGTGGCCTCCGATGCACGTCGCCCTCATCAACCCCCCGCAGGTCTTCAGCCGCTTCCAGGTGGCCGCCGGCATCACGCCGCCCCTGGGGGTCGCGTACCTGGCGGCGTACCTCCGGGAACACAACGTCCCCGTGTCGCTGGTGGACGCGCTGGGCGAGGCCCCATCGGCGGTCACGCCCTTCCGACGGCACGCCCTGCTGCGGGGTCTGGACCTGGACCAGACCGTCGCGCGCGTCGATCCCGCCGCGGGCCTCATCGGCATCTCCAACCTGTTCACGTTCGCCTGGCCCGCCGTCGATGAGCTCGCCCGCCGGCTCAAGCAACGCTTCCCCGACACCCCCATCGCCGTCGGGGGACCGCACCCCGGCGCGCTGCCCGCCGAGTGCCTGGAGTCGCCGTGGATCGACTTCGTGGGCATCGGCGAAGGCGAAGTGCCGCTGCTCGCGCTCGCCCGGTCGTTGCGCGACGGCGGCGACGGCCGAGGCATCCCCGGCATCGCCTGGCGCGACGAGGGCGGCGAGGTGCACGCCGAGGCGAGCTGGCGCTCCGACATCGTTGAGCTCGACACGGTCCCCTTCCCCGCCCGCGACCTGCTGCCCATGGAGAACTACGTCACGACCCAGGAGGCCCACGGCCCCGTGGACGGGCGGTGGACGAGCATCCTCAGCTCCCGGGGTTGCCCCTACGGCTGCACGTTCTGCGAGTCCCGGCTGACGCGGTGGCGGGCGCGGTCGGCGGTCAACGTGGTCGACGAGATCGAGGAATGCGTCACACGCTGGGGCATCTCGGAGTTCCACTTCGAAGACGACAACATGACCTTGTCGGCCGAGCGCATCAGCGAGCTGGCGGCGGAGCTGGACCGCCGCAACCTGCGCATCCGGTGGCAGACCCCCAACGGCATCCGGGCGTCGGCCGCGAACCGGGCCACGCTGACGGCGATGCGGGACAGCGGCTGCAACCACATCACCCTGGCGCCCGAGAGCGGCAGCCAGCGAGTCCTGGACGACGTGATCCAGAAGGGCAAGGACTTCGAGCTGGACGCACTGGTCGACGTGGCGCGCATCGGCCACGAGCTCGGCATGAAGGTCGCCGCCTACTTCATCCTGGGCTTGCCGGGCGAGACCGAAGCCGAAGCCGAGCTGTCCATTGCGTACGCCCAGCGCCTGGCCCGGGCCGGCGTCGACGAAGTCGGGTTCGGTCTGTTCATCCCGCTGCCCGGCACCCCGCTGTGGGATGCGGTCGATCGCACGGGGCTGGACTACCTCGACCTGCTCACCGTCGACGACCTGGAGCACGCGGTCTCGTTCAACGAGCACCTCGACGACGACGACCTGAGGCGGCTGCGGCGCAAGGCCTACGCGCTGTTCTTCCTGACGCGCGCCCGCCACCACCCCCGCGAGCTGGCCCGAACGGTCGGCAACGTCCTGCGGTTCCGGCAGGAGCTCAAGACCGACCGCGTGCTGATCAGCCTCGCTCGGCGCAACCGCGACGCGGCGTTGGCGTACCCCTACGACGCGGCGCGCACCCTGTGGGTCCTGCTGGACACAGAGTCCTCCTATGCGTTTCGCCACAGCTTCCGGCGGGCAGTGAGCCTGCTGCGGAGGCGTCCTTCGCGGCGTGAGTAGAGTGCGCCGATGACCCGGTTCGGCTCGAGCAAAGTCCGCGCCTGGATCCTCGGGATCCTGCTGGCCGCGCTGGCCACCGGCGCGGTGGGCGCACGCCTCTACTCCCACCCGACGCGAAGCCACGACGGCGAGTCGCTGATGGTCCCGACCGTCGGCGCGAGCTGGGCCACGGCCACTGGGCCGAGTGGGCTCACTACCAGTTCAACCTGACCCAGAGCGGGATCATCATCGACGGGGCGATGGCGGCCGCGGGCTTCGCTGTCTTCGGCGACGACCTCATGGCCTGGAAGGCGTACGGCCTCCTCTACATCTTCGGCATCGCGTTGGCCGGCTGGGCGGTCCTGCGGCGCACGGGCGGGGCGGTCGCGGCGGCCGCTTTCCCGGCTCTGCTCGCGGTGTCACCGCTCCTGGTGAAGGACTCGCTCATCACGCCCGCCGGGCACCACAGCTCCGGCGTCTTCTACGCGCTGCTGGCGGTCGCGCTGGCGTTGGGCGGGTCCGGCCCGGCGCGGCCCGGCCGAGCACTGCTGGCGGGGGTGACCCTCGGGTTCGCGGCCTTCTACATGCGGACGTCCGTGGTGGTCGGTCCGGCGATTCTGTTGGCCCTGGCTCCGGCGGGGAAGCGCAGCGTCGCGGCGTTCCTGGCGGGCTGTTGGGCGTTCCCGGCGCTGGCCGCCCTCAACGCCCTCGGGATCGATCGGGCCAGCGCCCACCCCGGGTCGGACTTTCGCCAGATCTACGAGGCGCTCATGTGGTCGCCGCGGGCCACGCCGACCGAGGCCCCGCTCGCCGCCAAGGTGGCCGAGGCCTTCGGCTGGCCGGTTCGGCATCTGTTGTTCGCGCAGGTCAAAGACCCGATCGCGGGGGACTTTCCGAACCGAGCGGTCTACGACGTGGCGGCGACCGTGCTGGCGTGGTCCTGGCTGCTGGCCTTGCCCGCCCTGGCCGCAGCCGCGGCGGCCGCCCGCAAGTTCCGTGGTTCGTGGGTCGTGGCCCTGATCGCCGCGGGCTACCTCGCGGCCTACGCCCTGTCGCCGTTTCGCTTCGAGCCCAGCGTGATCGCGGGCGCCGGGGGCGACCCGGACTTCATCGCCGTGCGGTACGCGGTCCCGGCCTGGATCGCGCTGACGATGGTCCTGGCCCAGGGGATCGGGGTGCTCGCGCAGCGCTCCCGCAGGGCGGCCGTGGGCCTCGCGGCGGTCCTGCTCCTGCCGGGCCTGGGGGCCGCCCACGCCGACCTCTTCCTCGACGCCGACCCTCCGGGCACCTGGCAGACCCTTCCGCCGTACCGGTACGAGGGGATGTTCGGTCCTCACCGGGGCCCCTGGATCTACTCGCACTGGAACTGCCCGACCCGGGACCCCATCAGCCGCGCCAACCACCTGCGCAGCGGGGGAGCCATGGTGGCCCCGCCCCCAACGCGCGCGGCCGACGACCCCAGGACCGTGCTCGTGATCGTCTCGGACACGACCCAGGAGCAGGGCCTGAGCGCCGCCGAGCGCCCGTTCGTGGCTCAGGGCATCGGCACCGCCCTGGGCTACCGCTACGGCGGCAACGACGTCTTGAGCAACCGGCAGGAGATCGCCGCGGTCCTGGCGTCGGCGAACGAGATGCCGCGTCGGGACGCCGATGCGTTCCTGCACGGGTTCCGCGGAGGGTCTCCGTTCGAGGAGTTCGATCCCGAAGACGGGGGCTTCGTGACGACGCTCTGCCAACCGACGGTCTGGGGCACCTTCCCCCTGTGCCGCGCGGTGGGCTGGTTCCTGCTGGAGTCCGAGTGGCCGGGGGTGGCGCCGACGCCAGCCGAGATGCTGCATCAGCCCCTGCCCCCGGAGGTCCCCGCCGAGGCCCTTCCTGACGTCTACTACGGCGCCGGCGAGCAGTTCGCCCGGCGGTGGCCGTGGCTCGACCTGGAGACCCAGAACCTGGACGCCTGGCCCCCGGAGCTCGCCGCCGCGTTTCTGGCCGGGGCCCGCACCCGCCAGATCCGCAGCCGCTGGGGGCCCGATGACGCGTGGCTGCCAGAGTTGGTTCCCTGAGCCGCCGTCGAAGTTGCGGTCAGAGCTGGTGCCATCCGATCAGCTCGATGCCGGCTCGGTCGATCGCCTCCCGGGCCTCCCTCGAGCACAGCGCGTCCCGCTCCGCCGCAAACCCGTAGTCGGCCGCCCAGGCCATCCCTTCCCGAACCAACGCCGACGGCAGAGTCGGCCCCGGCGACCCGGGGTGCGCCACCAGCTCGGTGGTGCCCGGCCTCAGGCCCGCGAGCAACGCCACCAGCGAGTCCTGCCGCAGCCGCCCCGCCAGCGCCACCCCCGCGATGCGGTCGGTGGACCGCAGCCCCCGGACTCGGCCCGCCGACGCCGAGAGCGCCGCGCGCACCGCCAGCCGGGGGCCCACTCCCGGCTCCCGCGGCAACCGCACGCGCTCGATGTCCCGGGCGTCCGCCGCCGCCCCCAGAGCTCGCACCAGGCCCGGCAGCACGTGCAGGTGCTTGTGCCCATCCACATGGGTGACGGGGAGGACCGACTGCGCCCGCTCGATCTGGGCGGTCCACTCGGCCTGGACCTCCTGAGCGCTCAGCCGGCCCGCCGCGTGCCGGGCGAGCAGCCGCCGAGGACTCACGAAGCGGCCGTCCTCCACGAGGGTCGGCACACGGTCCGGCGGCAGCACCGGCCGGCCTTCGGACAGGGACAGGTGGACGCCCACCGACGGCGCCCCAGAGGCACGCACGGCCGCCAGGGTCTCCGCCCAATCCGGCCGCACCACCAGCACCGACAGCGACGTGACGATGCCGTCGGCAAGAGCCGCCAGCGCCCCGGCGGTGACCCCCGGATCGAGCCCCACATCGTCGGCGGAGACGATGAGGCGCTTCAGCTCCGCCACCACAACCCCAGCAACTCGCGCCCCGTGGCCAGGGCCGTCCAGGGACTGTCGAAGTGCGACTCGCCCACCTCCCGCTCCTGATACTGCACGGGCACCTCGTGGATGGAGGCACCGTGCTCCGCCGCCCGCAGCAGCAGCTCGGCGTCGATGAGGCCGGTCCGAGAGGGAGGTCCAGTTGCCGCAGGAGGTCGCCGCGGATGAGCTTGAAGCTGAAGTTGAGGTCCCGCGCGGGCACGCCGACCAGGAACCGAACCAGCGCGCGGTACCCGGCCGTGTAGACCCGTCGCCGCGGCGACTTGCGCCAGCCGAGCGGGTACCCGATGACGAGGTCGTACTGCTCGAGCAATGGCAGCGCCTCGACGAAGTCCTGCAGCCGGACGGGCAGGTCAGCGTCCGTGTAGAGCACGTGCACGCCCGTGGCCGCCGAGAGGCCCGTCCGCAGCGCTGCGCCGTAGCCGCGGTTGGCCTCGTGCCGCAGGACGGCGATGCACGGGTGCTCAGCCTCCAGCGCGCGGGCCTGCTCCGAGGAGCCGTCGGTGGAGCCGTCGTCCACCAGCAAGAGCTGCGTCCCCGCGGGGTCGTCGCCGAACACGGCGAGGCACTCCTGCACCGCGCGCGGCAGCGCCAACTCCTCGTTGAAGAACGGGACCACGACGCTGAGTCGGGGCCGATGGGCGGGGGAGGCAGGCACGGCGGACCAGCATAGCCATCGGGATCAGCAGCAGAGTCAGGTGGCTCATCCCCGCCGGGGGCGCGAACACCAGCGTCGGGGTGGTGCGAGCCGCGCCGTAGCCGAAGACGATCAGACCGAGGCCGACGAGCGCGACGAGGCTGTACAGCCCCTTCCACTTGTCTTCGCCGAGCCGCTGGACCATCCCATCGCGCCACCCTTCGGCGACGATCGACACCGAGTGGATGCCCAGGAAGAGGACGAGGACGAGGACGAGGAGGGTCATGAAGTCTCCGGGGGTGGGGTGCTGCTGGGCGGGCCCGACGGGGGTCTCGCCAGATTCGCGAGCACCAGCGCCTCGATGTCCGCGAGCCGAAAGGGCTTGGCGAGGTGGTCGCGCATGCCGGCCTCACGGCAGGCAATGCGGTCCGACTCCCGACTGTGGGCGGTGACCGCGACGACTCGCAGGTCCGGCCAGCGGGCGAGCGCCCGGCGGGTGGTCTCCAGGCCGTCCATGCCGGGCATCTGCACGTCCATGAGCACCAGCCCGTAGCGGCCGCGCTCCAGCGCCTGCAGGGCCTCAGCTCCCGAGGGCACCAGGTCGACCCCGAAGCCGAGCGACAGCAAGGACGCGCCGGTCACCTCCCGGACGTCGCGGTTGTCGTCGACGACCAGGAGCCGCGGCCGGTCGGCGAGCGTCGAGGCCTGGATCACGGCGACCGAAGACGCCGGCAGTTCGGCCGTCGGCAGCCGCAGGCGCACCGAAAATGTCGTGCCCTGGCCCACGACCGACTCCACCGTGAGCTCGCCGCCCATGGCCTGGACCAGCTCGCGCGCGATGCTCAGCCCCAGGCCCGCCCCGGCTCGCTGGCGGCGCAGGGATGCATCGGCCTGGTGGAACCGGTCGAAGATGCGCTTCAGCTGGTCCTCGGCGATGCCGGATCCGGTGTCGGCGACCTCGATGAGGACGTCCACCGCGTTGCCGGCAGCCGTGTGCTCGATGCTCAGCCGCACCTCGCCGTTGCGGGTGTGTTCGACGGCGTTGTCCAGGAGGTTGTGCAGGACCTGCCCGAGTCGGTCGGGGTCGACCAGAACGCCCCCCGATGGTGGATTCCAGGGCCCCCGAGACCAGAGCAGCCCGCGTGCCTCGGCCCGACCCGCGTGGACTTCCGCGGCTGCCCCGAGCACCGCCCCCAGGGAGGCGGGCCGCGGCTGCAGCCGGAGCCGGCCGGCCTCGAGCTGCGAGAAGTCGAGCACATCCTCCACCAGCCGCTGCAGACCCTGGGACGCGGCTTCGACCCGCTGCAACCAGCCGCGCTGCTCGGGATCCAGGTCGGTCCGAGCGAGCATCGAGGCGCCCCCGACGATCGTCGTCAGCGGAGTCCGCAGCTCGTGGCTCATGTTCGCCAGGAACTCGGACTTCGCCCGGTTCGCCGCTTCGGCCTCTTCGCGGGCGACGACCGACGCGCGCAGCTCTTCGCGGAGCGCCTGGAGGCCCACGACGACGGCGGCGAGCGGCCCGGAGCCTTCGGGCGGGGGGATCGGTTCGAAGTCCAGCGCGGCCATGGCCACGATCAGGTCGGCGATGCGGGCCAGCTCCTCGGTCCAGTCGGCCTCGGGCACGTTGCCGACTTCATCGCCAGGCTCGGTGCTCACTCGGCCGTCTGCAGCGTCTTGAGCCACGCCACGGCCTCGGGCTCCGTCTGGAACATGCGGCACGGGTACGGCGGCCGGTTCATGCGGAAGAAGACGTTCCCCAGCATCCGCTCCAGCGGCTTCGGTGTGAGCATCGCCATGCCGAGCTTGAGCCGCGATCCCTCGTCACTGACGTAGTGGTTTCGAGCCTCCCGATCCGCGCCGGTGGTGATGCCGGACAGGTCCGCGAGCACGCCGCACTTGCGACCGTCGGACAAGCGGTTGTGGGCGTCGACGATCGCCTTGGCTTCGGCCAGCCCATGGCGAGGACAAGGCTTGAAGAGGACCCGAACGAATCCCTCGTCGTCCTTCCAGACGTCGCAGTTGTCCAGGTGCAACACATCGGCCGGCGGCAGCATAGACATCAGCCCTCCTGAAACTTCAGGAAGGGTACCAAGAGGCGACCGAATCGACTCCTTCGGCGAGGGGCGCAGTCCCCCCCGAGTCAGGGCTGGGCGGGGCGGGGCTTGCCGGGGGGCGGCGAGACGCTCGCGACGAGGAGGGCGGTGTGCTGCATCTGCGGGGTTCCGCCGGTGTTGCGGGCCGGGAGCCACCGGTTCATGTAGCCCAGCTCCAGCCCCAACCAGGGGACGGGCTTCACGCCGACTCCCACGAAGGCGCGGTTCTCGTCGAGCCCGGCTTCCAGGGAGCCGAATCGGTTGAGTTGCCAGAACGCCTCGTCCCAGATGGGCAGGTACACCGGGCCTGCGATGTCGACGTTCACCCGCCCGAACGTGCGCAAGCGGGCGCCCGGCGTGTCGCTCGACCCCGAGAATCGCACCTCGAATCGAGGCCGGAACTGCAGCGCGACGGGCCCGAGCTTCTTGGCGACGACCAGGTGGGTCCACGCTCGGTGCTCGGCGCCGAGCACGGGCCCCGCGGCGCTCACGACGGGGAGGAACGCGTACCCCACGTCCAGGGTGAGCCAGGGCAGGAACCGGTACCCGATGCCCGGGCGCACGATGGCGAGGAAGCTCCCCACCCCACCGTCGGAGACGGGGGGACGCTGGCGCAGGTGGAGGTCGAACCACAGGTGCAGGCCCGTCTTCTCGGGTCCGCCCACGTTGAGCAGGCCGCCGTAGAACGCGCCCGCCCAAACGCCGGGGCGGTGGCCGATTTCTGATGGGTCGGGCGGACTCTCCTGGGCCTGGGCGGCTGCGGGGACACAGGCAGCAAGGGCGAGCAGGAGGGCAGCGGCGGTCAGGGGGAGGCGTCGCATGCAGGCCAGCGTAGCGAGGGCCGAACGCCGTCGCGCCGGGGGTGGCCGCCGGTCCCCGATCGGGCGGTGCGACCTACCGCCTTGACCGGGACAATCCCGGCTGGGGCTGGGTCGAGGGGAGGCGCTCCTCGAACGAGCCACCTCGGGGCGCGCCGGGCGCGTCGGCCGCCCCGCGACGCATCCACGTGACGCGGAGGTCCATGCCGTGCTTCGATCCCTCGACGGAGGTGGGGAGATGCGCGGACTGCTCTGGGTGCTGCTGCTGGGGCTGCTGACGTCGCTGCCGGCGATCGGGTGGGCGGCGCCCGACGCATCCGCCCCGTCCGCCGCCAAGGACGACGAGGACGGGGACGAAGAAGAGGACGAGCCCGATTGGGACGGCGACGAGGACGACGGCTGGGACGACCGCTTTGAGGAGGACGGCGACGGGGGCGTTTGGGATGCCCGCCTGGAGAGGCGTCTGCTGACGCAGGCCAAGATCCACACCGGCATCGGCGGGGGGGCCATCGCCCTGGGCAGCCTCAACCTGCTGCTGGGCGCCCTCAACGCTGGCTTCTGCGATTCCGGCTTCTCCAGCAACTGCAGCGTGCTCCCAGTCAGCTTCGGGGCCGGCTCGGCCTGGACGATCGCCAGGGCCCTCAACCTGGGCGCCGCCGCCGAAAAGCGCGCCGCCGTGGAGAGCGGCGACCTCAGCCGGTTCGCCGTCGCCCGCCGACTGCATCTGCAGTGGGGGTTCGCGCTGCGCTGAGGCACCGCCGCGGCTGGAGGACCAGCCTGGGGGGCCTACCCGCCCGAGCTCGACACGCCCGCCTGGACCTGGACCGGCGGGAGGCGTCCGTCGAGGCGCCGGGCCCACTCGGCGTAGGCCGCGGGGCCAGGATGATGGGTCCAGGGCGCCAGGTTCCAGGGAGGTTGGCGCCACGGCAGCGCGACGTCCGCGGTGGCAACCCCCGCCTGCTCGGCGAAGCTCAGGGTGTCCCGGGTCCAGCGGTCGTCGTCGAGGCCGACCAGCAGGAACGAGCTGCCAGCTCCCTCAAGGCGACGGGCCAGCTCCACGATGAGGTTGCGGCTGGCCTTGTGGCTGTCCACGCGCAGATCGTCGACGAGGTCCACGGCGCGGTCGAGGCGAGCGATGAGGGCCGAGGCGGAGGACCCGAGCAGCGGCTTCAGGGCGAGCGCGCGCCGGCCAACGCGCGGCGGTCCGCGGTGGTTGCGGACGGTCGGCAGACTCGACACGGAGGAGCGCGCTCGCCACGGAGCGGTGGCCCGGCGCCAGTTCCGCACCGCTGTGACCCGCTCGTCCTGGAACGAGGCGTAGAGCAGCCAGACGTGGTCGGGCAGATCGTTGTCGGCCTGCTGCTCATCCAGCCGAAGCCACGCCTGCAGCGGCCCCCAGCCGGGCACGCCGTGGTTGGTGACCCGGACTCCGGCGGTGATGTGCTGGAGCTGGTCGGCCAGCGTCGCGCCGTCGTCCACGCCAAGCCCGTAGGCGAACGAGCCGCCGTGCAGCGCGAGTTCGGCGCCGGCAGCGTCGGGGTTCGCGGGCAGCCGCTGCCCCCGGGCGTGGCGGCTGACGCTGCGGTGCCCGTCCCCGAAGCTCGTCGTGAAGGTCCCGTCGGCCAGCCGGTACCCGGCGAGGGGGTCGGACTCGACCAGCGGCGCCGGATCGGTCTGGAAGGCTGCCGTCGGCGGCGCCGATGGAGTCGAGCCGGCCGCGCGCAGTCCCCCCTCGACGGCCACCAGCCCGAGGAGTCCGAGCCCCATCGCAACCACCGCGCCCCTCCCGACCAGGCGCAGGCTGATCGCCGCCAGCAGCAGGAAACCGCAGGCCTGCAGCCCCACGAACACCGCGACGGTCCGGCCGTCGTAGGCCAGCCAGGCGCTGTTCCAGGCCAGCCAGAGCCCCAGGGCCAGCTCCCCCCAGACCACCGGGGGCGCCGGCTCGACCACCCGGAGCCGCCCGGCCCCGGCCTTGGGCGTCCTCACGAACGGCGAGGGCCGGCCCCGCCACCCGTCGAGCACCGCCAGACCGTTGTGCAGCGAGAGCCCAACCGAGAACACCAGCAGCAGCGGGAACTCCCACATCCAGCGCAACACCCCGCCCGCGCCGCCCCGCCGCACGCAGGTCCGCAGGTAGACCCCCATCAGCACCACGAGCGTGAACTGCATCGGCAGGGCGGCGAGCGTCGCCGCCCCCGAGAACCAGGCGGGCCCCACCGCCGCGGCGCGAACGAGCGCAGGGGTCAGCAGCGCGAGCGCGACCACCGCCACGAACAGCCCGCCGCCGGCCAGGTGGACCGTCGCCTGAAGCCGGGTGACCAGCGACTCGTCGCTCCCCCACACCCGACCCAGCATCTTCCGCGCGACCTGCGCGCCCCCCTTCATCCACCGGAACTGCTGGCTGCGGATGGCCGCCAGCGCGGCCGGGACCTCGCTGGGGGCGTCGATGCCTTCGACGTAACGGAGCTTCCAGCCGGCCAGGCGCGCGCGGTAGGCGAGGTCCAGGTCCTCGGTCAGGGTGTCGGCCTCCCACCCGCCGGCGTCCTCGATGCAGGCGCGGCGCCACACTCCCGCGGTCCCGTTGAAGCCCCAGAACAGGTCGCCGCCGTGCCGGCCGGGCTGCTCGACGGCGAAGTGGGCGTCCAGGTGCAAGGACAGCAGGCGGGTGAAGAGGTTTTCGTCGCGGTTGGTCCAGGCCCAGCGCGCCTGGACGAGCCCGACGTTTGGAGGGAGAGCGGCGACCGCCCGGCGCAGGAAGTCGGGGCGGGGCCGGAAGTCCGAGTCGAAGATGGCGACGAGCTCGCCCCGGGCGGTCTGGAGCCCGTGGGCCATCGCCCCCGCCTTGAACCCGGAGCGATCGGTCCGGCGGATGTGTTCGATGGGGCGATCGAGCTGCGCGATGGTCCGCGCGGCCAGTTCGGGCGTGGAGTCGGTGGAGTCATCCAGCAACTGGATCTGGAGCCGGTCGTCGGGCCAGTCGAGGTCTGCGATGGACCGCAGCAGGCCGTCGATCACCGTCGCTTCGTTGTAGACCGGGAGCTGCACGGTGACGAAGGGCAGCTCGGTGCTCGGCGGGGGCGACGGCACCCCCCGCCACGCGAGCAGCAGCAGGTGGGCCTGCGCCACACCGTAGGCGCCGATCGCCGCGGCCAGGACGCCGTAGACCAGGAGCAGCGACGCGTACATCGAGGTTCCTCTGCTCCAGTCGGGAGCGGCGTGCAGCCTAACGGCATCGGGGGCCAAGGCGGCCGGAGCGGTCCCACCGGCACTCGCCGCTCGGCTGCTCGACAAGGGTTCCAAGGCCCGAGCGACGGCGGACACGAAGAACGACGCCGACGTGCCGAAGGCTGAGGATGGGGAGGCGCCGTCGATGCCCTACGGCACCTGGCCGGCGGACGACGAGCGCTGGGCCGACGAGCCCGTCGACGGCACCGGACTCATCAACGTCGGGACGGGGAACGGGATCGACGGCGACGGACTCGGCGCCGCCGGCCTGAGCGGGAGCCTGGCCCCCGACGCCGGCGACGGCCCCCTGTACACCGAGGACGGTCAGCCGGCCCCGTCTTCGCCGACACCATCACCAGCTTCTTCGTGGAGTGCCCGGAGCAGCGCCGAGGCGATCGGTCGGCGGGGTCCGCGCTACGGGGAGCGGCGCCGCCGGCTGAGCCCCAGAGGCATCAACAACAGCCACGCGGCCGGCAGCGACTGATAGCAGGAGCACCCGCCCCGTCGGGGGGCTTGGATCACGCCGCCCGGCCGCGGCAGGCCGTCGTCGATCTGGGCGGAGTCGTCGTCGTCGGCCGCGGAGTCGTCGTCGCCCTGCCCGGCCGAGTCATCGTCGTCGTCCCCGAGGTCGTCGTCGTCCGCCAGGTCGTCGTCGTCCCCAGACCCCTCGTCCACCTCGCCGTCGCAGTCGTCGTCGATGCCGTTGCCCGGCAGCTCCACCGGCCCCGTGCAGTCGTCGGCGCAGCTCCCGCAGTCTTCTCCGGCGTCGCACACGCCGTCCCCGCACCACGACCCGAGCCGAGTCAGCCGGATCGCGTCGGCCACCACGTGCTGGTCCGCCGGCACCCCGACCCCGTCGTCGTAGACCGCCACCCACTGGTCTCCGCCCGCCTCGAACGTCCAGGTCCCCAGGGGCTGCCACCCCGACCCGCTCTGATCGATCACCACGTCGTGGTCCACCCCGGCCGCCCTCACGGCGTAGTTCACGTCGGTCCAGGCGCCCCACGTCGCGTGGTCCCGGTACTCGACCAGGTACTCGCCCGCTTCCTCCAGGTGCAGCCGCCACCACGCCCAGTTCGACGGCGTGTCCGTGCTGAACGCGTTGGTCCAGTACAGGTGCCCCCCGTGCCCCGCGGCCTCCTCCCGCCAGTACTCCGGCGGCCCGAACGCCTGGAAGCAGTCCGACTCCTCGGACACCGTCCCGCCCGCCGGGCCCACGACCCCGCAGACCGGCTCCACCATGCAATGCCCGGGCCTCAACGGCCGCCCGCCTTCCGTCCCCGCGAACACGCCCCAGTGGTTCGCCACCGACCGGATCCCACCGCTGTTGTTGCCGGTGGCGGAGTTCGCGTACCCCCGGTCCTCCAGCCACATCTGCGAGGAGCCGCCGCCGTCCAGGTTGAACGCCACCCACGCGCCCAGCTGCCCCATGACGTCGGCCAGCTCGGCGCCGTACATGCCCGAGCTGATGGACGTGCGGCCATCGACCACGGTCAGGATCAGGGTCTGCCGGTCCTGGGTGATGCCCATGGCGGTCCGCGGGTGACGATCGCGCATGTCGCTGCGGTCGGGGAAGCAGCTCGACGCCGTCGGCGAGCTGCACATGACCGTCTGGCCTTCGACGACCAGCTCTGGGAATCCGCTGACCAGCGCCAGGGTCCCCGCCGGCGGGGGCGGCCGAACCGTCCCGTTCATCCACCCTTCGCTCAGTCCCCCAAAGGCCGACGCGTTGTTCTTGACCCACTCGGTGTGGGTGAACTCCACGCTGTCGGCGCCGAACGCGATCCAGCCGTAGCGTTCGTAGAACCACTCGTAGCTGTACTGCGGGTCGGCGCCGGTCATGTCGAGCGGCCAGGGAATGCCTCGGCCCACGGCGTCGCCGTAGACCCGCAGCGGCGACCGGTAGAAGTCCCCGTTGGTGGCGAGCTGCACGCCCTCGTCGCCAGCCCAGGACCCCGTGGACTCAAGGCCCCCCGGCACCCGCGTCGACTCGACGTGCACGCGCTCCGTGCACAGATCGACCAGCGCCACCCAGGTGTGGGTCGAGGGGCTCGTCGTCGTGTAGTGCCGGAAGGTCACGCCGGGGTAGGGCGTCTCCTCGCTGGCGAGCGTCAAGGTCACGGCGCCGGCCGTGGCAGGAAGCAGGAGCAGCGCGAGCAGGCGCGGGAGCATGGCGGGAGTCTACGCCCGGCCCGGCCCGCCTCGGCTCGGCTCAGGGCAGCACGCCCAAAGGGATCTTGGAGCGGCCATTCGCCCAGTTGGCCTCTTGCCGTGGGGCACAAAGACCCGGAGCGGCGCTCGACAACGACTGCGTGGACGGCGACGCCGACGACCTGGACGGAGACGGCTGGGTGGGCGCCGAGGCCGGCGGCCCCGACTGCGACGACGACGACCCGGCGACCCACCCCGGGTGGGCGCTCCCGGATCCGGCGGGGCTGCTGCCGAGCCCCTCCACCGCAGACATCCTCGACGGCATCGACAACGACTGCGACGAGTTGATCGACGAAGGGCCCTTCGCCGGCGGAGCTGGCTCGTCGATGCCGTTCGACCAGCCGCTCCTACC
>Ga0055584_100002377_pt1 | contig 18592 bp, 12 predicted proteins | sample OSDHelmetaG_FD_58716 | JGI IMG/M metagenome (GOLD analysis project Ga0055584, IMG submission 58716) | Pelagic marine sediment microbial communities from the LTER site Helgoland, North Sea, for post-phytoplankton bloom and carbon turnover... | ecosystem: Environmental > Aquatic > Marine >... | reverse complement strand
ATGGATTGGCAAAGCAACTGAGCGTATTTTTCTTGCCCCTATTAAGATGACAATGGTTCCAGAGATCGTTGACATGGTGTTACCTGTTGAAGGTGTGTTTCATAATTTATGTATTGTAAAAATTAAGAAAGATTACCCAGGCCAGGCATTAAAAGTCATGAATTCTCTTTGGGGAGCAGGTCAGATGATGTTTACAAAAATGATGATCATTGTTGATGGCGATGTTAATATTCATGATAACCTAGAAGTAGCGAAATACATATCCATTAATGCTGACCCAGTTCATGATATCATTTTTTCACAGGGACCTACAGATGTTTTGGACCACAGCTGTTCCACCATGGCATTCGGTGGTAAAATGGGAATTGATGGAACCTTAAAACATCCCGAGGAAATGGCTGGAAGAAATTCAATTAATTCAGCAAGCAATACCGAAATTGACAAACACGATCTTATTTCAAAGTTTCCTGAATTTCATGAAATCAATGATTCACTCATCGGTTCAAATATTTCAATATTGTTTATATCGATCGAGAAGAATCGTAAAGGTCATTTAAGAGATATAGGAACCAAATTATTCGAAGATGATAGCATGAAACATGTAAAGGTTGTAATATTTCTAGAACACACATTGGAAGTAAACGACCTTGCAGATGCTGTCTGGAGGTTTGCAAATAATGTCGATCCAAAACGAGACCACATTAACATCACCCCTACAGTGGATGGTGAATGCAGTCATGTTATTTTTGACGGTACTAGAAAAACAAAAGAATTTGATGGTTTTGAAAGAGACTGGCCCAACATATTGGCTTCAGACATAGTAACCATTAAACGAATTGATGAGATCTGGGATAAATTAGGACTTGGACCTTTTATTCCATCCCCTTCTGAGAAATACAGCAAACAACTTTATAAAGGCGGTGCGGTAGCAGAATGAGTGTCATAAAACTCTTGATATTTCTCATATTTCCATCTGCTGAATAAAACATAATTGTTAGATACCTTTGTGTTTTAATATATGTCAGTTACTACTTCAATAGATAATCAGATTACTTGCTTTCACTGTGGGGATGTTTGTTTAAATGATCCTATAAAAATAAATGAGAAACCATTTTGTTGTGAAGGTTGTAAATTGGTATATGAAATCCTTTCAGAAAATAACCTCTGCGACTACTATGATCTTAATACAACTCCTGGGCTTTCAAAAAGCACAAATACTAATGGGTCAGGATACGAATTTCTAGATGATGCATCGATAATAACAAAGCTGATCTCTTTTACAGATGGAAATAAAACCACAGTAACTTTCAATATACCCCAAATACATTGCAGTTCATGCATCTGGCTATTAGAACACTTATACCGAATTGAAAAAGGTGTCAACCAGTCCAGAGTAAATTTCCTAAAGAGAGAAGTGTCAATAACCTATGAAAACGAGCACACATCCCTTCGAAAAACCGTAGAACTACTTGACAGAATTGGATACACCCCTCAATTGAATCTGGAAAATGTAGTTACAGGGTACCAGTCAACCGATCAAAAAAGGATTTATTTCAAGTTAGGTGTTGCCTTTTTTTGTTTTGGAAATATTATGCTTTTGAGTTTTCCTGAGTATTTTGGATTATCATTTCTGAATGACTCATCATTTTATAATTTATTCAGAGGGTTAAATATCTTACTAGCATTACCTGTATTACTTTATGCCGATACCGACTTTTTTAGATCAGCTTGGTCGGGCCTGAAACAAAAGTCTTTAAATATAGACGTACCAATATCACTAGGAATTCTCGTAATGTTCTTCAGGAGCATTATTGAGATCATAAGTGATACCGGGCCTGGGTATATGGATTCATTTGCTGGATTGGTACTTTTCATGCTGATTGGCCGACAATTACAAAATTCTACTTATCGTCGCCTTTTATTTGAGCGGGATTACAAATCATACTTCCCGGTTGCAGTAACAGTTCTAGAAAATGGAGCAACAACTAGTAAAGTAGTGTCATCCATACAACCTGGTGACAGAGTAATGATAAGAAACGAAGAACTACTTCCTGCAGATGCAATACTGCTCAAAGGAGATGCGAATATTGATTATAGTTTTGTGACTGGAGAAAATATTCCAGTACCGAAAAAAAGTGGCGACCTGATCTATGCGGGTGGAAAACAAATTGGCGCACCAATAGAGCTAGAGGTTATAAAAAAAGTCTCTCAGAGTCGGTTAACACAGCTTTGGAATGAAAGTAACTTTAATGCAGGGATCAATAAGAATATCTCAGTGTTGGTTAACAGAGTCAGCAGGTGGTTCACACTTATTGTAATTCTTATTGCAACCACTGCTGGTGTATATCATTATTTAACGAACACATTTATTGAGGCCTTAAATGTGTTTACAGCAGTGCTAATTATTACCTGCCCATGTGCGCTTGCTCTATCTTATCCATTTACAATGGGCAACAGTATGAGAATATTAGGAAGAATAAAGTTTTATATCCGAAATACTTTTGTAATTGAAAACATATCAAGGATAAACCATTTTATTTTTGACAAAACGGGCACTATTACAAATGCATCTGGCAATACCATAGATTTTATTGGTGACACTCTAACTGCTGAACAAGAATTGATGGCATTTGGCTTGTCATCATCATCAAACCATCCACTTAGCCGCACAATTGCTGAACATTTAGATACTGATTCGAAAATTTCATTGTCAGATTTTAAAGAAATTGCAGGTCAGGGAATATCCGCAGTAATCTCAGGGGAATCTATAAGTTTAGGTTCATCAAAATTTATAGGTGTTGAATCAATTAGTACAAGTAATTACACACAAGTTTTCTTAAAAATTAATGAAAGGGTCATTGGATACTTTAGACTAAGCGGTCAAATAAGAAATGGAATTAAAGATGCTTGCCAAGCATTAAGAAAAAAATATGATATTGAATTATTATCAGGAGACAATGAATTGCAAAAACAAAACTTTGATTTATTATTTGATGTCCAAAAATACAATCAATCACCGATAGAAAAACTGACCAGGGTTAAGAGCTTACAGAATAATAATAGAAAAGTGATGATGATTGGTGATGGCCTAAATGATGCAGGTGCATTAAAAATGAGCAATGTAGGAGTTGCTGTTTCAGATAACACCAATTCTTTCTCGCCTGCAAGTGATGCAATCATTGAAGCAGAGACCTTACATAGGCTTCCGGAAATAATTAAATTCAGTCATTGGTCAATGAATGTAGTGTATCTGAGTTACTTTTTTTCACTTACATATAACCTGATAGGTCTTTTTTTTGCAGTTCAAGGCATCTTAACACCTCTTACAGCAGCCATCCTCATGCCACTCAGCTCAACTTCAATTGTTGTCATGGCAACCCTGGGAAGCAGCATTGGTGGCAAAATGATCTTTAACAAGTACTGAATAGAATGTCATAATATGATAAAAGTCAGCAAGTTCCTTGACTCTTATCATAATAGCCACATTTACATCTCAATAATTTTACTAACTATAATTGAAATTTTACATTTACTCGTATAAACACTATGAGTGTACTTATACTATTGATAATCGTTTCCCTTTTGGTGGCTGTTGGATTTTTGGTAGCTTTTATTTGGTCTGTCAAAAAAGGCCAATACGACGATGACTACACACCTTCGGTAAGGATATTATTCGATGATAAAAATCCAAGTGAAAACAAGAAATAGAAACTTATGGAAATAGAAAAGTTTTACTATGACAATAAGATCGTTAAAAATTTTGCTTATGCGACGATCTTATGGGGAGTAGTTGGAATGACTGTTGGTTTACTAGCTGCTCTGCAACTTATATGGCCCATATTTAACTTTGATGTGGCCTATACTTCATTTGGCAGGATCAGGCCACTTCATACCAACGCTGTAATATTTGCATTTGTTGGTAACGGGATTTTCACTGGTGTATATTACTCCTTGCAAAGGCTCTGTAAAGCCAGAATGTTTAGTGATGCACTTTCAAACATCAACTTTTGGGGCTGGCAGTTAATCATAGTCGCAGCTGCATTAACGCTTCCACTTGGAATCACAACAAGCAAAGAGTATGCTGAGCTTGAGTGGCCTATTGATATTGCCATCACAATTATTTGGGTGGTATTTGGAATCAATATGTTCGGTACAATTCTAAAGAGAAGAGAAAAGCATTTATACGTAGCCATCTGGTTCTATATCGCAACATTTGTTACTGTTGCAGTTTTACACCTAGTTAATTCAGTTGCAATACCTGTTTCGCTCTTCAAGAGCTATACAGTTTATGCGGGGGTGCAGGACGCCTTGGTACAATGGTGGTATGGTCATAATGCTGTTGCATTCTTCCTTACTACTCCATATTTGGGATTGATGTACTATTTCGTTCCTAAAGCTGCAAACAGACCTGTTTATTCATATCGATTATCGATCATACATTTTTGGGCTCTCATTTTCATTTACATATGGGCTGGCCCGCATCATCTATTGTATACTTCTTTGCCGGATTGGGCACAGTCATTGGGAGTTGTTTTCTCAATAATGCTGATAGCTCCATCATGGGGAGGAATGATTAATGGTCTTTTAACATTGAGAGGCGCGTGGGATAGAGTTCGAGATAGTATTGTCCTTAAATTCTTGGTAGTTGCCGTAACCGCTTATGGTATGGCAACATTTGAGGGTCCAATGCTTTCATTGAAAAATGTAAACGCAATTAGCCATTTTACCGACTGGACAATTGCACACGTTCATGTTGGAGCATTAGGCTGGAACGGCTTCTTAACATTCGGAATGTTATACTGGTTACTTCCAAGGATATTCAAGACAGAACTTTATTCGAAAAAGCTGGCTAGTTTTCACTTCTGGATTGGAACACTAGGTATATTGTTCTATGCTATCCCTATGTACTGGGCTGGATTTGCACAAAGTTTAATGTGGAAAGAATTTACGGAAGATGGTTTCTTAAGGTATCCTAATTTTCTTGAAACAGTCACTCAAATCCTACCAATGTACAAGTTACGGGCTCTAGGTGGATTCTTGTACCTCACTGGCGTCATTGTCATGGTATATAATTTCGTAAAAACTGTTAAGTCTGGCTCTCTGATTGCTGATGAAGCTGCTGAGGCTCCTCCAATGCCAGAAACCATTCACAATCCAGGTGAGGGATGGCATAGAAAAATCGAGCGTCGACCGGTTCAACTTTTAGTAGGTAGTTTGATCGTGATCCTGATAGGTGGTATCGTTGAAATTGTACCAACATTCCTTATTGAATCCAACATTCCAACGATATCTAGTGTAAAACCATATTCTCCTTTGGAACTTGAAGGAAGAGATATTTATATCCGGGAGGGTTGTTATACATGTCACTCACAAATGATACGTCCATTCAGAAGTGAAACAGAACGATATGGTGAATATTCGAAGGCAGGAGAATTTGTCTATGACCACCCTTTCCAATGGGGTTCAAAAAGAACAGGGCCCGACCTCCACAGAATTGGAGGTAAATATCCTGATTCATGGCATTTCAATCATATGGAAGATCCTCAAACTATGTCACCAGGATCAATCATGCCGCCCTATCCATGGCTGGTAGAAGATCAACTCGACATCAGTACAACGGAAACCAAAATCAGAGCAATGCAAACCTTAGGTGTTCCATATCCTAATGGCTATGATAAAAAGGCTGTTGAAGACCTGAAAAAGCAAGCAAGTCGCATTGCAAAACGACTTGAGAAAGATGGAATTGAAGTTATGAGTGATCGCGAAATAATTGCATTGATCGCATATCTTCAAAGGATGGGAACAGACATAAGTGCATCAAAAAATAAATCGAAATAATACAAGTCATGAAATTTATAAACTACTTGGAATCTATTTCTGGCATTGAGGTCTTCCCTATGATCTCTTTGCTCATTTTCTTCTCCTTTTTCATCCTCTTAGCCATTAAGGTTACGATCATGGATAAGAAATACATCAATGATATGGTAAAACTACCATTGGATGGAAATGATGTTAAACTTAACAAGGATAGTAAATCTGATAAACTATGAATGCTAGGATCAAAAAATCAAGATTTTTTACCAAGTTATTACTGCTTACAACCGGGACATTGTTATCAAGCACCTTATTAAATGCTCAGGAATCTAATCCTGAAGTTTCCATGGAATATTTCAACCCTGTAAACTACTTAATCATATTCACCTTTTTAATTCTTTTGATCGCAATTGGTGTGATGTCAAAAGTGATCATCGGTTTTGTAAATAGTGAAGCTGGGTCACCCAAGAAGGTGCATAGCAAAAAACCTGCTTCTGATTCAAGTGAAAAAAAACAGTCCTGGTGGCAACGGATCGATAAAAAGCTAACCGATGCAGTTCCTATCGAAAAAGAAGCTGATGTCTTACTAGATCATGAATATGATGGTATTAAAGAACTCGATAACAGCCTTCCACCCTGGTGGATATATGGATTCTATTTAACAATAGTTTTTGCCATAGCATACATGGTACACTATCATGTATCAGGAACTGGCAAACTACAATTGGAAGAGTATGAAGAACAATTAGCTGAAGCGGAGGTCGCTAAAGCGGAGAGGTTGAAATTTGTTGCTGCCTTGGTGGACGAAAATTCGGTTACACTGATGGAGGCTGAATCTGATTTAGCTGAAGGTAAAAAGATATTCATAGAGAAATGTGCTGTTTGTCATGGTCAGCTTGGTGAAGGTGGTGTAGGACCAAACATGACCGACGATTACTGGGTTCATGGCGGCAGCCTAAGTAGCATTTTTAAAGTTATTAAGTACGGTGTACCACAAAAAGGTATGATTGCCTGGCAAGCACAATTGAAACCTGTTGAAATTCAACAACTATCGAGTTTTATTAAAACATTACATGGAACTAATCCTCCAAATGGCAAGGAACCTCAGGGTGATCTGTATCAAGAGGAATCTGCACTAGAGATCGAGAATGAATCTAATCCGGAAAGCACAGCCTCTGAAGTTGTGGAGAAAGATCTTGAAACAAACTCTGAAGAAAGTCAATGAGTTTTTAATTCTATCACTGCATTCTTAATTTCTGAAAATTAATGTGCCACTTAATGTAACTAAGAGCACAATCCAATGAATACACCTGAAGACTACAAGGACATTTACAGAGATGAATCGTTTCGTGATACTATTTCCACAATCGACGAGAAAGGTAAGCGTGTGTGGATATTTCCGCATAAACCTAAAGGCCCTCTTTATAATGCCAGAACATGGGTAAGTATTATTTGCCTGCTATTATTATTTGGCCTTCCTTTCGTAAAAATAAATGACAACCCTCTACTCTTACTAAACATACTGGAAAGGAAATTCATCATTTTCGGATTGATTTTCTGGCCACAGGATTTTTTTCTATTTGGATTAACCATGCTAACCTTTGTGGTCTTTATTGTATTGTTCACATCAGTATTTGGGAGGCTATGGTGTGGATGGACCTGCCCACAGACCATCTTTTTAGAAATGGTTTTCAGGAAAATAGAATATTTGATAGAAGGTGATGCCAATAAGCAAAAAGCACTTGCAAAGGCTCCATGGAACACAGATAAACTGATTAAAAAATCATCTAAACATGCTATATTTTTCATTCTCTCTTTCCTTATTGCAAACACATTTTTAGCTTATATCATAGGAATTGATCAACTAGAGAAAATTGCCACAGAACCTCTCGACGCTCACATTGGTGGATTCATTGCAATAATTATTTTCTCGGGAGTATTCTATGGTGTATTTGCACATTTCAGGGAACAAGTATGTTTGGTTGTGTGTCCTTATGGAAGATTACAAGGTGTATTACTAGACAAAAATTCTATAGTTGTTGGATATGATTATGTGAGAGGTGAGCCCAGGAAAAAAATTAGAAAAGATGAAGAAAGAAGAGCTGGAGATTGTATCGACTGTCATCAATGCGTGAATGTTTGTCCTACAGGAATAGACATTAGAAATGGAACCCAGCTTGAATGTGTAAATTGTACTGCCTGCATTGATGTTTGTAACAATATCATGGATAAAGTTGGCCTTAAAAAAGGATTGATCCGCTATGCGTCAGAAGATGGCATTGCTAAGGGAAAACCTTTAAAATTCACTCCAAGAATAGCAGGGTATACCGCACTACTTAGTATTCTTTTGATTGGCTTATCTTTTGGGATCGCTTTCCGATCGGATACCGAAACTACGATCCTTAGAACCCCTGGAATGTTATATCAGAAACAACCAGATGGCAGCATCAGCAACTTATATAATTTTAAAATAGTAAACAAGACTACTAAGTCATTCCCTATAACTTTTAAACTAAAGTCAAATACTGGTGTAATAACAATGATTGGCCATAGTGAAATTGAAGCAAGTAAAGAAAGTATTACTGAAGGGGAATTTTTCATTAAACTTGAAGCTGACTTGATAGAAAACCGAAAGACAAAACTAAAAATTGGCGTATATTCAGAGAATCAACTAATTGAGACTGTAAATACAAATTTCATGGGACCGGTTTTCAAGAGTAATAAAAAAGCATTTGAATAATGAAAATAGGCTGGGGATATAGAATAACCTTTTTATACATAGGTTTTGTAATTATTATTGCAACCCTTGTAATCGGCTCAATGAAACAAGATATAGAACTTGTATCTGACGATTATTATGAAAAAGAACTAAATTATCAGGAAAGAATTGAGCAAATTAAAAGAACTGATTCACTAACAACTGATATAGAAGTAACTTTGGAAGAAAAAAAGATTCTGATCACATATCCGGAAGCTGATTCAGGTAGTTACTCTGGTAAAATTGTTCTTTTCAGACCATCCGACAGAAAACTAGATATGAATTATGAAGTTAATGCAGGAAATGACCAAACTCAGGTGATCCAGATAGCTGATCTGAGAAGAGGGATGTACCGATTACAAATAGAATACACATTAAATGCACTTGACTATTATTTTGAAAAACAAGTTGTAATACCATAAATGTATCTACTATCAGCACTAGCTATTGGCTTTTTTGGAAGCTTCCATTGTGTTGCAATGTGTGGTCCAATTGTGCTTGCGCTAACTTCAACCAAGGATAATTATTATCAGTTTTTCCTTAATCGAATGATTTATAATTCAGGACGCATTGTTACTTATTCCATATTGGGCTTTTTGGTTGGTGCAGTTGGTCATAGCTTATTGTTGGCCGGATTTCAAAAAAGTATCTCAATCAGCATCGGAGTGCTAATGATCATATCTGTCATCATCATCAACTATCTTCCAAGAATAAAAATAGGGACACCATTATTAACTAGGCTCAACAGGTTTATCAAAAGTATATTTAGTAGCACAATAGCAAAAAGAAATAAAATGTCCTTATTGATAGCGGGACTTGCAAATGGTGTACTTCCTTGTGGGTTTGTGCTTTTGGCACTGGCAGGAGCTTCGGCAACCCAAAATGCTCTACAAGGGAGCTTATACATGACCCTGTTTGGCCTTGGAACAGTTCCGGCAATGATAGCGGTCGCAGCATTCGGAAAGATTGCAAGCCTTAGAGCTCGCATGGCAATAACAAAGTATGCACCTATAGCTATGATCTTATTGGGGTTGCTTCTAATTTACAGAGGCGTCAACATGGAACAAGAGGGCTGTCCGCTGCACCAACAAACATCTACCCTTACATTCTAACACACATTTTTAGCTTAAATCATGATCAGATCAAATACATTTCGAATTTTGATTTGATCTATAGTAAATTCATCTGCTAAGTTTGCTTGTTCAAAATTCAAATAACTATGAAACGAATCAATATCAGTTCAGAAGCACCATGGGAAGATATAGTTGGATATTCAAGAGCTGTTGTAATTGGAGACAGAATTGAAGTTTCAGGAACAACAGCAATGGTTAATGGCAAGGTCGCAGGAATAGAAGACTACTACCTTCAAACCAAAATTATTTTAAATAAAATTTCGGAGTCCCTTAATAAAGCTGGTTCAGAACTAAGTGACGTGGTAAGGACAAGAATATATGTTTGTGACATCTCCAAATGGGAAGAAGTTGGGAAAGCACATGGAGAGTTTTTTAAGCACATTAAACCTGCCGCTACAATGGTGGAGGTAAGCGGGCTTATTGATAAGGATCTACTTGTAGAAATTGAGGTAACAGCTGTTAAAAAACAATGATGCCTTATGGCCAAACACCCAATACTTTATAGCTAGCTGCAATCTTATTGATCCCACTTACAAATGCTGCGGTCCGAAGATCTTGGATTCCTTTTGTTGAATTCTTGATCTCACGTATCTCATTATAGGCAGTAAACATAGTTTCTTCAAGTCCAGAATACACCAAGTCTCTCTCATTAGCTCCATGTACCAGTATTTCCTTAGCCTTTTTATCTACTTTTTTGTTTGTGATCTGTTCAATTGTAGAAATCAGATTTGTCAATTGCAATTCCTGAAACCGTTTTTCCATTCTTCCGAACCTAACATGCGAAAGGTTTTTAAGCCACTCAAAATAAGAAACAGTGACACCACCGGCATTTAGAAACAAATCTGGAATGATCAATACTCCTTTTGCAACCAATATCTCTTCTGCCTCTTTAGTAACAGGTCCATTTGCTCCTTCAGCGATGATCTTTGCCTTTACATTAGGAGCATTTTCAGGGGTTATCTGATTTTCAAGAGCTGCAGGTATCAACACATCACATTCGTATTCTAGTAAAGCCATTTTATCGTCAATGGTCTTTGCTCCAGGGAAGTTTCTGATAGAACCAGTTTCTTTTTTAAACTGCATCAGCTTTTCAACGTCAAGTCCTTTTGAGTTAAAGACACCACCATCCCACTCAGCTATTCCTATGATAATACCTCCACCTTCCTGACAAAATTTTGCAGAATGATATCCAACATTACCCATTCCCTGAATAATGATTCTTTTATTATTCATGCCTGTTGACATCTTCATTCTCTTCATATCATCGGTCTGCTCAAGAGCTGATCGAACACCAAAGTAAACTCCAAGCCCAGTAGCTTCAGTACGACCCTGAATACCGCCCTGCCCAAGAGGTTTGCCTGTAACACATCCCAATGCATTAATATCATCGCCTCGGAAAGTAGCATAAGTGTCAGCGATCCAAGCCATTTCTCGAGGACCAGACCCATAGTCAGGAGCAGGAACATCAAATCCGGGACCTATGAGATTTTTTCTAAGGAGTTCCGTTGTGAACCTACGTGTAACTTTCTCAAGTGTTTTCTCATCCTGTAATCGTGGGCTAATCTTGATCCCTCCCTTGGCACCTCCAAAAGGAACATCAACGACAGCACATTTAAATGACATTAAAGTTGCCAATGCTTTTACTTCATCTTCATCCACCATTTTGCTGAAACGGATACCACCTTTAGTAGGACTTTTATGCTGGCTATGTTGGACTCTGATTCCTTCCATCACTTGAACTTTTCCTTTCACCTCAATAGGGAAATAAAACTTATAGATACTGTTACATATCTTTAGCTGATTCAACAAGCCATCAGGGTGATCTGTATACTGTGCAGCCTTATCAAAGGCTGAATGAACATCACTTAAAAATTTTGTTCCTTCAGAAATCTTCTTCTTCATAAAAGTAAATTATGCGTTGATTTTATAAATATAATATTATATATCCTCATTAATTGCCGGTTCGATAAAGCTCGATTCGTAAAATTTCAAATCAGGTGCTGAGCTACTACCACATGCAAGTGAACAAATGTAATCATCATCCTGCTTCCAAGAACATAGCCATAGATTCCTGGGTTCTCCTTTTGAGTACTTAATCGAAGCTTTTTCACCAGAGAAGTCAATTTGATTCAAGTGGTCATTAATACCCTCCCCTGTCAATTTCAGAAATGCCTCCTTATAGGTCCAGATTCTGTAAAAGAAATCTGATTGGTTCTGACCCTTAAGTGAGTCAAATACCAGTTTCTCGTTAGGATGGTAATTAGAATTTGCAAATTCATCAACATCAAAGTCTTCTTTGATAAACTCTGTATCAACCCCAACTTCAATATCATTACCAATAGCAAGCAAAATCAGATTTCTTGAATGAGAAATATTAAAGTGAATAGGGATAGATGAATTTTCAAGATAGGGTTTGTGGTTCTTATCCTGTGAAATTTCAAGATTAACAGGATCAATACCTGTATATGATGAAATGACCCTTCGAATAAAAACATGTCCCGATTGGTATGCTCTTTTATCTTTCTCAAAATGAAATTTATCAGATTTCTCCAGTTCTGTACTTGACAATACAAATCTGGCATGTGGTGCAAAAGGGTCGTTTGGAGAAAGGAAATGCGACCAAAGATGAACCTCCCCTTTTGAGGGACTATCCATAGGTGGTGAAGCTTCCTTTGAGGGGGCTTCCAGTTCATTGAAGTGGAGCTTCATTATGAGGTACGATATTATAGTTAAGATACCTGATACGAAGGTAAGACTTTATCACAGAATCGCTGCATTAGCCTGCCCACCATGTGGATTATTTTTGGTGTTATTTTTGCTCTTTATTTCATCAGATGTCGAATTATCAACAAGGGATCGTCGTATTATCAATGATAATTCAATATTATAGGGCTCATCAGTGATAATGGTATCGTTATCGCACCCTTCTATCACATATATCTTTATTTTTCCTTTAATAAGCCTGTCCCACCCTAGGCTGTCATTATAAAACGCCTCAATTGGCTCATCAGTCCTGATAATCAAAAGATCTCCTTCATATTTCTTTTTTGGATGATAGTTTAAAAGTGCCAAAGAATGAATAGTCCTTAAATCATTATCAGAATAGTCTGGGTTCTCAAGGTCTTCATCTTTCACTTTGTTATGGTCCAATGACTTTACAAAAAGTCTCTTGCTAAAATTGATATTCTTTTCGAGAGCATAATTGAATTTTTCACCCATCTCGAGCTTCATAAATTTATTCAATTCACTCTTCACTTTATACACTGTAGGATTTTCAGGTGGTGCATAATTATTCACCATTGCTAAGAAATCAACTTTGTCGCCAAATTTTTGAAGTATAACGGCCATTTCATAAACGACCATACCACTGAAACAAAGACCCGCAAGTTTATATGGCCCGTTAGGTTGATACTTTTTAATCTCATCAACGTAGAATTGAGCCATATCTTCAATAGAGTGATGAGGTTGTTGGCTGGGATCCAGGCCTCTGGGTTGTATAGCTATAACAGGTTGATCTGCCTCCATATGTTTTGTAATTACGCTCCATCTATGGATATTTCCATTATGCATATGAATACAAAACAAAGGTGTCTTGGTGCCACTTTTTTTCAATGGAACCAATGTTGTCCATGGTTTTTCCGAGCTCTTACCAGACAATACACTGGCTAGTTCAGAAACAATTGGGGCTGAAAAAAGGAGGGGCAGACTGGCTTTAATTCCGGTTCGCTCTTCCAATAAGTTAAAAAGACGCACACCTAAAAGTGAATGCCCGCCCAGGTCAAAGAAATTATCATTCCTCCCAACCTTATCTAGTCCCAGCACTTCACGAAAAATAAGAGCAAGTGTTTCTTCAAGTGCATTTGTCGGCTCTTCGTATTCATGCAAAGATCTTGAAATGGCATTTACATCAAGTGATAAAAGTGCACTTTTATTTACCTTACCATTTGGAGATAGTGGAATTTTTTCAACTACTATTATTTTATCAGGAATCATGAACAATGGGATCACTTTTTTAAGTTGATCTTTCATTTTTATTACATCAAACTCCACCTCATTCTCAACTATCACAAAAGCCACTAACGACTTAATATTATCGTTTGTTTTAACATCACAGACGCAATCTATAATACCGGAAATGCTCTTGATCTTAAATTCTATCTCACCAAGTTCTATTCTATATCCTCGAACTTTTACCTGATCATCACTACGCCCTAAGTAAACAACGTCACCTTCAGAATTGTGCTTTGCAAGATCACCGGTCCTATAAAACCTGCTATTTGAATGTAACCCAGAGATCCTCTGAATAAATCGTGACTCAGTAAGTTCTGGACGGTTATAGTAACCTCTTGCGACTTTATCACCTGTCAGATATATCTCTCCTATCAAACCCGGAGGAACCATCTGAAGTTGATCATCCAAAAGATAAAGCCTGCTATTAGGTAATACCTTCCCGATAGAGTATGCCCCTCCGGGAGATCTTAACTTAAATGTTGAATATGTAGTGTCTTCTGATGGTCCATACAGATCGTAAACACTTTCAATATGATCAAGCTGGTACAATTTATCAACCAGCGATTGCTCCAAAGGCTCCCCGGCTAAATTTATTGTATTCACTGATCGAGGAATGGAGAATCCTGAATTTATCAATTCACTCAATGCCGATGGTACTGTGTTTAATAGAGTTGGACGAAGCTCATCCTTTAATTCCGGTAGCTCTAGAATATTCCTGACAAGTATTAATGTACCACCATGAACAAGAGTATTAAAAATCTCAAAGATTGAAAGGTCAAAGCACACAGAAGTAGATGCCAATACTCCACTGATCTGTTCTTCATCATATACAGTGGCAGCCCAGGCAAACAGTGCTAAGGCATTAGAGTGCGTCAACTCCACTCCCTTAGGCTCACCAGTAGAACCAGATGTGTAAATTATATACGAGAGAGAATTGGAATGAAATACTGGAAACTCATGAAGGTTATGAGGTGATAAGCGCCAATCATTTTTTGTAGCATCCAAAATTGATACACCACTTCCATCAAAGTACTTTAACGAATCAGGGTCAGTTATCACCAACTTACATTTAGTATCTCTTATTATATATTCAATCCTGTCAACTGGATAGTCGGGGTCGATTGGAACATATGCACCTCCACATCTTAAAACAGCAAGCATAGAAGCTATCAGGTCAATCGACCTATCCATACATACTGCCACAAGATCACCAGGCCTCACTCCATTATCTATCAAAGAATTAGAAATTATATCACATCTATTCCCTAATTCAGAATAAGTGTATTCATTTCCATTCCACTTTACTGCAATCCTGTCTGGTAAAATTTCTTTTTGCTTTTGAAAAAGTTCTGAAATATTTGTTTCCCGGTCATATTCAAGATCAACACCATTCCATTCCTTTTCCAACAAATATTTCTCGTTGGAATTAAGTAGTGGAATTTGGGAAATATTACTATGGGAATTAGTTGCAAGACCATTTAGGAACTCATTGAACTCATCCATTCGATAACGAATGAAAGTATCATCAAACAGATCTGTATTATATGTGCATTCAATCTCCAGTTCAGTACCAACCCCCGACACGTTCAAGAACAGTTCAAAATTCTCATATTGCCTAGGATTTGTTTTAAATGAATACTCACATTTATTGAATTCAACACCATCAGTGATTCCGATATCAATATTAAAAGCAACCGGAACCAACGGAATTCTTGAAGGATCTCTTTTGACGTTCAATTGCCTTACAAGTTTTCCAAAAGTGAATCGTTGATTCTCATAAACATCAAGCAACTCCACTTTTCTTCTTTTCAAATAATCAGAAAATAATTGGTCGCCCTTTACATTTGTTCTTAAAGGAAGCAGGTTTACACAGTGCCCCACTAGCCTTTCAAATCCTGGTAAATTCTGACCTGCAGCTGGCAAACCCAGTGCAATATCTTCCGTACCAGTTATACGGTATAAAAAGGCTTCAAAAGCAGCAACCATTGTAGTTACAAACGAAGCACCTGACTGAGCCCCTAAATGCTTTAGCTTGACTACAACTTCATTCGGGATAGGAATGTCAATTCTGCGTGCATTAAATGTTCGGATAGCTGGTCTGGACTTATCAACAGGCAACTCCATTTCAGGCAAGTTATCTTTAAAAAGATCGAGCCAAAATTTTTGAGTTTTAACCGACTCATCGGTGTTATTAAAATTTAACTCTTCATCAACCCATTGAGTAAATTTTACTTGATCTTCAAAATCCGGTATCTCATTTCTTGATAACGCAGAATAACACTTACTAATATCTTGCATGATCAATCCTAAAGACCACCCATCACAAATGATATGATGGAATGTAAGGACAAGCTGAAAAGATCTTGAACTTTTTTTTATTACGAATATACGAGCCAGAGGTCCTTGAACGAGATCAAATTCTGTTTGTGAATCTAATTCAAGTAGATCTGTAATTCTGTGGTTAAGTTTTTCTCCATTGAGATGTGTCACATCTACTAATGGAACATCAACCAACATCAATTCATGAATCAGTAATGATTGACCGTCTTCCGAAAATGTAGAACGCAAGGCCTGATGTCGGTTAATTAGCAGGTCAACGGATGAACGAAAAACATCAACATCGAATTCGCCTTCCAACATTAACGACACCGACTCATTATAAGCACAATTGGCTGACTTTCCTCCGAATTTTACATTTGTAAATATCTCCCTCTGGGGTTCAGTAGTAGATACAGCAATTTTTTCCTGATTCCCAAAAGGGTCAAAATCCACAGGAATATATCCTAAATCTTTATTTTTCTCTTGATCACTCAATACACTACACCTTGAAAGTTAATTTTGCGACATCAAACGTTTAATTATCAGATTCGATTTGTAAATATTTACCTGGTCTTTCGGGATCTGGTATAAACCATCTCGGATTTCCCTTATTGTCCTTTCCTAATCGTGCCCCTTTAACAGGTGGTACACTAACGTCAACATTTGTCCTTTCTCCAACTCCTGCATTTTGAATTGTGGTAATAAATCCAGCAGCTATTAATTCTTCATAGGATTCTTTGAATGCTGTAATTACTTTATTTATATCTGCATCTGTAAATGCATCTGTAACAAAACAAGGGAAACCATCATAAATGTGAATACCTTTTGATCGCATCAACACAAATAAAAGGTCACCATAATGAAACTCTTCGATCCATTTTAGTTTAAACAAGGAACCAAAAGCGACCAATTTAAATGGAGCACCTTTTAAATGACAGGCATCATTCACAGAATTGACCAATCGATCATTCATACCATTTAATTTCTTCTGTAATTCAGGTCCCCTGTCCTTCATGTGAGTTAAAATGGCTTTAGCTGCCGAAAGTGCAAGTGGATGGCGTACAAACGTCCCGGCAAAGTAGGTTACGCCTGATTCAGGAACTGAATCATCACCAAACTTCCAGCCTCCTCCATCAAGTGTATCCATATATTCTCTTTTGCCCGCTATAACACCTATAGGCATTCCTCCTCCTATTACTTTACCATATGTTCCAACATCGGCTTTAATCTCATAAAACTCCTGAGCACCTCCAGGCATTAAACGAAATCCGGTAATTACTTCATCAAAAATCAGAAGACTTTCTGATTCGAGAGTGATATTTCTAACCTCTTTCAAAAATGCTTTGGGTCTGAAGTCAGCTCTTCGAGATTGTATGGGCTCTATTAATACCGCAGCAATTTCATTTGCTCTTGATCTTATGATTTCCAAAGATTCATCAGTTCCATAATCTAAGACAAGCATATTCTCAACTGATTCCATAGGAATTCCTGCTGCTGCCGGATAAGACTTCAGGTTCCTGCCACCTCTTACGATCACTTCATCATTTATTCCATGGTATGAACCGTTAAAGCAAACAATCAAAGAACGTCCGGTTACCGTTCTTGCAATACGCATTGCACCGAGGACAGCTTCAGATCCTGTATTACAGAATCCTGCGCGGTCGAACCCGGTAAATTCACAGATCAATTTAGCTACATCACCTGCAAGTTCATGTTGTGGACCTATCTCAATCCCTTTATCAATCTGATCTTTTATAGCTTCTTTAATAACATCTGAGCCATAGCCAAGGAAATTAGATCCAAAACCATTTAACACGTCTATATATTCATTCCCATCAATATCCCAAAGTCGTGCACCTTCAGATCTGTTCACCACGATCTGATAAATCAGCTCCTTAATTGCCGGCTTAAACCCGGTGACAACTCTAGGATCTGCAAGATGATCCCTGTGAGAAGCAGTATATTCTTTGGAGCCTTGAGTTTGCTGGTTATAACGATTAGTGAAATCTCTTAACCATTCAATTTGTAAATCTGCCAGGTCATTATCACCTGACTTTTCAATTCTAGCGATGGCACCAAAGGGTTTTGCTGTTTCAGCCTTTTCGTTTTCTCTTTTGCCAATGCTGTCTTCAACCGAATCTTTGTTAACAGTGAGCTCTTCCTGATTACTGTTCGACACTGAGGCTTTTGTCTTTAATGCAGCAAGTTGCTGATTCAGCATTTTCATCTGCTGATGAATAAGGTTTTCAACTACTGAATTACTGGGATTTTCGGATGAATTCTGTAACACAGTTAACTGCGAATGATCAGATTTACTTTCTTCTGGTAATTGACCATCAATGAAAGTGCTTAGAGCACTTAACGTTGACAACTGTTCATTCAATTGCCGGAAAGTAACTTTAGTATCGTATTTCTTTGATATTGTAAGAGCTGTCTGTGTGAGAAAAAGAGAATCTAATCCAAGTTCAAGAAATGTCATTTCTGATGTAGCCGAAGATATATCGATCCCTGAAGTATCCAAAACAACTTCTTTCAATTCTGCAATGATTCGTTCTTT
>Ga0055584_100002376_pt1 | contig 18596 bp, 21 predicted proteins | sample OSDHelmetaG_FD_58716 | JGI IMG/M metagenome (GOLD analysis project Ga0055584, IMG submission 58716) | Pelagic marine sediment microbial communities from the LTER site Helgoland, North Sea, for post-phytoplankton bloom and carbon turnover... | ecosystem: Environmental > Aquatic > Marine >... | reverse complement strand
ATGGTCGGGGTGAGAGGATTTGAACCTCCGGCCCCTTGCTCCCGAAGCAAGTGCGCTACCAGACTGCGCTACACCCCGACACGAACACGCTGATTCCAGCGAGCGGGCCGGGAACATATTCAGCGGCCAAGGCCGTGTCAAGCGCCCGCGGGGCGCCGCCGGAGACGACCCTGCCACCCCTGATCGTCACCCTGCTCGCAGGCCTCGCGGCGACGCTGCTGACGCCCGTCGCCAGCTGGGCGGGGCGGGGACTCGCCCTGGTGGATACCGCGGCCCGGGACCCCGACGGACGGGCCGTCCCGCGCACCGGTGGCTGGGTCCTGATCGTCGTGTGGTTGCTGGCCAACCCCCAACCCTCGCGCCTGACCTTCGTGCTGTTCGCCGTGTGGCTTATCGGCCTGCACGACGACCGCTACCAGTCGTCGGCCAAGGTGCGCGCGGTGCTCATCGCGATCCTGGCGATGGCCTTGGCGGTGCCCGGACAACCGCTGCTCGCGGCGGCCACGGGAACACTCTGGGTCGCCGCCGTCGTCGTCGCCTTCGACTTCGTGGACGGGATCGACGGGCTCGCGCCGGGCCTCGGTGCGTTGGCAGGCCTGGGGCTCGTGCTCCTGGGGGGCCCCGGCGGAGCGGCGATCGGCGGAGCCTGCCTGGGGCTGCTGTTGTGGAACCGGCCCACGGCCCGCATCCACCTGGGCAACAACGGCAGCAACGCGCTCGGGCTGCTGGTCGGGGGACTCACCCTGCCCTTCATTCAGCTGGGACAGCCTCTGCCCGCCATCGCCCTCGTGCTCGTGCCCCTGGTCGATCTGGTCGTGTCGCTGGTGCGGCGCTTCCGGAGCCCGGGCAACCCGTTTGGGGGCGACCGCCTGCACCTGCACCACCAGGCGCTGCGAGCCGGCGGGCCGGTGCGGGGGCTCCTGCGCCTGCTGCTGGTGGCCGCCATCGCCGTGGGTCTCGCCGCCGGGAATCCCTGGCTCGCGGCGGCGGGGATGGCGCTGCTGACCGCGGGGCTGCTGCCGTTGGCCGTGTGGTCGCGGGATCCCGACGCGACGCTGAGCTGATCAGGCCAGGGACTCACCGACGTCGACGCCGTACCCGTTGACGAAGTCGGCCGCGCTCATCGCCCGCCGGCCGGCCGGCTGCACCCGGGTCAGGCGCAGCGCGCCGCTCGCACACGCCACGTCGATGCCGTCGGCCGAGACCGCGAGCACGGTCCCGGGAACCCCGGCCCCGTCGATCCGCTGGCACTCGTGCACCCGCAAGGTTTCGCCCCGATACGCGCACCAGCCGCCGGGCCAGGGCGTCACGCCACGCTGGCGGTTGCGGGTCGCCGTCGCCGACTCCTCCCACCGCATGCGTCCGTCGTCCTTGGTGAGCAGCGGCGCGTGGCTCACGCCGTCCTCGGGCTGATCGGTCGCCACCAGCCGGCCGGCCTGCAATGCCCGCAGCGTCTCCACCGCAAGGTCCGCGCCCAGCTGCCCCAACCGGGGCCCCAGGGACTTGCTGGTGTCGTCGGGGCCAATGGGTTCCTCGGCCTTGAGCAGCATGGGACCCGTGTCGAGGCCCTCTTCCATCCACATCGTCGTGACGCCGGTCACCGCGTCGCCGCCGATGATCGACCACTGGATCGGCCCAGCTCCCCGCCACTTCGGCAGCAGGGATGCGTGCACGTTCACGCAGCCGTAGGTCGGCGCCTCCAGCAGCCGGGTCGTGAGGATCCGGCCGTACGCGATCACCACGGCGACGTCGAGCCCCGCGGCTTCGAAGGCCTCGGGGAACTCGCCCCGCCGGACGCGGCGGGGCTGCATGAGGGGGATGCCCGCTTCGACCGCCCGGGCCGCCACCGGCGTGGGCCGAACCTTGTTGCCGCGGCCCGACGGCTTGTCGGGCTGGGACACCACGAGCACGACCTCGCACACGTCAGGCGCGGCGAGCAGGGCATCGAGGGTGGGGACGGCCAGCGCGGGGGTTCCGAGGAACGCCACCCGCAGCGGGCGATCAAGCGGTCGGCGGGGGAGCGTCGTCGCCGGGTTGTGGGCCATTGCGCTTCTGCTTCTTCCGCTTCTTGAGGTACAGCGAGCGCTTGAGCCCGCTGAGCCGGTCGAACAGCGTCTTGCCGTCCAGGTGATCGATCTCGTGCTGGAAGACGACGGCGTAGAACCCGCGCGCCTCGAACCGGAGGAGCTCGCCTCGGCGGTCCAGGGCCTCGATGACGATGCGCTCGTGGCGGGGCACCTCGACGGTCAGCTCCGGCAGCGACAGGCAGCCCTCTTCGCAGAGGTAGGTCCCGTCCGCTTCGACGATGACGGGGTTCACGAGTTCCGTGAGGAACGCCTTGCTGCCCTGCTCTTCGTCCTCTTCCAGCTCTTCGGACAGCCCGCTCCGGATGGGCACGGCGGCCACGATGATCCGCTCGCTGACGCCCACCTGCGGCGCCGCCAGCCCGATGCCTGGCGCGGCGTACATGGTCTCGGCCATGTCGTCGAGTAGCTGACGCACCCGGTCGTCCACGGCGGCCACGGGGATGGCGACCTTGCGGAGGATGGGGTGCGGGACCTCGTAGATGGGCAGAATGGCCATGGTGCCCCCTATATAGACAGCCGACCCCGTCGCGCCAAGGCGCCCGGCCCGCTGCGACCGGGTCCGCCTCCGCCGGCGCCGGGCCCGCTGCCCTGGGGTGGGACGTTCCTCGGAGCGGCGGCAGCCCGGGCCTCGGTGCTACGGTGGCTCCGCGCCGACACCCGCGCATCGTGGACCCTTCTTGCTGCCTCCCCGCTCCATCGCCGCCCGGGCGCCTGCCTTCGACCGCGAGGCGCTGCGCGCGGCCCTCGCTCGTGGGGGCCCGTGGCCGCGCACCGGGCCGGAGCTCGCCGCCGAAGTCTGCGCCGCCGCCGGGCGGCCGACCGGGGGCTGGGTGCCCCGCGCCGAAGACGGCCTGCTCACCGCGCTGCAGCGGGCCCTCACCGAACGGAACCTCGGGTCGGTCGTCGCCGCCCCCGCCTATGGGGTAGCGGGTTTCGCCGGTCAGCTGGACCGGTTCGACCGCGTGGTGTGGATGGACCCCGCCGCGGGCCGCGTCGACCCCGGCCCCGTGGAGGTCGCCCAGGCCCTGCGGGCCGGCGCCACCGCCGTGCTCCTCGCCCCCATCGCCGGCGACGCCTCCATGCTCGCCGAGGTCGCGCGCCAGTGCGCCAACGCCGGCGCCTTGCTGGCCGTGGACACCCGCGCCGCCCACGGCTCGCGCGCCCTCGACGCGGGCCCCGAGCAGTTTGGCGACGTCTGCCTGATGGGGGTCTCCCTCGAGCCCGTGGCCTCGCCCTGCCCTGGCGCCATCCTGTCGGGCTCCGGCAGCGAAGCGGTCGTCGACGGAGCCGGTCCTGCCCCCCGAGCCCTGGCTTGGGCCGCCCGCTCGGTCTTGCGGTCGGTTCGCGACGAGCCGCGCCTTCGCCGGCTCTGGCGCCCGCCCCCCAGCGCCTCGACCCCGCCGCCGGCGCTGCTGACCCCGCCGCGCTGGTCGGTGGCCGCCGCCGCCGCCCGCCTGCGCCAGGCGCCGTTCCGGGCCGAGCAGCGCGCCCGGCACGCCCGCGCGCTCCGCATGCACTGCAGCAACCTCCCCGCCGTGGAAGCGGTCCCGGATCCGCGGGGGTTTCAGCTCGCCGGCGGCGCGATCCCGCTGCTGGCCCAGCAGCGCGACGCCGTCGTGACCGAGCTGCAGACCATGGGCGTCGAGGCCATCACGGGCGCGGCCGCCTGGCTCGCCCCCCCGGACACCCGCAGCGAGCGCGCCGCACACGTCGCCGAGCGCCTGTTGCTGTTGCCCTTGCACCCGTTCTACCGGCCGCCGGATCTGGCGAAGCTGGCCGAGGCCCTGCGCAAGGCCACCCTGCGCGCCAACGGCGACGGGTGGTGCGACCCCACCGACACGACCAGCCAGGGGCCAGCCGACGAGGACGTCACGCTGTAGGCAGCGGGCCCAGAGGCCTCAGTCCGCGAAGACGATCTCGCACTTGCCGGCGTCGAACACGGTCTCGATGGAGCCGATCGTCGTGCCGTCGGCGCCCAGGTCCGCTTCGACGTCGAGCGTCCAGGTGTCGTCGCCCCCGGACGTGATGTCGACGGTGCCGCCGTTGAGCTGCCAGGAGTCCACGAGGTCGGGCTCCTCCTCAGTCTCGAAGAGCTGGGACAGGTCGAGGTCCTGGGTGTCCGGATCGACGCACTCGTACGCGTCGGCGCGGCCTCGGATCAGCTTGCCGTTGAGGTAGGTGAGCGAGCCCGTGAAGGCGCCGTCGTTGCCGGCGCCGACGGGCGAGAAGGTGCCGACCCCCGGCGCCGAGGAGACGTCCTGGTCGGTCTCTCCGTCGCGGCTGAGGATGATCGACAAGGCCTTCACGCCGTTGGCGTCCAGGGGCGCGAACGCCGACGCCAGCTCGTCCAGGTACGCGTCCTGCGTCTCGCAGATGGGGTCGCCAGCGTCCAGCGCCGCGTCGCGGGCCTCGCGGGCTTCCTTCGCATCGGCCTCGGCGTTCTGACGCTTGCCGCAGTAGTCCCCGACGCTGCTCAGCACGAGCTCGTGGGTGCGCGTGTTGCCGCTGATCAGCACCAACCACGCGGCAGACTTGCCTTGCATCCCGTCCACGCCGTCGACGGTGACGGAGATGCAGCCGGGGAGCAGGAGGGCGACCAAGAGCGGGAAGAGGAGGCGTGCCATGGCCGGCGAAGCTAGCACGGGGGGGACCAGCGCCGAGGGCACCGCACGACCCGCGAGACGTCGGATCCGGGGACCAGAACGAGGGTGGCCCGAACTTCCGCATGCCAGGTGTGGGGGGGGGTCGCACCTGACACGGCTTGGAAGCCCGGGCCATAAATCCGCCTCGTTGAAGCGGCCTCGAGCGTCGCCGCTCACGAATGAATCTGGCCCCAACCGTTGAGGGTGTCAACGGCAAACCTGAACTTTCGTATGGGTACCCCCCGATGAGGCAGCGAGGGCGCCGCTCAGCGCGCGGTGGCGGCGTCGTCCGGGTTGAGCAGGTCGGTCTGCCGCTCAGGCTCGTCGATCTGGACGGGGTCCGTGCGGATCGAGACGTCGAACTCGCCTTCGACCGTCAGCTTGCCGTCGCGGGCGCTGAAGCGGTCCGAGGTGAACCGGATGTTGAAGCGGCCCGCCGCGCGGGAGTCGCCGTCCTCGCCGGGCAGGACCAGGTCTGTCAGCTCGACCGTGCCGAGGATCGTCTCCTCGGCATCGTTCGTGCGATCCAGCGTGAAGCGGGACGGGTCCTCGGCCTCCTGGCCGTACCAATCGGCGTTGAAGCGCTCGATGCCTAGCTGCATGCGCGAGAAGACCTCGATGTCGCACTGCGCCAGAGGCGCGGTCTCTTCGATCGCGTAGACATCGGGGTCCGCCTCGTTGGGGCGGATGGCGTTGTAGTTGACCTTCAGGGTCTTCGGCAGGTCCCAGTCGGGGCGCTCCAGGGCGTCCTGGCACTCGGTAGAGCGCACGTCGTCGTCGGACAGCAGGTTCACCAACAGCACCAGCCGCAGGTCCTCGTCGAGCTTCTCGTAGGCCGCGATGTTGTCGCCCACCTCCGAGTGGAGGCAGCGGCCGATGCCGGTGCGATCGTCCGACGAGCCATCCTCGGCCACGGCGCAGGTCGACCCCGCGGCGCCGTAGATCTGCTCCTCGTCGAGCATGTAGCCCCAGCCCCCCAGGCCGTCGTCGCCCAGCGTCTTGTAGGCATCGCCGACGTCCAGGTGGAAGGTAAGCTGCAGGTCGCCCTTCTGGGTCAACAGCCCGCGGCCGCGCGAGGTCTCGTAGGGCAGGAACAGATCGACCACGTCGCTGCGCTCGCGCGACGCGTCGCCGCAGTCGCCGCCGCCGGGGCAGACGGTCGGCCGGGCCTCGAAGATCTCGGCCCACGCCTCGGCGCGCTCGGCCGGGTAGAGCAGGCCCTCGTAGACCTCGACGTTGCCCGCGCTCAGCGTGAAGAACGTGTTCGAGTCGGAGCTGCCCCAGAAGCAACCGCCAACGAGCGGGAGGGCGAGCAGGAGGCTGAGCGATCGAGTCATGGCGGGGGTCCGTTCGGCGCGAGATCCCAGGGTCCCAGAGAACCGGCGGACATTACCCGACGCCCCCCACCCCGTCGACGGGCGTCCGCGGCCCGCCGGGATCCGGGCCCCCCCGTTCGGACGGGAGGCGGTGGCCCCTTTGAATCTTTTCGCGCTCTCGGACGTACTTCATAGTGAGCGCAAGGAGTTCTCAAGCAAAGGAGCCGGTCATGCAGCCCTGGATCCGAGAGCGAATCGAGCGGGAGCGACGGGAGCAGGAGGATCGGCGGATCCCCCTGCACATCCAGGAGCCGCCCCCCGAGTGGATCGACGAGATGAACCGCCGCCGCGCCGAACACGAAGAGCAGCCGACGCCCCGGCGCGGAGTCGTCATCATCGAGATGTAACCGCCGGCGGGCGGGTCGGGGGCCCTCAGCGGGGCCCACCGGGGCGTCTCAACGCGCCAGCGCTCGCTGTCGCCCGGCCTGAACCGCATGCAGCGACAGCTGCCGGACCCGCTCGCCCCGCGAGTCGAAGCCCTGCTCGACCTGGCGCAACATGCCGCGAGCAACCAGCTCCCGACGGGCTCGCGCCGACTGACGCTGCGCCTGCATGGACAGGCTCATCTCCCCACGCGAGACGTGGATGACCGCGAGGTTGCGCAGCGAGAGGAACAGGCCGCCCAGGTCCTGGGTCTGGTTGTACTGAAACAAGCTGCGGACGCAGTGGAAAACGGCCCCATCGAGGTCGCCCTGCTCCTGCAGGATCGCCGCCAGGTTCTGGTTGGCCGCCGCCGCCTCGGGCGCCTCCGCCGACTCCAGCGCCCCCGCCGTCTCGGCCAGCTGGTTCGCCGCAGCCTCCCAGTCGCCGGCGTATCCGAGCTCCAGCGCGCGGCGCGAAGCCTCGACGGCCTGGTCGCGTTGGGGATGGGTCTCGTAGATGAGGTGTTTCCACATGCGTAGGGCGTCCACAACGACCTCCTCGGACAGATCCAGCGCGGTTCGCGCCAGATTTGACGTTTATTACCATAAACCGGGTTCGCCCCCGGCATCAAAGGGCCCGGCCCGTGCAGCACTTGCCCTCGACACCCCCGACCGGGCCGTCCACACTTCCCTTTGTGGTTCGTCTCGCCGCCCTGCTCGCCTTCGTCCTGACCGCGGTCCCCGCGGCCGCGGAGGAGGATTTCTTCGATCCCGCCGCGCTCGGCATGGGCGGCGCGGGCCGGATCATCCCGGTCGATGCCTCCGTGCTTCGCCTCAACCCGGCGTCCATGGCGCTCAAGCCGATGTACGTCGGGGGCAGCAGCTACGGGTTCTACGGCCGTGAGAAGGCGCACACCTGGTCGTCGGGGGCAGCGGACAGCAACACCAGCGAGTTCGCGATCGGCACGAACTACACGATGCGGACCTGGGAGCCCCCGTTCGATCCGTCCACGGACCTGAACTGGTTCCCGGCCGACATCCGGGACGAGATCCAGGACAAGCGGACGATGCACCGTTGGGACGTGTCGCTGGCCTACGGGCTCCTGGGCCGACGGCTGAACGTCGGGCTGGGCGGACGGCTGGTGAACCAGCGCTACGAGATCCGCGAGAACCGCACGTTCTTCTCGCTGGACGCCGGCGTGACCGGAGCCCTGACGAAGTGGCTGCTGTTGGCCGTCTCCGCGCAGAACATGATCCCGACGAAGGACTCCCGGTTCCCGACGCGGCTCTCCACCGGCATCGGCATCGACCTCGATCAGAAGTGGGAGCAGCCGTTCTCGGTCCGGGCCGAGGTCGACGTCGTCTGGGACATGACCTCGCAGCTCAAGCCGGTCACGGACCTGCACGGCGGCGTCGAGATCCGGTTCATGCGCTACGTCGCCCTGCGCGGCGGCTACTACGGCGACCGCAAGTTCACCGACAACTACGTCACGTGGGGCGCGGGCTTCATCACGCCGAAGTTCGTCGTGAACTACGGGATGCGCGTCGAGGTGGGCGAGGTCGACAAGCGCCTGCGCACCGACCGCGAACTCAGTCCCCAGCGGATCCTGTGGAACGTGGGGTTTGGGCTGAAGTTCCCGTAGCGGCGGCGTGCTCGGCGAGCCGGGCGGCCTTCAGGGCCAGCCGACGGGCCTTCGTCGCGACCACCTCCGCGTCGCGCGCCAGCAGCAGCGCCGACTCCCGATCGCCCCGCTCCGTGGCGTCCTGCCCCGACAGCACCAGGGCCTCGATGGCCGCGTCGAGCCCCGCCGCTTCCTTGTTGGTCGACTCCAGCATGAGCTCCGCCTGGGCCAACGCCGTCGGCGCCTGTGCGCCCGCAGGCACGGCCAGGAGGATCAGGAGGGGGAGCCAACGCAGCACGGCGCCTACAATACCGGCCCGTGCCGTCCCCGCTCCCCATGGCCGTCGTGATCCCCGCCGCCCCGGCCTCGCCCTGGCTGGCCGCCGCCATCGAGTCGTGCGAGGCCCAGGGAGCGCCGCGCGTCTACGTGGTCGGCGAGGGGGCAGCCGCGCAGGCCGGCGAGAGAGGCGTCGTCGTGGAGGCGGCGGCGGGCTTTGCGGCCCGAGCGAACGCGGGGCTGGCCCGAGCGCGGGCCGACGGATTCGGCCGCGCGCTGCTGCTCAACGACGACACCGAGCTCATGCCGGGGGCGCTGGACGCGCTGGCGGCGGCGGACGCTGAGGTCGCGGGGGCCGTGCTGATGGAGTGGGCCGGTGGAGTCCAGCTGTCGGGCATCGCGTGCTCGCAGCGGACGGCGCGGGTCGTGGTGCAGACCGACGACGCCGGGCCCGGGTTCTCGCGGCGTCGGGCGGTGTCGGGAGCGGCGATGGCTCTGGATCTGGGGCTCTGGCAACGGATCGGGGGCTTCGCCGAGTGCTTCGAGTTCTATTTGGAGGACGTCGACTTCTGCTTGCGGGCCGCCGCGGCCGGGGCGGCGGTCGGGGTGGTGGGGGAAGCCCGGGTGCGGCACCGGGGGGGGGGCACGCGCAGCGGCCGCTCGGTGGACGCCGCGTGGCAACTGGGGCGGAGCCACGCGTTGCTGAGCCGCCGGCTGGGCGGGGGCGCTGGAGCACGGGGGCTGCGGCTCGCCTGCGCTGGTGCGGTGGGGCTCGCGTGGAGCGCTCGATCGGTGGGCGTGCGGGGTCCGGGGGCCTTCGCGCGCGGGTTCGCCCGGGGCTTCGGGACCGACGCCACCTGAGCGCCACGGGGGCTCCGGGCGCTAGGCCCCAGCCCGACCCGCGATCTCCCGAACGCCCACCCGCGCCCCGGCCAACCGCGCCCGCCAGGCGGCGGGGCTCAACGCCCCCGGCGTCTCCGCGACACGACGCGCCAGCCGCCAGCGACGGCCCAGCGACGTCGGCAGATCCGCCAGCGAGAGCGCCCACGCCGCCGCCAGCACCCCCGGGAGCATCGCGCGCTGCCCCGCCGTCCAGCCGTCGGCGAGTCCGGTCCCCGCCGCCGCGGGCCCGGCCATCGCAACCACCCGCGCCGCCGTGTGCAGCGGGCTCAACACGAGCCAGCCCACCGGCAGGTGGGTCCACGCCACCCGGGAGCGGTTGCGCTCCACCAGCAAGGCCTTCCGCAAGCTCGCGCGCCCGAAGGACCCGCCCACCGCATGCAGCACCGCGGCCCCCGGCACGTAGCGGCACCGCAGCCCGAGCCGGGCCGCCCGCAGACCCAGGTCGGCGTCCTCGCCGTAGGCCCAATAGACCGGGTCAAGCAGCCCGCTGCGCCGCAGGGCGTCCCGCGCGAGCAGCACCGCCGCCCCCGAGAACAGGAGGATCTCCTCGGGCTCGAGGTACCGCCCCGCGGCGGCGGCGCCCCGCCCCCGGCACCAGTTCAGCCCGTCGGGGTAGAGGCCGTGCCCGCAGTTGTCGATGCGGTCGGGGTCGTCGCGCAGCAGGATCCGCGGGGCGGCCAGATCGGCGCCGGCGTCCAGGGCGTCGTTCAGGGCCGTCAGCGCCCCGGGCAGCAGCTCTGCGTCGGGGTTCAGCAGCAGCAGCCGCTGCCCCGTCGCCGCCAGCAGCCCGGCGTTGGCCCCCGCCGCGAAGCCGACGTTGTGAGGCATGCGCAAGCGTCGAAGGTCGGGCGCCGCGGGCAGAGCCAACGCCACGCCGTCGCCCCCGTTGTCGACGACGACGATCTCCAGGTCCGGATGCCCCTGCGTCCGCAGGGACTCCAGGCAGCGCCGAAGGTCCGAGCCGCCGCGGTAGTGCACGACCACCGCCGAGAGCCGACCGGCGACCGACTCGGCCGCCAGCTCCGGCACCGGCGGCCTCACGACTCCCAGGGTGCCTTGCCGTCGATGGGGTCCCCGGGCCGAGGCTTGCTGGCCCCGGCGGCCGCCGCCCCCGGCTTGCTCTTGCGGGCGGCGTCGAGGAACGACAGGTCGATCTCGGGGCTCAGCTCCTGCGTCGAGCCGTAGTCGTCGCCCGCGGCGGGCAGCAGCGCCACCTTCGCGCCCAGCTTCTGCAGGGCCTCGGCCAGGGCCGTGGCCGCGACCTCGTCGGCGTCGTGGCTGACCGTCGCCGGCAGCTTGGCCAACGCGGTCTCGCAGATCTCGGCGGTCAGCTCGGGACGCAGCCGCACCAACAACTGAACGCAGCGCTCGAACGCGCGGCGATCCGCAAAGCGGCTGATTCGTACGGCGAAGCGGGCCATATCGTCTCCGTGGGCTTGTCCCCGAGGGCGAGCGGATCCTATCACTGCGGTGCCAACCGGCCCGTCGGCCGCGGCCCCGGAGGCATCGTGATCAAGCGCCTGCACCACGTCGGAATCGCCGTGAACTCACTGGACGAAGGGGCTGCCGCCTGGGGCCCCAACGGACTCGGCCTGGTCGAAGAGGGGCGAGAGGAGGTCACCTCCGCCCGGACGAAGGTGTCTATGTTCCCCGTCAGCGAGACGCGCATCGAGTTGCTCGAAGCCATGGGCGAGGACAGCCCCGTCGGGAAGTTCCTGTCCAAGAAGGGCCCCGGCATCCACCACCTCTGCTTTGAGGTCGACGACCTCGAGGCCGAGTGCGACCGGCTGCGGGCCCAGGGCGTCCGGCTGCTCTACGACGCCCCCCGCCCCGGCGCCCACGGCAGCCTGGTGATGTTCCTGCACCCCAAGGACACCGGCGGAGTCTTGATCGAGTTCAACGAGTTCCCGCCCGCGGCCCACCCGTGAACGTCGCCGGGCTCGTGCTCGCGGGCTTCGACGGCACGCGCGCGGACGACGTGGGGCCCCGGGCGTTGGCGGCCCTGGGGGTCGGTGGCTACGTGCTGTTCGCGCGCAACGTGGAGTCCCCCGAGCAGGTCCAGACGTTGCTGGCGGGGCTGAGCGCGCACGCGCCGCTGCTCGCCGTCGATCAGGAGGGCGGCCGGGTTGCCCGGCTGCGGGCACCGTTGACGGTGTGGCCGCCCATGGCCCGGGTGGGCGCGGCGAAGGACCCGGAGCTGGCCCGGGAGGTGGGCGCGGCGCTGGCGTCGGAGATCGGTGCCGTGGGCTTCAACATCACGTTCGCCCCGGTGCTCGACGTCCGCTTCGAAGGCACCACCATCGCCATCGGCGACCGCTCCCTGGGCGAGGACCCCACCGCCGTTGGCGAGCTCGGCGCGCAGCTGCTGGCGGGCATCCAGGCCGCCGGCCTCGTCGCCTGCGCGAAGCACTTCCCTGGCCACGGCCACGTCGAGGTCGACAGCCACGTCGCCTTGCCCGTGTGCCCCCTGGCCGAGGACGAGCTGCGCGCGGTCCACCTCGCGCCGTTCCGGGCCGCCGTCGCCGCCGGCGTCGACTCGGTGATGACCGCCCACGTCGTCTACCCCGCCGTGGATCCCGACCAGCCAGCGACGCTGTCGTCGGTGTGGATCGACGGGGTGCTGCGGAAGGAACTCGGCTTCGCCGGGGTCGTGTTCTCCGATGACCTGGAGATGGGTGCGATCGTGGGCGAAGGGGGGATCGGCGCCGCCGCCGTGGCGGCGATCCGGGCCGGCGTCGACGGCCTGTTGGTCTGCCGGCGGCTGGATCGAGTCGAAGAGGTCATCGCCTCGCTGCGCGCCGAAGCCGAGGCGGATGCTGCCTTTGCGGCCCGCTGCGAGCAGTCCCTCGGCCGCCTCGCCGCCCTCGCCGCCCGCCGCCCGGCCGCCCCGCGGCCGTTGGAGGGAGCGCTCGGCACCCCGGAGCATCAATCCCTCGCCGACCGCCTGGGCAAGGCCGCAATCGGCGCCGATCCCACCCTGTTTGCCTGACGCCGCGTTGACGGCGATCCCGCCCCGCGATAGGGGTGGGCTCCACCTTTGGAGGCCCCAGTGAACGCCCCTTGCCCCGAGTGCGGCGCCCCCGTCGCCATCCCCGCCGACGCCGAGCCCGGCGAGCTCCTGATTTGCGATGCCTGCGGCGTCGAGGTCGAGCTGACGTCGACGTCCCCCGTCGCGCTCGTCATCTTCGAAGAGGAGGAGAAGTAGGGGTGACCGCCCAGGCCCTCGCGACCGCCGTCGACGCCGTCCGCCGCGAGCTGGCGGAGCGGTACCCGGTGCTCGTGGACACGACCCGGTGGTCCTGGTCCGACGGCGTCCAGGTGCAAGGCGGCGTGCTCGTGGCGGCCCAGGCCCGCGCATTCGTGGACGGCCTCGCCGCGCGGCTCGCGGTCAAGGTCCCCTCCCCCGCCGTCTTGTCTTCGCTGCAGTCGGCCCCGGCGCTCCACCGCTGGCGCCGCCTCGTGGGCGATGGCCCGGTCGACCTGCACCGCCACGACGCCGGCGACGACCTCCAGACCCAGTGGACGCCACCGGCGGTCGTGCGGTCGTTCGCGTCGGCGACCCGCGTCCTCGTCCAGCTGCCCGACGGCACCGTGGGCTGGGTCGATGGCGACCGGGTCGGCGCCGAGGTCCAGCGCGACGACGACCCCTGGTCCACCGTTCGACGCCCCGTCGTGGGCGAGGCGCTCGTCACCGAGGCTCCGCTGGACGCCCTCGCCGCCGCCGCCCGCGCGCGCCTTGGGCGGCCCTACCGCTGGGGGGGCAACGCCGAGGCCGCCGCCGACTGCTCGGGCTACGTGCAGTCGCTGATCTGGGGCGTCGGCGGCGTGCTGCTGCCCAAGCACACCGGCGATCAGCGCAAGTTCGGGGCGCGCGTCGGCAAGGCCGCCATCGAGCCTGGGGATGTGGTGTTCGTGCGCGGCAAGAGCAAGCGCATCGGGCACGTGGGGGTCGCGCTGCCGTCGCCCCAGGGCACCACGGTTGCCCACAGCTGCCTGACGCGGAACGTCGTGATCGAGGAGTCGGCGGGCGAGTTCCTGGACCGCTACGTGTTCCAGGGCGCGCGGCGCGTGGTGACCTGGTCGTGAGCGAACTGCTCGACCGCCTGACGGGCTCCGTGCACGTCGTCGGCGCATCGGGGGCCGAAGGCACTGCGCTGCTGCAGTACCTCGTCGGGCGCCGGGGTCTGACCAGCGTGGTGGGCCACGACTTCGCGGCCGACCCCCGGGCGTTCGCCAAGTCCTTTCGGCGCGCCAACGTCGCCATCGAACGCACCGAGCGCAACGAAGCCCTGCGGGCGCTGCGCAAGCTCGACTTCGATCTGCGCCTGCGGGACCGCTACCTCGAGGGGCTCGACGGCGCCGACCTGATCTTCGCGTCCCAGAACTGGTTCAACTACGACAGCAACCTCCCCGGCATCCCCGATGCGGTGGCGGCCGGCGCGACGCTGAAGGGCGTCGTCGACCTCGCCATGGACCTGTTCTCGGGCATCCGCGTGGGCGTGACCGGCAGCAACGGCAAGTCCACGACGTCGGGCCTGGTCGCCCACCTCCTGGGCGCCGCCGCGGACGGCTGGCGGGTCTACCGGGGCGGCAACGACCGCGACCACCAGGCGAAGCTCCAGGACCTCGAAGCCGCCGGCGCCGACGATCGGCTGGTCTGGGAGGTGAGCAACCGCCACCTGCGCGACCGCCCGGTGCTGGTGGACGTGGCGGTGCTGACGAACATCACCCGCAACCACATCGAGGACCACGGCTCCTGGGACGCCTACGTGGCCGCCAAGGCCCGGCTGCCGCAACACGCGACCCACGCGGTGCTGTCGGCCACGGACCTCGTCAGCCAGACGGTGGAGGCGCCGGGCACAGTCTGGCGCTTCGGCGCCCGGTCGGACCGCGGCGCCTGGGTGGAAGACGGCCGGGTCTGGCTCGCGGCCGGGGGGTGTCACGACCTCGGCCCGCTCGCGCCGTTTGCGCTCGCCGGGGAGCACAACACCCACAACCTGCTCGCCGCGGTCTGCGCCGCCGCCGCCGCCGGTGCCTCGGCGGAGCGCTTGCGCGGGGCGTGGCACGACTTCGGCAGCCTGCCGGGGCGCCTCGAACCGGTGGCCGAGCAGGACGGGGTGCGCTGGCTCTACGACATCCAGGCCACGACCGCGCCGGCGGCCGAGGCCGGGATCGCGGCCATCGGTGCGACCGCGCCGGTGCGCCTGATCGTCGGAGGCGAAGACAAGGGCATGGACTTCGCGGGGATGGCCGACGCCGCGGCGGCCCATGCGCGGCGGATCTACAAGCTGCCGGGCACGGGCGCCGACGCCTTCGTCGCCGCGCTGGCCGGGCGGGTGCCGGTCACCGAGTGCGACGACGTGGACGCCGCGGTCGCGGCCTGTCGCCGGGACGCCGAGGCGGGCGACGTGGTGCTGCTGTCCCCGGGCTGTGCGTTCTTCTTCAGCCGGTTCCTCGATGGCGGTCCGTCGTTCCGCGCGCGGGTGCAGCGGGCCCTGGCCCCCGCGTGACGACCGGCATCTGGCGCCACGGCACCCTGTTCGACGACGACGCGACCGTCGCGCGGGCCCGAGCCGCGGGCTGGACCCTGGGCGAAGGCGACACGCCCCTGGAGGACCGCCCCGACCTCGCGGCGGCGGTGGGCTGCAGGCGGCTGCTGCTCAAGCGCGAGGACCTGAACCCCGGCGGCTCCCACAAGGACCGGGGGCTGCTGTTCCAGGTGGCGCGCCTCGGGGCTCCGGCCTACGTCGTGTCCTCGTCGGGCAACGCGGCCATCTCCGCGGCCGCCGCCTGCCGCGCGACCGGCGCCCGGCTGTTCGCGTTCGTCGCGGCCGACACCCACCCCGGGAAGATGGCTGCCATCGCCGACCAGGGCGGGGTGCTGGTCGTCGCGGCCAAGCCCAAGAACTTCGCGCGCTACGCCGCCCGGGTCTTCGGGCTGCCGAACCTGCGAGCCACGCTCGATCCGCAGGCGTCGGTGGGCTACCGGTCGCTGGGGGTCGAGCTGCACGAGGCCGCCCCGGACCTCGACGCGGTGGCTACGTTTTCGACGTCGGGGGCCAGCCTCGCGGGCCTGGGGGACGGGCTGCTGCGCTGCGACCACCCCGTCGCCTTGTGGGCGGTGCAGTCGGGGACCTGCCTGGGCCTGGTGCGGGTGCGGCAGCCCGACACCCCCGACGACCTCGACTCGCCCGCGGGCCGACTGGGGACCCGGACGCCGCCCGACGCCGACTCGCTGGTGGCTCGGCTCGAGGCGAGCGGAGGCGGCGCGATCGCCGTCGGCGCCGAGGAGATCGAAGCGATGCGGCCTCAGCTCGCCCTGCCCGACGTCGCGGCCGAAGGGCCGGCGGTGCTCGCGGCGGTCGCCCGGCTGGGCGGCTCGCTGGCCGGCCAGACCGTGGCCGCCGTGATCACCGGGCGGGAGCGCCCCGACGGCGCGGCGCCCCCCGCAGAACACGTTGGGTCCTACCTCGACGTGCGGGGCCTGCTGCAGGCCCACGGGCTGGAGCCGGCATCGTGAGTCGCCTCGTCGCCGTCCTGCCCGACCCCCACATGGCGCTGTGCATCGCGGCCGCCCGCCCCGGGACGGCCATCGCGACGTGCGGCGACGAGTCCACCGCCGCGCTTCTCGCGGAGTTGACGCCCCGATCCGTCGTCCTGCCCGCCCCGGAGGATCTCACCAGCGTGGCGCTGCTGCAGTCCCCCGAGGTCGCGGCCCTGGTTCGGGAGGAGCCCACGGACCTGCTGATGTTCAAGCCCCGCACGCGCCTCGAGGTCGCCGCCGAGGCCCTGGGGGCGAAGCTGCTGCTGCCCGGCTCGGGGCTCTCGGGCCGCATCGAGAACAAGCTGAACCTGACGGAGATCGCCGGCGCCGCGGGCGTCGCCATCCCCCGCCAGCAGCGGGTCAAGATCGCGGGCCCGTTCGCCGACTTGCTGCCCGACTGGCCGCGGCCGCTGGTGCTGCAGAGCCCCCGGGGGTTCTCCGGCAAGCGCACGTTCTGCGTCGCCACGGACGCGGACTGGGCCGAGCTGAACGCCGAGCTCGGCGGCCGCCCCGCCAAGGCCAGCGAGTACATCGACGGCATCCCCGCCACCGTCAACGCGGTCGTCGACGCCGGCGGCCGCACGGTCTGTACCTCGGCCATCGTGCAGGTCACGGGGCTGCCCACCTTCACCCCCTTCCCCCTGGGTTCTTGCGGCAACGACTTCACCTGGCGGGTGGGCCCCGACCCCAGCGAGGCCCTCGCCGCCGACGCCGACGCCATCGGCCGGGTGCTGGCCGAGCGGGGCTACCGCGGGCACTTCGGGCTCGACTTCGTGGTCGGGGAGCGCACGGTGCTCATCGAGATCAACGCCCGGCTGACGGCCAGCTTCGCGCTGTTCGCCGCGTGGGGCCCGACGCTGCTCGACGCCCACATCACGGCCACCCACGGCGGCCGCATCGACGCCGGCCTGCTGCCCCCGATCCGGGGCGGCCAGCTGCTGGCCTACAACCTGACCGACGCCCCCGGCGCCCCCCTGCCCGGGCCGGCCCAGAACCCGCTGACCGGGACGACCTGGACCGTGCCCGTGCCGCCCCCCACGGTCGCGCCGGGGAGCAAGCGGGGGTGGGCCGTCTTCCGAGACCAGGCGGTCGTGACCCCGGCCGGGGACCTCGCGGTGAGCTGGCGGCCGTAGCGGTTCGGGTTCTCGGGCTTGAAGGGGTGCTCCACCGAGGGCACCAACGAGCACCGAGTTGGGCACGCGGTTGAGCGGGGGCAGACCGCCGGAACACTCGACCCGAGCGGCTGTCCCACTCGACCAGGAGTGCACGCCATGGGTCGACAGCAGGAACCGCCCACCCTCGACTGGGAGGCGGACAAGGCGCGCCGGCGCCGGCGCGCTTTGACTCGGGCCGGTGTCGCCGCAGCTGTTGGAGCTGTGGCTGTTGGGTGGTTCACGCGCCCGCCGCCGAGACCTCAGCCCCACGAAGGCCGGGTGCTCGCCGTTGCTGGAGCCGCCGGCGGTCTGTCCGAAGCCGTGGTCGTCTACAGCCCGGCGTACGCGCCCAGCTTCTACGGCCTGGAGCACCTCCACCCGTTCGACCTGCGCAAGTACGACAAGATCGCCCGGGGGCTCGTGGCGGACGGATTGCTCGACGCCGCCGACTTCTTCGAGGCGGCCGCGGCCTCGGAGCAGCAGCTGGAGCGCGGGCATTCGCCTGAGTACCTGGAGTCCCTGACCGACCCCGCCGTCCTCGCCCAGGCCTTGGAGGCTCCCGTTCCGGGCTTCCTGGGCGAAGCCGCCATCGGGCGCCGGCTGCTTGGGCCCTTCGCCGCCGCGGTGGGGGGCACCCTGCTGGCGGCTGAACACGCCGCGCAGGGGCGGCTTGCCATCAACCTTGGCGGAGGGTTCCACCACGCCCGCCCCGACATGGGCCACGGCTTCTGCGTCTACAACGACGTCGCCGTCGCCATCCTCGCGCTTCGTGCGGCCGGCTTCTCAGACAACGTGCTCATCGTCGACACCGACGCCCACCAGGGCGACGGCAGCCACGCGTTCTTCGGGGACGACCCGTCGGTCTTCTCGCTGTCCCTCCACCAGGACGGCATCTTCCCGAACCCCAAGCTGCCCGGAGACCTCGACGTCCCGCTCCCGGGCGGGAGCGACGACCGCACGTTCCTGGCGGCCCTGGACCGCGCCCTCAGCCAGGTGCCCGCGGACTTGCAGCCCGGGCTCGTCGTGCACGTGTCCGGCTCCGACGTGCTGCAGGGAGACCCCCTCGCCACGCTGCGGATCACGCCCCAGGGCATGAGGTCCCGCGACCTCGCCGTGGCGCGCTGGACGGCGGAGCACCGAGCCGGACTCCTGCACGTGCTCGCGGGCGGCTACGGCCCCCGATCAGCTGAAGCGCACCAGCTCTCGCTGACCGCCCTCCTGCGGGGGGAATGGGGCTTGGAGCCATGGCTTCGGGCTGTTCGGGCTGTTCGCGCGCGGAGGGGTTCTGCACCAAGGGCACCAAGGGGGCACCAAGGAGGGCAAGGGGTTGAGCTGGGTCAGGGGCAGCGCTGGTCTTCGGGACTGGAGGCCCGCGGCGCTCACGCAAGCGGGGCTGCCCCCCGCCGCAAAGGGGCAAAGGGCGCAATGGGGTGTTGGAGGCCGAAGCGGCTCTGCGGGACGGGACCGGGTCGGCGTCCGGGAGGTCGAGTTTGATTGGGGAAGCCAGGTCCCCCGCGGGTGCTGTCCCGCGAACTGTGTAAGCGCCGACTCCCGGTAGCGTTCTCCGCGCCCCCCGGAGGCCACGTGCCGCAGAAGATGAACAAGGCCGAGCGAGACAAGATGATTGAGG
>Ga0055584_100002375_pt1 | contig 18599 bp, 27 predicted proteins | sample OSDHelmetaG_FD_58716 | JGI IMG/M metagenome (GOLD analysis project Ga0055584, IMG submission 58716) | Pelagic marine sediment microbial communities from the LTER site Helgoland, North Sea, for post-phytoplankton bloom and carbon turnover... | ecosystem: Environmental > Aquatic > Marine >... | reverse complement strand
AAGGACGAGCGCGAAGCCCGCCACGACCAACAAAAACAAATAGTCCATGAACGAAAGAGTGACGCCGACCGAAAGTCCAGCCCAGTAGAAATGCGACGCGGCGACGACTTTCATCGCCAAACTCGCCACGACGACACCTATTCGACGACGCCAATCCCGTGGCCAGACGATCCCCATTTTAAGGGACGCGCGCAAATCCCCCAGGTACCGCCGCGACAGGGATGACAGTTTGTCAAGCATACGGGCGACCAGTGCCTCATCGCGAGCCAGGCGCTGGCGCCCCTTGAATAGGATCCACAAAGCACCTCCGAATATAGCGATGCTTATAGCCGCGCCTGAAACAAGGCCCAATTTGAGTGTCGGGTTTTTGAGCGCCACGCTTGATCCAATAGCGACGACCAGCGCGATCAGCGCGAAAACAACCCCATCCACGAAACGTTCTATCGCGGCGGTCGCCAAGACCGTCACCATCTTTAGCGCCTCTAGGCGGGCAATGATCCAAGATCTAACGAACGGACTGATCCCGAGCGGCACGAGAATTGTCGCGGCGTAACCGGCCAGGATCGCGCCATACAACCGACCCGTACCAATGGGCTTCAGGTCGAACAGGATCTGGCGCCACTTCCAGGCGCGGATCCACTGTTCGATCAGGATCGTCGCCGCCAGAAACGGAATCCAGAATATCTCGGCGTTCGCGACGGTGGAGGTGAACTTCGTCCACTCCAGATCACGGAATATCCAAACGACCGCCAATGCCGCCACGATGACGCCAGCAAGTGGAATACAAACCTTAATCAGGAGACGGAACGATCCCATTCGAACTTCTCCAACCAGTAATTCCAGCTACTTGCGAGACGTGGCTCGTTCCGCCTCGGCGCACTCTTTTTAGGCTTTTATTTGATCACTTCGATCAAACTACGGGGTCCTCCATGGAAGCCGGACGGTCGATTAAGCCAATCCAGCGAACCAAGGCCTATCCCGCGACGGGAACGATTTACCCTTCATCGATAGACAGGCAATACACTTCCACGGGCTGGGAGTGACCTTTTAACTGTTGCGGAGGCAATTTCCGCCACGTGGCCAGCTCTTCTATTTCCGGTCCGGCCGCGATTAAGGCGGAAGATATGACCAAAGGACTGTTGGCTTCGCGGCTGAGTCTTTCGAGCCGCTCGGCGACGTTCACGGTGTCCCCGATCACCGTATATTCGAGCAATTGTTCGTTCCCGAGAGCCCCCGCGAAGACCTCCCCGAAATGGATACCGATTCCCACGGCAACCGAAGAAAGTCCGGCTTCTTCGCGTTCTTTAGACCATTGTCGGGTAGCCTCTAGAATGTCGAGAGCGGACCGAACGGCGCGCGTCGCATCGTCTGCTTTTGGTTCAGGAAGGCCGAAGACAGCCATTATTGCGTCGCCGATGAATTTATCCACTGAACCCTTATGATGGAATATTGGTTGCGTTAGTCGATTTCGATACTCGGTCAGGAAAGCCCCTAACGCTTCGGGCTCCATCTTTTCGCCCAGCGCGGTAAAGCCACGAATATCCACGAACAAGACCGCTACCGGTTGGCGATGTCCCGTCAGGTTGGGCTCATCAAGACTGGCGGCCAAACGGTCGGCGATATCCGGCGAGAAGAATCGAGACAGTCGGTCAGTGCGACGCGTCTGTTCGATGGCCTGGAGGAGCAAGCCACGTGTTCGCCGCCCAAACATGAATAGAAGCAGTGCCGCAAGGGCCACAAGCACCGCCGGAACGGCGCCGTAGTGCATGAAGTGAACCATTTCACCGGAATGCATCATCGGCATGCTCATAACTGGTGTCGGTGGATCAGTTAGCCATGTTTCCTTGGAGATTATCAAAGTCAGAAAAAGTCCGGCTGTATAGATCACCAACCAAGGCCGAAATCTCATCGACGCATGAATCAAGACCACGAAGACAAGGCCTGTAAGTGGCATGGCGAAAGTCGTGCCTGATTTTGGGCCCATAGCATGACCGACCAACACGAGCAGAGTTGATATGAGGGTGGCGTCGAAGGTAGCAAAGCCAAAGGGAATGATCGGATGGAAAATTCGTAACCAAGCTAATATGAGGCCTATGATCGCGCCCAGTCCGTAGATGATCAGTGCAATCCCGAGTGGCGATACGATCTCTGGCACCTTGTTGCCGGCAAGAGCCGCTACTGTCAAATTTACGAAGATGATCAATCGGATGGTTGCCGAAAATCTCTCGGCGTCGGCTTCGGCACTTCTGATCAAATCTGCGGGTGTCAATTGTCCATCATCCCTTTATCTGGTTGGTAGCAGTTTTTGAGCACTATATTTATAGATTCAGAGACTTTTCCTTGGCAGCGTATTTTTGAGTCTTTTATAAAAATCATCCTATTGAGATCGGGCAAACGTCTTGTAGAGGGGCAACTACCCCGAACAACATGTCAATATTTTCGCCATCCGCTGCTAGCGGGAACAATCCTCTATTGACCGAGATTTCCTGGCGTTCTGAGTTTGGTACAGAGCCAATCCAGAATGTTGGTTTTCTAGAAACTACAGTTTCACGGAAGGATGCCGGAATGTGGGAATGGTCAGAACTCGTGAAAACGTCACTCGCCGCGCATCCAGTGATATCGACCCCAACGAGTGATCGATGGCGTGAGCCTACGAGACGGTAGACAAAATCTAGGCTATCGGAATGCTTTACGACATCGAGAAGGAAAACCCATTTGAGAACCAGAGTGGGAATTTCCGAAGGGTTCACGTGCTGGCGACCAGGTAGTTTTCCATTTGGAGAGATTTTTTGCCAATATTCATACGCTTGAAAGACAACGCTTTCGGCCGGCAGATCGCCTATCTCGACGCGTTTGATCCAGCCCAATGGTCTGAATTGATCGTGGCCTAGCCGTTCATCGAATTTATTGCGAGACATCTCATACCATTCCCGTTCCGTATTATTAGAAATTCAGTGATCGTACGGGGGAGCCAGGAAGAATTAGTGAACATGGGCAGCGGCGGGCACAGCGCGCCCATTGAGTAGAAGCGTAAACTCAACCAGGTCCCCCGCTTTAAACGTGGTTTTGAGGCCGCGAAGCTCGGCTCTAACATGAGAGGTACCAAAGTCCAGTTCGTTGTCGTGCTCAATTGTTAACTGTCGGACGTCTTGGGCGCCGCGACCGGGAAAAACCAGAACCAGCGCGCCCGTCTCCGCCTGTTTGGAAGTGATACCCGTCAACGTAACCGCCTGGCCGGTGAAGTTATCGATCACGAGACGAATTCGACTGATGCCGCCGGTCGGCGCCGGCATGGCGCTTGCCTCCTCTATCATCACGGCCCAAATGGGCTCCGATGAAACATCCGCATGCGCGGACGAAGTTCCAAAAACCAAAGCAACCGTGACGATAAACCGAAGTACCTGTTTCGATAAAAAGCTCATTATTTGCTCCAGCGATTTGTTGATGTGCGGAACTCCCCGCCAACCAAAGGTCAGCGGGGAAATCGCTTAGAAAATCATCCGGAACCCGGCCACGACATAGACGGCGCTTGTATCTTCGCCCTCGGCTCGGGCGAGGTTGGCGCTTTCGCCGAAAGTTCGTTCCCAGTGAACTCCGATATAGGGAGAAAACAAGCGGTCGATGACGTCGTAACTTAACCGAGCGCCAATTTCGATGGTCGGTCCGTATGCGCCACGGCCCGTCGCCGGATCGTCATCCAACGGGACATCAACCTCGATGCTTGGCACGAGAATGAGTCGGTTGGTGATCAAACCTTCATATTCAACCTCGAACCGGGCCGATGGGTACTCCGACAAGAAGAGATCCAAATCGACCTCGAACCATTGCGGTGCCAGGCCATGTAACCCCAAAACGCCATAGGTGCGGTTCGGACCTTCGGGATTGTCGAACCGGACGCCAACAACGGCATCGAAGAAGTCCGAAATCGGCGTCTGAAGTCGGAACTGATTTTCCAAGGTCTCGAAGTTATCCGAGTCTAGCGCGTACTCCGCCTCGCTCCTCCAAACCACGCGAAGTTCATCCTTGCCGATGAACGCATCAGCGTCCCAGGCCAGGATGTCCGAGCCTTCTCCAAGGCGGTATTCCAATTGTTCGGCCTGGATGCCCCAGACCACCGGTTCGGCGATCGCGGGACGCACCAATAGAACCGCCGAGACAAGTGTCCCGGCCAGTACAAGCCAATTCCTCATGGCCTCAACCTCCCGAATTCGAGGAGGCTGGAGCCGCGTCCGCGCGGGGGCCGCCCTCGACCACAACCTTGCGGAACATCCCGCTGTCGGCGTGATAGGACAGATGACAATGGAAGGCCCACTGACCTGGCGCGTCGACCTCCGTCTCCATATAGACCGTCGTGCCAGGCGCCACGCTCACGACGTGTTTGATTGGGTTCCACTTGCCCTTGCCAGTGTCTAGGATCGACCACATGCCGTGCAGATGCATGGGATGTGTCATCATCGTCTCATTCACGAACTTGAAACGAACCCTTTCACCGTACTGAAGCCGGATTGGCTCCGCGTCCTCGTATTTCACGTCGTTAATCGACCAGGAATACCGCTCCATGTTTCCTGTCAGACGCAACTCGATTTCCCGTGTCGAGTCACGAAGCTTGTAGAGGGGTTTTTGAGCTCGGAGATCTTTGTACGAGAGGAATTTACCGCCATTGGCGGCGACCGGTGCCAGTCCGCTACCCGCCGCATAGAAAGGATCCCCGGCGGCCATCGTACCGTGGGCGCCATGATCCATCTTGCCGCCTTTCATCATGGTTCCGTCCGGCATCTTGTGCATGCCTTCGGCCATTTTGCCGTGGTCCATCTTGCCGTGCGCCGACCCTTTCATGACTGTGCCATCCGGCATCTTGTGAGATCCTCCTGCCATCATCTTGGAGTGGTCCATCTTTCCACCGGCCATCATGGCGCCGTGATCCATACCCTCATGCGCCATGCCCATATCAGCCATTGTAAGGAGAGGCGCCTCGCGCATTTCAGGAACCTCGGCGACCATACCTTCGAGCGGAGCAATAGTGCCTCTCGCGAACGCCGTTCGGCCCATGGATTCCGCGAACACCGTGTAGGCCTTGTCTTCCTTGGGATGAACGATCACGTCATAAGTCTCGGCGACAGCGATGCGAAACTCATCGACCGTTACCGGTTGAACGTTGTTGCCATCCGCCTGCACCACCGTCATGCGGAGCCCTGGGATACGAATGTCAAAGTACGTCATCGCCGAGGAATTGATGAAGCGGAGCCGGACCCGTTCGCCCGGTTTAAACAAGCCGGTCCAGTTTTGTTTCGGGCTCTTTCCGTTGATGAGGGGCGTATATCCCTGAACATCCTCGATATCGGTGGGCATCATTCGCATTTCGCCCCAACCCTTGTAGTCGGCCATAGCGGCGCCGAATCCCTTTTGGTCCACGTCCTTCAAGACATCAAAAAGGGTCCGTTGTTTGCGATTGTAGTAGTCCGGCATCATCTTGAGATTGCGCATGATGCGGTCGCCGGAATGGGGATGTGCGTCGGTCAGTTGAACCACGTATTCCCGATCGTATCGGAATGGTTCGCGGCGTTTCTTGTCGATAATAAGTCCGCCGTATGCACCATCCGGTTCCTGGAAACCGCTGTGGCTGTGAAACCAGTAGGTTCCACTCTGGACGATCGGAAACTGGTAGGTGAAGGTTTCACCAGGCGCGATTCCCGGATAGCTGATTCCGGGAACCCCGTCTTGTTGAAATGGCAGGATTAGGCCATGCCAGTGAATGGACGTGTCTTCTGAAAGGTTATTGGTGACTTTGATTGTTACGTTCTCCCCTTCCTTGAAGCGTAGAATGGGAGGGGTTGCGGAACCGTTGTACCCGACGCCGGTCTTCGTGAACGCGCCGGTGTCTATCGTTACAGGATCGACGGTGATCGTATATTCGCCAGCCGTGACGGCGCTGGATAGCGCCGCCACAAGACCGACACCGAGCGATATCGCCCGGAGCAATGGTCCGTTGGACATTTGTTTATCCTCTGCGGGAGTTCAGGTTCTAATTGATACTGTTGGGCCGGACTAGTGACCCAATTTGACCGAGCCATGCATGCCCGAATCATAGTGTCCCGGCACATTGCACGCGAACTGAAGGTCGGCGTGTTCCGGGAATTGCCAGACAATCTCTCCAGATTTTCCTGGCTCCAGAAGCAAGCTGTTGCCTTCTTTGTGCATGCCGTGACCCATGGTGGCCTGCATCTTCTTCGCCGCCTCCCAATTGATGCGGTCCGGCTCGATTACACCATGTTCCACCATCATCATCATCTCGGGTTGATGGGCAACATGCATCTCGGCGGTAGCGATGTTGAACTCGTGGACGAATTCGCCCGCGTTTTTGATCTTGAACCTTACGGTTTCGCCTTCCTTGATCTTTAGCGACTCCGGCTCGTAATAGTTGTCGTGCATGACAATCTCGATGGTCCGAGATACTGCGGACGCCTTGCCTGGTTTGCCTATGTCGGCGCCGCCGCTATGTTTTTCGTCCGCGAAGAGCGGTGTTGCAAAGGTCGGTATGGCGAGCGCCAAGGCCGCGACCACGATCGCGCTTGAAAAAATGGTCTTACTCATGATTGATTCCTATCGATCCAAACTGAACGGCATGGCGTTTGGTGCATCTAAAAACGCCACACAAAAACGGAAGATATCGGCCACCTAAATGCGTGGCGGTGGCGTTTCCGCTTCTGGACCGAGTGCCGTGGGCAAATTGTTATTGGCAAAAACTTCCGTTCGGAGGTCCGACGGAGGGCTACAACGGATTGCAAAATCTCCGTTGAGAAACGAAGACGTACAATGATTGGCTCGTGAGTCACACGGGGCGGTTCCCTGTCCGCGTTCGCCGTGATCGCAATCACTTTCTTCGTGACTTACATGGGAGGCGGCGGCGTGGTGTGTGACGTGCTGGGGTTCGTCATGAACGTGGACCGCGCCGCTTCCATAGCCACCCGGGTCGTGCCCAAACGCCATAGGCGCGGCGGCAACCGAGACGACGATCAATGTGATTATGAATCGAACCATGAAAAGATATATGGGGGTTCCACCAACTGGAGGGTCAAGGAGTATTTCGAACTAACTCCTTTGCTTTTCCAGATGGCTCCGGCTTAGGCTTTTCTTCCTAAACTCGCGAGGATGCCAATTCGCTCGAAGATCAACGATGTTTGGTTCGATTTGGGTCGCCACAAGGCAGGTATGAGTCAGATCTAATCTGCGGTTTGCGACTCAACATCATCCGCTTCCATGCCAAACCAGTCCCAGGCCTCGGGCCCATAGACGTAAGCCACGGCGCCAGCAACTCCCAATGGCACGACGTCAAAAAAAAGAAATGCCCAAGAAAGCAAAAAACCACCAGAGGTCGCAACCGCAGCCTCTCGTCCATATAAACTAGTCGTCGCGCCCGCTGCCACGCCAGTGGCCCCAACGACCCAATCACCAATCTTCAGATGATCGGTGGTTACGCACTGTTCCCACGCGCAAAAGACAGTATCTTCGCCTTGTGCTGCCGCGTGTTGGGACGCCTCGGCCTAGGAACCAGGGTTCGATGCCACGCAACACCCGTCACCTTCTTGAATAGGCGGACAAGGTACCGTTCCGTATGAGCAATAAACACAGCAATCGCCGCGCTTTGGCTTCAAGACCGCGCCACACCCTTTGCAGTCATAGAAGTACTGACATGCGTCGGTGGGCATGGTTTCCGTTTCAGCATGACCGCATTCCGGGCAGGTCAAGGTCGACTCTAAGATCACTGAGCCTGTCTGCGTTTCCATAGTGCATATCCGGTTAAGATCAGGAAGAAGGCTAGGGCGGGCAGCAGGACGAAGTCGAGATAGCCAAGGATTGCCGACAAGCCCACTCCCGCTAGGAGCCATACCAGCAACGGCGTGAAGCAGCAGATCGCCGCCACGATCGAGCCACCAATTCCGAATTTGAGCATATGATCCTTCATGGCGATTGCTTCATGTAAGACCAAAGTTCGCGAGCCACCTCGAACTCCCACAATGGGGCCGATACGGCAAACACGAAAACGACGGATGATAGGCCGACGAAGGCCAACTGCCGGTTACGCGCTCTGAGATCTGGGGCTTTCAAAATTCGGAACCACGTCCACGCAATGACAATGGCTACCATCACCAAAATGAAAGACCGGTACTCAACCAGTGGGTCTAACAGGGCCAGCCAAGAACCGCTGAGGCCCAGTATGGAGAGCGAGATCGGAAGAACGCAGCAGGACGCGGAGAGCACGGAAAGAACAATCGCGCCACCCAACACAGGCGCGGTCGATCGCGTTTCCTCCGGAAAAGGTGCATCGTGTTGATCAGTCGTCATATCGCCACTATAGATCCTGTAGCAACTACAGGATCAAGGGGATGCCAATGGCTTCGATTGGAACCGCCGCGAAGCAAAGCGGTGTGGGCATCGAAACGATCAGGTATTACGAAAGAGAGGGTATTATACCCGCCGCGCGTCGGGCAGCGAATGGACGCCGTGTCTATGACGAAAACGATATAGCACGTCTAAAATTCGTGCGGCGCGGCAGGGACCTGGGATTCTCAATCGCCGATATCAAGTCGTTCCTGAACCTTGCCTCTGATCATGGCTCAACGTGCGACGAGGTCAAAGCAATTGGAGAAGCGCATCTACGGCGCGTGCGCACCAAGGTCGCTGAACTACGTCGGATTGAACAGGCCCTCGCGGAGTTGGTTCATCTGTGCAACGAAGGGCGAACAGCGTGTCCGATGCTGCAGGCACTGTCGTCTAAATAAGGCATCACCGAATTCAGTGATCTGTTTCGCACATGGCATGATCAAAAAGGGCCGACAAGACATTGGCTTTGTCACAGGAAGACCGGTCGGTTAGCAGATCAATCGTCATGGTTTTAGGCCCTTTCCTTGAGTTTTAGCGATCACCGTTTCCAAAAAGCTGACCATGTCCGGCGTATCCCATTCGGCCGGGCCGATAAAACGTCCCAGCTCGGTACCTTCGGGCCCGACCAGGACCGTTCCCGGCAGGCCGAAAACCTTTAGACCACGTGCCGACTTCATGGACGGATCGATAGCGATCCGAAGGTGGTCGATACCAATTTCATCGAAGAATTTGCGCACCACGCCGGCACCAGCCCGGTCGATGGAGAGTGCGACGACCTGGAAACGATCGCCACCGAGTCTCCCCTGTAGACGGTCAAGGGTTGGCATTTCGGCTCGACATGGTCCGCACCAGGTTGCCCATATATTCAAGAGTACAACCTTGCCGCGCCAAGCCTCCAAACTTAACGAGCGGCCACCTTCGTCAAAAAATGTGATTGGCGGCAAGGCGCGGGGAGAACCGTGCAAGGGAATGCTTTTCAGCTCGGCGGCCTCGACCTTCACGAAACTCAGAATAATGCACACGGAGATAATCAGTGCGAGCCTCATTGTCTCTGCTCCATATCCGCTTGCCTGAGTTGCTCCACTAGTGGCAATATCGTCTCGTCCAACACCTTCCTGGTCACAGGACCAACGTGTTTGTAAGCGATACGCCCATCAGCGCCGACGATGAAAGTTTCCGGCACGCCATAGACGCCCCAGTCTATTGCCGTCCGGCCGTCCAGATCAGCGCCAGTTCGCTTATACGGATCGCCCAAATCGTCAAGCCACTTGCCGACGTCTTCTGGCCGGTCCTTGTAATTCAAGCCGTGGATTGGCAGAGTTCCCTCGGCTTCTAGTTGCATCAACAATGGATGTTCGGCGCGACACGGCGCGCACCAAGAAGCGAACACGTTCACCAAGGAAACGGCCCCCGCAAGGTCCGTGTTGGCGAGCCCTAGTTTTCGTCCTTGGACCGGCGGCAGCGTGAAACTTGGAACCGGTTTGTCGATTAGGACGGATGGGATGATGCGAGAATCGAGTGTCAATCCAACCCCTAAAGCAACAGCGATCACTATAAAAATTGATCCTGGAACCAGGTAACCCGCCCTACGAAGCAAAAAGGTCCAACCGTTGGATGGTGATCTATCCATTTCGTGCGTTTCCGCGTCTACCGAAGAAGAAATGTTTGACGAAGGCCGCTATTGCCAGGACCAATACGATGATCGTGAGGAACTCGAACAGGACGCTGCCCCACATCAATCCGCCGGCGCATTCGTTCATCCAATTCATCATTGTGATGCCCTTTCAGCTCTCGCCTTGCGCCGGTCCAGAATTTCGTCCGGCCACTTACTTTGGATATAGGACAGAACAGCCCAAATTTCGTCGTCGGTCAGAACGGTCGCGAACGCGGGCATGTCACTTTTGTATCCTTCCGGAGCGATCGGCGAATTGAGCCCAAACTTGGTTACTCGGAACAATTGCTCATCGGCGTGGTGCCAGGTGTGCCCAGTCTCGTCGTGTGGAGGTGCCGGAAGCCGTCCGTCTGGCTTGCGGACCCGCCAATTTGGTTGCCCTTCGAGGTTCACTCCATGGCAGGCGGCGCAATGCTCGTTATAGACTTGCCCTCCGAGCGAAACTCGCGCCCGATCTGTGGGGACGGCACCATCGGAAACATCCCATTTCATCAAGAATCCACCCGCCACCACGACGATCGCCACGACCGCCGCCACCGCCGCCCGGCTTCGCCTCCAGATTTGGCGTAAGTTTTTCATTCGACCGCGAATATCGTGGGCCGGGCGTTACCGATCGCGTAAATGGTGTGTGATCCATTCTTTTGGCCGGTCATACCAGGTGAGCCTTGCGGCATGCCTGGAAGCGTAATTCCCTTGATCGCTGGCCGATCCGTCAACAATTTATTGACCGTCGCAACGGGCACATGACCGCTGACCACGTAATTGTCGGTGAATGTCGTGTGGCAGCCTTGGAAATCGTCCGGTATGCCTGCTTCTCGACTTATCGCCGCGAGGTTATGGGTTGGTTTGACGATCACGGCGAACCCATTCTGCTCCAAATAATCCGCGTAGACTTGGCAGCAACCGCATTGAGGATCCTTGTAGAGGGTCGCTGTTTTGGATGGGTCGGCGGCTTGTGCATTGATGGAAGTCATCACGAGGTAAGCTAGGATCAGGGCTAAACGTTTCATTCGATTTGTCCTTTCTCTTGAGTTGCGTTGATCAGCATTGTTCGATCACGAAAGCCCACACTTTTGTCGCGAGATAAGCGCCTCCCGCCAGTCTGGCCTCGCTCGGGCCGGCGACGATGCGATACTCACTTTGACTTGCTGCGAATCCGCTCGAAACAGATATCGATGGCGCTAATAGCGCCGCTCCAGCGGAAGCAATCAGGGCACGCCGCGATACGGCTCCCGTGGTTGCCACTTTCATTTCGAAATTTCCATCCTCGGTTGGACGCGATAAGGGCGTACAAGGTCAGCTAAAGGAACCAATAGCCAATTCGGCCAGCAACGAACTGGTGGAATATTGAGTCCGGCTTCGACCGCGCATCTCCAAGAACGACGGAGAAAATGCGATTAGACGAGGATAGGTAACTTTGGTGGGGTTAGGTCTGGCGGATGCGCCAAGCCGGACATTGATGGGACCGCTATGGACAGAGAAACATTCGTGGTGATTCTATCAAATGCGGTTATCGGTTGAACCAGCAGTATTTGGCCAACGGATAGGCACAAAACATGACAATTCGACGTCGAGCGTTCCCCGTCATCTCTGTCACACGCGGAGCATGGGTCCGCGAGGTCTACACTTTTTTCGGGGGACATCAACATCGCCATTTCCATGGCGCTACTTTGAATTCCAGAGAACACCGTTCCCACGCCGATCAACAAGGCGAGGGCGAGCGAGATTATCAAGTGTCTGGTGACTGGAAGTTCCATCAATAAAAACCGTAGCTCCAATGTTGGCCTTAATCAAGGCCTCTACGCTACCGAGTCACTTTAACCGCATTTTCTCGAAACCATCCAACGATTGGGGAGGATCTCTGGGTTCTCGATCAACGATACCAAGTTGTTCCTAAAGCTTGCCTACGATCACGGCTTGACCTGCGACGAGGTCAAGGCAATAGGCGAAGCCTATTTTCAGGCTGTGCGAGAAAAGATAGCTCAATTTCGTCGGATTGAAGGAGTCCTCTCGGAATTGGTTCATCTGTGCACCGAATTGCGCTCGGAGCGTCTGATGCCGCCAGCACTGTCCGCGAAACAAGGCATCACCGATTTTAGTGATCTGTTTCGCACATGGCATGATCAAAAAGGGCCGACAAGACGTAGCATTCTTCAGCGGTGTCCGCTTCACAGCCAGATGCTATTCGATCTAGTTCGGTTTCAAGACGCGCCAGTTGCGCGATCTTTTGACGGACGGCCGCCAACTGATCTTGGGCAATCCGCGTCGCGTCGGCGCAAGGGCGATTAGGATGGCCATTTAGATCGATCAAGGACGAAATGGCTTCAATGCTGAAGCCCAGTTCCCGTGCGTGTTTGATGAAACCCAGACGTTCCAATCCCGACAAAGAATACCGGCGTTGATTTCCCTCGGTTCGCTCTGGCGCTTCCAAAAGCCCCATCTGCTCGTAGTACCGGATCGTTGGCACTTTGACCCCGGTCCGTTTCGAGAGAGCGCCAATCGAAAACATTGAATTACCTCTTGTACCTCTAGGGACTAGAGAAACTATACTGAATGCGTGAGGATTAAAAGGAGTGCTGGATGTCCGGATGTTGCGGAGCCGACGTGAAATTCGACGGTGTTTCGAAAGCTTATAAGGTTCGGCTTTGTATCATCATTGTTTTGAACGCGACGATGTTCGTGGTCGAGATTGGTGCGGGACACTTAGCAAAATCGCAGGCTCTGCAAGCGGATGCTCTGGATTTTTTGGGTGATGCACTGACCTACGGCATTTCACTAGCTGTCATTGGTGCATCGGTAGCGACCCGAACAAAGGCCGCACTGTTCAAGGGCGCCAGTCTCTTCTTGATGGGAGTTTGGGTCTTAGGCGCGACGGTTTATCGAGTGTTTGCCATGGATGTTCCACAGGCCGAGATAATGGGGCTTGTCGGCGCCCTCGCCCTCGCGACGAACCTTGTTAGCGTTCTTCTATTGGTTAGTTACAAGGACGGCGACGCGAATGTCAGATCGGTTTGGCTTTGTTCCCGCAACGACGCGATAGGCAACGTGGCGGTGATGATAGCCGCGCTTGGTGTTTGGGGTACAACGACGGGTTGGCCGGACTTGGTGGTGGCCTTCGCCATGGCCGGTCTATTCCTAAATTCGTCGCTCCAGATTATCCGGCAAGCCTTGCAAGAAAGCCGAGAGGCGTCCGCGCATGCGAGTTCCTAAGGTCATGTCTAGGCGAGCCGGTGGAAACTACAGAGATGCCTTAGAATACTATCGAAGCACATCGATACTTCGAAGGAGCGCTGTACGATTACAACCCGTGTGACACATCTAGCACTCTAACTCCGCCTCGTTTCATGGTGTCACTGGTATATGGGTGACGGAGCCGAGGCCAACTCTTTGAACCCGTCTCCCGCGAAGCTCGCCTACATGGTTCAGATGCCAATGTTGGTCGATGAGTATCTGCTTTGGACGATTTCCGAAGGTGGCGCGCCTTTCGAAACCGCGATGCCGGCATTCAAAAACGTTCTCGATCGTGATGAAATTTGGAAAATCGTGATCAACATGCGTTCAGGGTTTCCAAAGTAGTCGCGCAATGGTTTCGCTGGGAATCACGCCAGGCATTTGACCAACTTGTACGCAGTCTAAATGTTCTGCTCGTGGCTCAATACCAGGCCAACCTTCGATAGCTCCGAAGGAAGGATAAACGTATTTTCCAGGCCCATTTTACGCTTGAACCTCTAGTGGCTAGAGAAAGTAATCTATATCCACCTGGCCACGAATGTGGAGTGTGGAAATGTCCGATGAAGAACCGAAAGAGGAACCCCGACTGACAGGTTGGGAATTGGTGAAATATCGCGCTTCGATCGCTGGCGTCATTTTTGCGATTCTATTTCTATTTTACATGTTGTTCGAGGGGAGTGTTTTCAATTTTGATTGTCCTTTTACGAACTTCATCGCGTTCGAGTGTAATCGGTATGATCCAGGTTCGAAAGCTATCGATTGATCGCTCCTATTCACTTGTCCGGCAGACCGCGAACGTTCGCGGCAGACACTCCTTGAAGGATATAACATTTGAATGAGGTCCAATGGGACTAGGCTTTGACCACGGTGCCCAATAATTGGACGTCCGAGCCATCGTTCAATTCACTTCGGGCCAAACACCTATTACAAGGGGGACACTCTTTCTGGGCAACATTCCGCACCTGTCAAACTTAGTATAACCCTTTTAGATCAATACCAAAAAATTTCCGGATCACCTCAATACTCGGCGAATTTTTGGAACGGCGTTCTCTTGTGGCTCGTGATAATCGATGGAGCTAACGAATTTTCCGCGCGCGTCAAACACGAAAACGCTCGCAGTATGGTTCATAGTGTAGCCGGTCTTCATCGAAACTCGATCAAACCTTGCTCGAAATCCAACAGCAACTTGGAGAATTTGTTCAGGCGAACCGGTGTAGCCAACGATAGCCGGGTGAAAATTCGTCACATAATCGGCCATGACCTCAACAGAGTCCCGATCGGGATCAACCGTGACAAACGCGACCTGCAACCGAGAAGAGGCATCGGCGCCAAGCTCTTCGAGCCAGCTCGATATGTTCGAGAGCGTTGAGGGGCATATATCGGGGCAATATGTGAAGCCGAAAAATACAAGGGTCGGACGGCCGATCCAATCGCTTGGTCCAACCTTTCGGCCGGAATGGTCGGTTAACTGGAAATCCATATCATAAAAGGGAAGAGGTAGGGCGTCGGCGGGTGCTGATCCACGAGGAGCTCCAGGCCCATCTACTCGCCACCAGCCAACCAGCAATGCGGCTAGAAAGGCGCAAGTGGTGCCGCCAATTGCAATGGCGGCACTACGCCGCGATAAACTCATGGGTTTGTCTCTCTGTTGTTCTCGGATTTTCGTTCATTCCCTGCACTTTACCGGGTAAATGAGAGCGGTTTTTTGTTGCCGCGCTTAGGCAGAAACCAGCACAACACTCCGAGCGTGATGAATACATCCGCGCCGTTGAAAACCGGCCAATGATAAGGCCCAACGTACAAGTTGAGAAAATCCGTCACCGCCTTATCGTGGAGGCGATCCAATAGATTCCCCATGGCACCACCAATAATCAAAGTGATGCCGATAGCCTCGTTCCTGCAATTGGTACGCCAAAGCCAGACGATTAGCATTCCGATTATTCCAGCGGCGACGCCCGACAGAATTGTTGGCCCCCAAACCCCTAGCCCGCTCAAAAGGCCGAAGCTAATTCCGTGATTGAACACGAGAACAAGATCGAAGAACGGTAGGATTGGGATGCGGCGCGGCGGGTCCATTAGAATCGTGGATACAGCCCACTTTGCCGACAGGTCCAAGAGGCAAATGAGACCTGCCGCGATACAAGCGCCCATAAATCTGCGTTTACGATTCCACTCCGCGCGGATGTTACCCGTTATCAACGCCAACCTCCCGCATGAGAATAGGTATCGTTCCAGCCTCTTTTCCCAAGGCGTTGAATTCCAGCCCCGATAGAAGTTTGCTTGCCGCCCGCCGAAATCGCGAGAGCTCTTCGCCAATCAATACCCGCTGTGACGGCAACTCGACGGCCAGGGGATTCATCTGCCTGCCGCCCCAAAGAACCTCGTAATGCAAGTTGGGACCACTTGTCAGGCCAGTTGCACCCACATATCCGATCACGTCGCCCTGTCGAACGCGGCGCCCGGGCTTGATGCTTTTTTTGTATTTGCTGAGGTGTGCGTAGGTCGTGGAGTACTCATTTTGGTGCTGAATGCGAAGATATCTTCCGAATGTGCCATTGCGGGCGCGGGTAGTAATAACCCCGTCGCCAGCGGCAAGCACCGGCGTGCCTCGCGGAGCAGCGAAGTCAAGCCCCTTATGCATTCGTGTGTATCCCAGGACCGGATGCTCTCGTTTACCGAATAGCGATGAGAGCCGTCCCCCATCGACGGGAGTCTTGATCAGGCTAGTTTCAACGCTATAGCCTTTAGCATCGAAATATCCTGTAAACCCGTCACTGGTCTTGTAACGAACATAGCTGAGGGTGCCGTCAGGGCGAGTGAGCGAAACATAAACGAGTTTCCCTGAATGTTTTCCCCCAAATTCTCCATCATCGAAACTCTCGTAACCCAAAGCAAAGCTATCGCCCGTACGGATATCGCGCTGAAAATCGATGGCGTGACCCAGCATGCCGAACGTTTGCAGCAGAACAGCCATCGGGACACCTTTATCGCGCAAGGAATTGTGGAGACTGGTCGCGATCTGGCCTGATACCGAGATCAGGTCGACGGTGTGTTCGAGCAGCAAAGATTTAGACTCGAATCTTCCATCGATGGAACGCTCCACAACAACAAGGCGATCTGTCTCGGACGTTAACGCAATACTCTGAAGCCGGTATTTCTCGGTTCCTTTTCCAGTGGTGCGGAAGCCTACTCTGATCATCTGCCCAGATTTGAGCCCCCGGAGATCAAGCTCTGCCCCAAGTTTTTCGCTGGCCGAGAATGCATCTCCTTCCGAGATGCCGGCGTCAGAGAAGACGCTCAGCAGCGTGTCTCCAGGATCAAGAACCAGATTGACGAAGTGTTGGTTTCTTTCTTGTCGGGTAGGCGGTTTCGGCGCGGTCCCAGTCCACTGATCGTCTTCATGATAAAGCGGCGCCGGTGCTGATGCGTCGCTTATCGATTGTTTAAGCGTGGCATTCCCGGAGATAGATCCGGTCGAAATCAAGATTACGGCTCCGACCCACGCGACCGCGAGTTTCATAACCCGGTAGATTCTGTTGCTGGTCATTCTTTTGGCCCCGAAGCCCCCACGCTGTTTATCCGAACCGGTACTTCAACCTGTCCGTTCTTTTTGAAAATCAAGGTCATCAGGAACTGCTCGCCCTTTTTCAGCGGTTGTTTCAGCTTCATAAGCATTACGTGAAGGCCCCCAGGCGCCAGTTTGACCGTACCCATCGCCGGTATTTCCAGGTCGCCCACCGGTCTCATGGTAAATGCACCGTCCTTCATCCCTGTTTTATGGATATGCGCCATACCGGAGACAGTGGTTTCCACACCCGTAAGGATGTCCGTGGACTGCCCTGTGTTCGAGATGGTCATGTAAGCAGCTGCCGGACGTGATGTGCCGATCGATGCTCGTGCCCATGCTGTTTCGACAACCAAATCCCCGACGCGAACAGTTTCAGCCGAAGCTTGTGCAGCCGCAAAGAAAGTGATGATTGCCCAGACTCCAGACAAAAATAGTCGAGCCATTGAAGTACCTCACAATCTCTTTTTTAGATCTTCGGTGATTTTTTCGGGTGATGTTCCGTATCCATAGGCTCTTACAAACGCGCCTTCGGGAGAAATGAGATACAGAGCGGAACTGTGGGCCATGGTGTATCCGTTAGGCGCAGATTCTTGGGGTTGTTTCTCGTAGTAGGCCCTAAATGATTCTACCGCTTCGGCAACTTGGGACACGGTTCCCGTGAGGCCCACGATGTCCGGGTGAAACGCGGAAACGTAATCTGCCATGGGGCCAATTTTGTCGCGCTCGGGATCGATCGAAATGAACAACGGCTTCACCGCTCCGGCATCTTCGCCAAGTTGCTCCATCACATGGGCCAGTTCGGCCAGCGTCGTCGGACAGATATCCGGGCAATTGGTGAACCCAAAAAACACCAAAAGCCACTTGCCATCGTAACTTCGCTCAGTGACGGCATATCCTCGGTGATCAGTCAGTGAAAAGGCTGGACGAAAAGTCGCCGACGCGTCGTTCGGTGATCTATCCGAGGAACTTGAGCCATTTTGTTGCCATACGCCGAGCCAAAGCGAAGCGGCCACCATCACAACTACGGCTCCCCAAAGGCAAAATCGTAACGTTCTCAATTCGCGGCTACCTCGGCTTTGACCAAATCGTGCAGTTGCTGAGCGCCGAAGTCAGCAAGTAGCTTTCCATTCACGAAAAACGTCGGCGTTTGTCTTACGCCGACCGCCTTCACATCAGCTGCGTCCATATTCATTATGCCGATGAAATCCGGCATCTTTGCGTCCGACTTTGCTTGCTCGATATCGAGACCCGTGCCTTCCAAGACCGTCCAAGCGCTGTCCGCTGGGCGACCATGCGGCGCCCACCTAGATTGAGCCTGGAAGAGTCTTTCGAGAACCGGCTTAAACTTGCCTTGAAGCCTAGCGGCTTCGAGTATCAAAATGGCTTCCTTGGATGTCGGATGAAAAGCGGCGTATCGCATTACCACCCGGACCTTGTCGGGAAACGCTGCTAAGATCTTCTTGACGACGGGATGGAATGCGCGACATGCCTCGCAGGCTGGGTCCATGAATTCAACGATCGTAACAGGCGCATCGGCGGGACCGAACGTTGGCGCGTGTGGCCGAATCAACGGCGCTTCACTCGACGCTTTTAGAGGCGCGGTTGAGAGCTTGTTACCAGCGGGTTGGTAAAACAAAGCGGCGGCGCCAAAAATCACGATGGCGGCTATGGCGGTGACGCCTATAACGATCCGGCGATTCATTTCGCGGCCTTTCTGAAAGGTACAGTGAGCAACAGAATGATCGC
>Ga0055584_100002374_pt1 | contig 18603 bp, 22 predicted proteins | sample OSDHelmetaG_FD_58716 | JGI IMG/M metagenome (GOLD analysis project Ga0055584, IMG submission 58716) | Pelagic marine sediment microbial communities from the LTER site Helgoland, North Sea, for post-phytoplankton bloom and carbon turnover... | ecosystem: Environmental > Aquatic > Marine >... | reverse complement strand
GAGGTAACTAATTATGTCAGATATATCCAAAGAACAAGTAATCGATTGGCTTAGTGGCCAATCAGTCATTGAAATCGCCGACCTCGTAAAAGAGCTCGAAGAAAAGTGGGGAGTTAGTGCTGCTGCTCCTGCTGCTGTTGCTGTTGCCGCACCTGCCGGCGGAGGCGATGGAGATGGAGCCTCTGCTGAGGAAAAGACTGAATTCGATGTCATCCTTACAGAAATGGGAGGCAATAAGATTGCAGTTATTAAAGAAGTCCGTGCCATTACTGGATTAGGGCTCAAAGAAGCCAAGGAATTGGTGGAGGGTGCCCCTAAGCCGGTAAAGGAAGGTGTATCTAAGGATGAAGCCGAAGAAGTATCTAAAAAACTTGTAACTGCTGGTGCTAAAGCAGAAGTCAAGTAATGCTTGTCTTGCTTTGAATTAATTTGGTTAGCCGTCCGGTAATTATACCGGCGGCTTTTCCGTTTATATTGCTCTCAAAAATACCTTCTCCCCAACTGTTATGGAATACTCGAAAAGACAAAACTTCGGAAAATTACAGGAAGTCATTGATCCACCTAATCTAATTCAAAATCAAGTAGATTCATTTCATAACTTTCTGCAACGGGTTGTGCCTGCCACACACCGTCAGCATGAGGGTCTTGAGGCTGTATTTCGGGAAATTTTTCCAATCTTAAGCTATGATGAAAAATCAAGGCTTGAATATGTTAGTTACACGATAGGTGAGTCGAAACTTACCGAAGTTGAGTGTATAGATCAAAAAAGCACTTATTCAGCCCCTCTCCAAGTTAAACTTAGATTAAGATTGGAAGTAGAGGGACAAAATAAACCTTTCTACAGCGAAGAAGAAATTTTTATGGGCGAATTGCCCATTATCACGGAACGAGGATCTTTTATAATCAACGGTGCTGAACGAGTAGTTGTGAGCCAACTTCACCGTTCGCCAGGAGTTAGTTTTGAGGAGTCTGTCCATACGAGCGGTAAAACTCTTCACGGTTTTCGGATAATTCCAGACAGAGGAACTTGGATCGAGGCGCAATTTGATCAACATGAACTGCTTTATGTTTATTTAGATCGTCGAAGAAGGAGAAGAAAGTTTTTAATTACCACTTTTCTTCGTGCTCTTATGGACTGTGACCCTGAAAAAGACAAGGATTCAGATCATAAGATTATTGACCTATTTTACAATATCGAGAATTTATCCATTGAAGAGCTTGTAAAAAAAGAAAATGTATCAAATTATGTTTTGATCGAACCTATGTTCGATCGTGCCAAAGGTGTTGTTCTTGCAAAAGCATTTGAACCTTTGACCAAGACCTACCTTCGAGCTTTTATTAAAGCTGGTGAAAAATCTCTTCGTGCAATTGATACTAGCGTGGACGATGGAGCTATTATCCGTTGCTTGAAGAAAGATACTTCCAAAAATAAAGAAGAAGCTCTTAAAGAAATTTACAAAAAATTACGACCCGGAGAGCCACCACATAAGGCCAATGCCGAAGCTCTAATTAACCGTTTGTTCATTGATACTAAACGTTATGATTTAGCTAAGGTAGGCAGGCATATGCTTAATTTAAAGCTGGGTCTTGATTCACCTTTGGATGTCCGCGTCACAACAGTTGAAGATTTAGTAGCTGCAACCAGAAAACTCACCGATCTCAAGCGTGGCAAAACAGATGAACAAATGGCAAGAGAGGATGCGGGATCCATTTTCGACATGGGCATTGATGATATTGACCACCTTGGAAATCGTCGTGTTCGCACTGTCGGTGAGTTACTTGCTAATGTTTGTCGAAGTGGATTAGCAAGAACTGAAAGGGTTGTCCGAGAGCGCATGACTCTTTATGATCAGGGTGTTGAAAGTTTGTCTCCTGGTAAACTTATAAACCCCAAAGCTCTTACTACAGTTATAAGAGACTTTTTTGCTCGTAGTCAGCTAAGTCAGTTTATGGATCAGATCAATCCATTAGCAGAGATGACACATAAAAGAAGACTTTCAGCTTTAGGACCTGGGGGACTTAACCGTGAGCGAGCTGGCTTTGAGGTGCGCGATGTCCATCCAACTCATTATGGTAGAATTTGCCCAATTGAAACTCCGGAAGGTCCTAATATTGGATTGATCAACACTCTTTCTACTTATGCAAAAATAGATCAATTCGGATTTCTTCAATCACCCTACAATAGAGTTAGCAAGGGTGTAGTAGACAAAAACCCTAAAAACGTTGTATACTTAAATGCATTTGAAGAAGAGAAATATATTATCGCTCAAGCTAACAGCGAAATAGATACTAAATCCTTAAAACTAAAAGGCAGACCAACTTGTCGCTATCGCGATCAAGTTCAAGAATACGATCCTGAAGATATAGACTTTATGGATGTATCTCCTAAACAGGTAGTTTCAGTTGCTGCAGGGCTCATTCCGTTTATAGAGCATGATGATGCTAACCGAGCATTAATGGGGGCGAATATGCAACGCCAAGCCGTTCCCCTTTTGCAAACGGAGGCTCCATTTGTAGGCACAGGAATTGAAAGTAAAGTAGCGGAAGACTCAAAAACTGTTACCATTTCAGAATCTGAGGGAGTTGTAGCTATTGCTGATGGCAATCGAATTGTTGTTTCTGATGACGGTACTGTGCCACCCCGCTTTCTGAAAGAGCCTCGTAGTGATCACAAAAGAGGGATTTATTGTTATGACTTGCGAAAATATCTTCGCTCCAATGCCGGTACTTGTTTTAATCAAAAACCGATTGTTCGCAAGGGCGACAAGGTCAAACTTGGGCAAGCTCTTGCAGATGGTGCAAGTACAGAAAACGGAGAACTTGCTATTGGGCGCAACATCCTAGTGGCATTTATGCCATGGAAAGGTTACAATTTTGAAGATGCCATCCTGATATCTGAGAAGATCGTCAAAGATGATATCTACACATCAATCCACATAGAAGAGTTCGAAGTTACTGCCAGAGACACCAAACTAGGTCCTGAAGAGATCACGCGGGATATTCCAAATGCTGGAGAAGAAGCATTACGCAACTTGGACCATCTTGGAATTGTACGAATCGGTGCTGAAGTAAAACCAAGTGACATTTTAGTCGGAAAAATTACTCCGAAAAGCGAAACCGATTTGGCTCCAGAAGAAAAACTTCTTCGAGCCATTTTTGGTGAAAAGGCTGCAGATGTAAAGGACAGTTCTCTTAGGGTGCCATCCGGTACGCAAGGAATTGTTATGGATATCAAAGTTTCTAGCCGTTCTGATGCTGAACAAGAAAAGTTATCCCCTTCTGATTTTCGTCGTCAAATGAAACAAATCAAGGAGGATTTTAGGAATCAAACCGAAGATCTGCGTGCACAACTCACCGAATCTTTGTCTAATATTCTTTTAGGTGAAAAAATACCTTTGAATGTGACTAATTCTGAAACAGGAGACTTAATCATACCTGCAAACCGCAAGATCACAAAAACTTTGTTGCGGAGATTAGCTTCAGTGCATCGTTTTATTGATATTCCTCCTTCGCCCGTAAGGATTAAGGTTTTCGAAATTATCGAAAGTTATGAATCTAAATTTCAGGACCTTGAAGACGACCGCGAGCGAAAAGTAGAGGCCATTGAACATGGCGATTCGATTGACCAAGGCGCTATTAAAAATGTTCGTGTATTTGTTGCCAAAAAGCAAAAAATGCGTGTTGGTGATAAAATGGCTGGTCGTCATGGTAATAAAGGCGTGGTTGCCAAAATCGTGCCCGAAGAGGATATGCCATTTCTTCCTGATGGAACACCTATTGAAATCTGCTTGAATCCATTGGGTGTACCTAGTCGAATGAATGTTGGTCAAGTTTTGGAAACCCACTTAGGTTGGGCTTGTAAAAAACTTGGATTGAAGGTGGCCACTCCTATCTTTGACGGTATTCCTGAAACACGAATTCAAGAATATCTTAAAGAAGCTGAACTTCCTAAAAATGGAAAGTCTGTTCTTTATGATGGTTGCACAGGCGAACCATTTTATCAGAAAATAGTAGTTGGTTATATGTATATGTTAAAGCTTAACCACTTGGTAACCAGCAAAATCCATGCTCGTGCGGTAGGGCCTTACAGTCTTATAACTCAGCAACCTCTTGGAGGAAAAGCTCAATATGGCGGACAACGATTTGGTGAAATGGAGGTTTGGGCACTGGAAGCTTATGGAGCCGCTTATACACTTCAGGAAATTCTGACTGTCAAATCAGACGATGTTCTTGGTAGAACAAAAATCTATGAGTCACTGGTCAAAGGTGACAATTCATTACAAGCTGGTACACCTCAATCTTTCAATGTCTTAATGAAGGAAATGCAAAGCCTTTGCTTGGATATTCGCGTTCGTGGGGAAGACGGGTTGTAAAATTGTTCAACTAACAATTTTCAAAAAAATTAAATTTTAAGCACTATATATTATGAGCGTTGAAGCATTAAACGAGGCACTTGGAGTGGATGTTGGACCCATGGATCGTGTATCCATAACCGTAGCAGATCCTGACATCATTCGTTCATGGTCTAAGGGTGAAGTTAAAAACCCAGAAACCATCAATTACCGAACTTTTAAACCCGAGCCAGGTGGTTTGTTTTGTCAAAAGATTTTTGGTCCAGTCAGAGACTACGAATGTGCATGTGGTAAATATAAAAGAATAAAGTATAAAGGTGTCGTATGTGATCGTTGTGGCGTAGAGGTTACCGTTTCTCGCGTGCGACGTGATAGAATGGGCCATATCGAGCTTGCCGTTCCTGTTTCCCATATTTGGTTTCTTAAAAGTATGCCAAGCCGTTTGGGTCTACTTATGAATATGACCGCCAAAAGTTTGGAACGCGTTCTTTACTATGAGCAGTATTTAGTAACAGATCCTGGTAACACTCCACTAGAGGACAGACAACTATTGTCCGATAAAGAGTATCGCGAAGCTGTTGATGAATACGGTGATGAATTCGAAGCAAAGATGGGAGCTGAGGCAGTCCGTGATGTCTTGAGTAGACTCGAACTTCAAGAAGAGCTTGATGACCTGTATGACCAAATACATGACACCAAGTCGAAACAAATGAAGAAAAAACTAGCAAGTCGTCTTAGGGTAATAAAAGGTTTTCTTCAGTCTGAAGCTTCTCCCGAGTGGATGGTTCTTGAGTCCATACCAGTTATTCCACCAGATCTTCGCCCTCTTGTTCCACTTGAGGGAGGCAGATTTGCGACAAGTGACTTGAACGATCTTTATCGCAGGGTTATCAATCGTAACAATCGTCTAAAAAATCTACTCCAATTAAAGACCCCTGATGTAATTATCCATAATGAGAAGAGGATGCTTCAAGAGGCTGTTGATGCATTATTTGACAACGGGCGACATGGCCGAGCCATTACAGGTTCTGGAAACCGACCATTAAAATCCCTCAGTGATATGCTTAAGGGTAAGCAAGGAAGGTTCCGTCAAAACCTCTTGGGCAAGCGCGTAGATTATTCTGGTAGATCAGTGATTGTTATTGGACCTGAGTTAAAATTACATCAGTGCGGTTTACCTAAGAAAATGGCGCTTATTCTATTTGAACCATTTATCATTCGTAGGCTCAAGGAACTAGGTTTTGTTCATACGGTTCGGGGAGCTCGGAAAATGATTGAAACTCGATCTCCCGAAGTTTGGGACATTTTGGAAGAGGTAACAAAAGGTCATCCTGTTTTACTAAATCGTGCACCTACCCTACACCGCCTTTCAATACAAGCCTTCGAACCAGTTTTGATTGAGGGTAATGCGATTAGGGTACACCCTTTGGTCTGTACCGCATATAATGCCGACTTTGACGGTGACCAAATGGCTGTCCATGTGCCACTTTCCGTAGAAGCAATAATGGAAGCAAAATTGTTAATGATGGCATCCCATAATATTTTTTCTCCATCTAGCGGGAAGCCCATCCTTACACCATCTCAAGATATTGTTCTTGGATCGTACTTTCTTACTATGAGCCCCAAAAATGATATGCCCGAGGGCAATGTAAGGGTACCAATTATTGCTTCGCTTGAGGAAGCACTTAGTGCGTTGCAGGATGGAGCTTTGAATTTGCATGACTGGATAGATTTGCAAAACCCAGATAAAGGAAAATCCACTCTTTTTGGAATTTCCGGAAGAAATGTAGTTCGTACAACTGTAGGTCGTGTACTCTTCAATACTATCTGGCCTGAGCAACTTGGTTTTTTTAATAAACCTGCACTCAAAGGTGATTTAGGTGATTTAATTCTGGAAACTTATCGCTTAACAAATAAGGAAGAGACTATATCCGCCTTGGATAGACTTAAGGAAATGGGTTTTGAAATGGCAACTAAGGCAGGAATATCAATTGGTATTTTTGACATGATCATACCCGATGAGAAAAAAGATCGCATCATTGCAGCACGTAAAGAAATCGATAAAATTGAAGATCAGTTTCGCAAAGGTATTATTACTCGCGGTGAACGACACAACAAAATCATCGATGTGTGGACAACTGCGACTGATGATATTGCTAAGAATGTATTTACTTCACTCCAGGAAAATTTAGGCAAAGACACAATAAATCCTGTTTATCTTATGATGGATTCGGGTGCACGCGGTAATCGTCAGCAAGTTAGGCAACTATGCGGTATGCGTGGATTGATGGCAAAACCATCGGGTGAAATAATCGAACAACCCATCTTATCTTCATTCCGGGAAGGACTTTCTGTATTAGAATATTTCATGTCTACACACGGTGCACGCAAAGGCCTAGCTGATACAGCTTTAAAGACAGCAGATGCAGGATATCTCACGAGAAAACTCTGTGATGTAGCGATGGATTCTGTAATTGCAATGTCTGATGATGGTCGGCGCGATGGGGTAGTTAAAAAAGCCATTATGGAAGGTGACAACGAAATTGTCCCATTACGTGATCGGGTAATTGGTAGATACTCTTCTGAAGATATTGCGAACCCATCAAATCCAAGTGAAACATTAGTTTCCTCTGGCTCACTTATAACCGAAGAAATTGCCGATAATATAGACGCTTCAGGTATTACCCGTGTTCGGGTAATGTCTCCCTTGTCAACTCGTATCAAAAACGGTATGACTTCGTTGGAATACGGGATTGACCCTTCCACAAATGGACTTGTTAAGGAAGGATCCGCCGTTGGCATTATTGCTGCACAATCCATTGGAGAACCAGGTACTCAATTAACAATGCGAACTTTCCACATCGGTGGAATTGCAAGTGCTGGCCGTGAAGAACCTGTTATTCATATTAGGAAAGCCGGAAAACTTAGATTTGTTGGTTTACGCTTGGTTACCTTGGCTAATGGTCAACAGGTAACACTTAATAAAACAGGCTCAATTCAAGTTCTTGATCCAGATGGACGAATTGTTGATGACTACCCTGTTCCCGCTGGTGCACTTCTTCATTTTAAAGATGAAGATGATGTGGATGAATCCACACTTCTTGCACAATGGGACCCTTATAATATCCCTATTCTTTCCGAGAAGAAAGGTATTATAGGTTTTGAGGATATGCTTCCTGGAGTAACCACAAAAGTTGAAAAAGACGCATCTGGCGGGAAATCAATGGTGGTGATCGAACATAAGGAAGATTTGAACCCTCAAATCATTGTGAAAGATTCGACAGGCAAAGCACAAGCAACTTATTCAGTCCCAACGGGTGCACAGGTTGCGGTAGACGAAGGTACTCGTATTGATGCTGGTTCCATAATCGCTAAGACTCCCCGCCAAGCGTCCAAAACACAAGATATTACTGGAGGTTTGCCTCGTGTTGCCGAACTGTTTGAAGCCCGTAGACCTAAAGAAACGAATGTTGGTCAAATGGCTAAAATAGACGGTATTATTACTGAGGCAGGCACTTTGCGTTCTAAAAAGCGTCTTTTAGTTACGAATGAAGACACTGGTCAAGTTGAAGAACATCTCATTCCCCATGGCAAGCATGTGCTTGTTCAGCACGGAGACTTTGTTCATAAAGGACAACTAATCACCGAGGGAGCTAAAGATCCGCATGAGATTCTTGAAATTTTAGGACCCTCAGCAGTTCAGGAATATTTGATCGAGGAGATTCAAAAAGTCTATCGTTTGCAGGGAGTAACGATCAATGACAAACATTTGGAAGTAATCATTTCTCGGATGCTTTTCAAGATTCGTATTACAGATCCTGGTGACGCAGAGTTTTTCTGGGGAGATCAAGTCGACCGATTTGCATTTTTGAATGCAAATGAATCTATCGCTGAAAAGGGTGGAAAACCTGCGGAGGCAGAACCAATCTTACTGGGTATCACCAAAGCATCGTTAGAAACTGATAGTTTTATCTCTGCCGCATCCTTCCAGGAAACAACAAGAGTGCTTACAAATGCGGCAACTCTTGGCAAAGTTGATGATCTTAACGGATTTAAAGAAAATGTTATAATGGGTCACCTCATCCCAGCTGGTACGGGATTACCTAAGTGGAGAAGATTAAAAGTAGATAGTCTTGGTCCTGCCTCTTCTGAGTCCCTGTCCGCTTAATTTTCCCAATTTATCATTTATTGCTTGAACTTATTCAAATAAAATCTACTTTAGAACCTTTACCCTCAAATTCGCACTATGCCTACGATCAATCAATTGGTACGAAAAAGTCGTCGATTGCAAAAATCCAAGACGAAATCTCCAGCTCTGAAGGCTTGTCCTTTTCGAAGAGGAGTTTGCGTTCAAGTAACTACACGTACTCCCAAGAAACCAAATTCGGCTGTACGAAAAGTTGCAAAAGTCCGCTTAACTACGGGTTATGAGGTCATTGCCTACATACCTGATGAAGGTCATAACTTACAAGAGCACAGTATTGTTCTACTGCGTGGCGGTCGTGTTAAGGACTTGAATGGAGTTCGTTACCACATAGTTCGTGGTACATTGGATTGCCAAGGTGTGGAAAAGAGAAGGCGCAGTCGTTCCAAATACGGTGTAAAAAAACCTAAAAATTAATTTACTATGTCACGTCGTCGTCAAGCTAGTAAGCGTCCCGTACTTCCGGATCCCCGGCACGGTAGTACTCTAATAAGTTCATTGATTAACATTGTGATGTTCAGCGGAAAAAAATCCGTTGCTCAGCGAGTGGTATATTCTGCTATCGAAAAGATGGCAGAGAAACTCGAGAAAGGTAATCCCGTAGACCTTGTACTTGGTGCTCTGGAGAACATTCGTCCCAAAATCGAAGTTAAGAGTCGCCGGGTTGGTGGAGCAACTTATCAAGTGCCTATAGAAGTTGCTTTTGAGCGCCAACAAAGCCTCGCGTTTCGCTGGGTTGTTAATGCTGCTTCTTCTCGAAAAGGTACACCCATGGCAGATGCACTGGCTAATGAGTTAATCGATGCTTACAACAACACAGGTTCCGTTGTTAAGAAACGTGAGGAAACCCACAAAATGGCTCAAGCAAATCGTGCATTTGCTCATTTGCGCTGGTAAATATTTTTGTTATGACTGTGGTATTAGAACCTTCCTCTGCGAATTCATCTGCCCGCGATGCTATCCTTGAGCATACTCGTAACATTGGGATAGCGGCACATATTGATGCTGGAAAAACTACCTGCACTGAAAGAGTTTTGTTTTACTCCGGAGTAGTGCATAAAATTGGCGAAGTTCATGAAGGTAGTGCCACTACTGATTGGATGGAGCAAGAACGTGAACGTGGAATTACTATCACTTCTGCCGCAATTTCTTGTGGGTGGACTACATCAGAAGGTCCATTTGCTGGTATTGATCATCGTATTAACATTATTGATACTCCCGGACATGTAGATTTCACTGCAGAGGTGGAAAGATCTTTAAGAGTTTTGGATGGTGCAGTGGCTGTGTTTACTTCAGTAGAAGGTGTCCAACCACAATCCGAAACGGTTTGGAGGCAAATGGATAAGTACCATGTACCTCGCCTTGCATTTATTAACAAAATGGATCGGATGGGTTCGGATTTTTTATCTGCCCTTCAAACCATGCGTGATAAGTTAGGAGCGAATGCTCATCCACTTTTTCTTTCAATTGGTGCTGAGGAAAATTTTAAGGGACTTATCGATTTAGTCAAAATGGTTGCTTACATTTATGATGAAACCGATGATAGCGGAGTTAAGTTTGACACAATTGATATTCCTAGTGCCCACATCGATCAAGCTAATGAATACCGCGAATCTTTAATTGAAGCTGTTTCTGATTTCGATGATGATATTGCTACCAAGTATTTAGATGGAGCGGACATTTCAGAAGATGAATTAAGGTTAGCAATTCGGAAAGCCACCGTTTCTATCAAATTTGTAGGAGTTATTCCTGGCAGTGCTTTTAAAAATAAAGGTGTCCAAATGCTCATGGATGCTGTTGTGGATTACCTCCCCTCTCCTTTAGATCTTCCTCCTATGAAAGGGGAAGATTCTGATGAAAAACCTGTCGAAGTTGCACCTGATGACTCAAAGCAAGTTGCTGGCTTAGCCTTTAAGCTTATGACAGATCCCTATGTGGGTAAATTGGTTTTTTATCGCGTTTATCAAGGTACCTTACAAAAAGGCTCTACTCTATACAATCCACGCACACGAAAGTCTGAACGAGTATCAAGGTTAATGATCATGAAAGCGGATGCTCGCGAAGACATTGATGTAGCCTATTCAGGTGATATTTGTGCTCTAATTGGCGTTAAAGATGTTGTAACTGGAGATACTTTATGTGACAAATCCTTGGATTTGCGACTTGAGCCGCCTACATTCCCGGAACCAGTTATCTCTATGTCAATCGAGCCGGCAACTAAGGCAGATCAAGAAAAAATGTCAATTGGTCTTCAAAGACTTTCAGAGGAAGATCCGACATTTGGACTTTCTAGTAATGAAGAGACTGGTCAAACAATCATTGCAGGAATGGGTGAATTACACCTTGATATTATACGGGATCGTTTATTTCGAGAGTTCAAGGTAGAAGCAACTGCGGGAAAACCTCAAATAGCTTATCGAGAAACAATCACTTCTTCCTCAGAGGGTGTTGGGAAATTTGTTCGTCAATCTGGTGGACGTGGTCAGTATGGACACGCTGTAATTCAGATCGAAAGCTTAGAGAAAGGTAAAGGAATAGAATTAGACAATAAAATCGTTGGAGGTTCTATACCTAAAGAGTTTATCAAACCTACCATGGATGGGATCAAGGAAGCCGCCCAAGGCGGAGTGATAGCTGGATTTCCAGTAATTGACTTTAAGGTATCATTAGTAGACGGCTCCTTTCACGATGTTGATTCTTCTGAGATGGCATTTAAGATGGCGGGTATTTTTGCTTTTAAAGATGCGATGAAAAAGGCCACACCAATTCTTTTAGAACCCATCATGAAGGTAGAAGTTTCAACACCCGATGAATATCAGGGTGAACTGATTGGTGATTTAAACCGTCGCCGTGGACAAATCCAGGGAATGGAGTCTCGTGGTACAGTTTGCATTATTGATGCTTTTGTTCCTCTTGAAAACATGTTTGGATATTCCACAGACATGCGTTCCCTGTCTTCTGGGAGGGCGGATTATTCTATGACCCCTTCTCACTTTGACCAAGTTCCTCAAAACTTAGTGCAAAATATTGTTGAAACCTCTTCTCGCGAACCTGCAAGAAGCTAAATTATGAACGGACACAAAATACGTATTAAATTGAAAGGTTTTGATTACCGAGTAATTGATCAATCTGCATCTGATATAGTAGACACAGCTAAAAGAACTGGAGCCCGTGTTGCTGGGCCTATTCCTATGCCTACTAGAATTGAGCGTTATACAGTCAATCGATCTCCCCATGTAGACAAAAAGTCTATGGATCAATTCGAACTACGCACCCACAAACGTCTTATTGATATTATTGAACCAACTGTACAGACAGTGGACGAACTTAAAAAATTAAATCTTCCCGCGGGCGTTGAAATCAGCATCAACGTTTAATTTCTACTTATCACCAAATAACTACTTAACCTCAAACCCCTTTAAAGCAGGTCCTAAAAGACATTAGTCGCCTGCCGCTTAAAGAATGAAACTAGAACTTTTAGGAAAAAAACTTGGGATGACCCAAGTTTACGATGACGACAATAACCTTGTTCCTGTAACCATCATTGAAGCTGGCCCCTGTCCGGTTCTTCAGGTTAAAACTAATGAAGTAGATGGATACACATCAGTTCAAATAGGCTACAATCCAAAAGGAAAGAGTCCAAACAAAGCAAATCGTTGCTCAAAGGGTCATGCAGAAAAAGCTAAGGTTGATCCACAGCATGTTTCTAAGGAGTTTCGTTTAGACGCAGATCACCAGTTTGAGGCAGGTAACTCGATAACTGTAAATGATTTTGCTGAAATATCTATGGTTGATGTAGTATCATTAACTAAAGGTAAAGGCTTTCAAGGGGTAGTTAAAAGATGGAATTTTGGGGGAGGGCCAGCTTCTCACGGGTCCATGTTTCATCGTCGCGGTGGATCATATGGTCTCTGTCAGTGGCCAGGTCGTGTCTTCAAGAATAAGAAAATGCCAGGCCACATGGGTGATGTTCAACGCACCACCCAAAATCTTAAAGTTGTAAAAACCATTCCTGAAAAAAACTTAATTTTAATTAAAGGAAGTATTCCTGGTCATAAAGGCGGTATTTTAACTATTCGCATAGCTAAGAAACTTAAAGCCTCCAAGTAATAACTAACGATGAAATTACAATTATTTAAGTCAGACGGCTCTTCATCAAAAGATACAAGCATATCAAACTTTCCATCACTTGAGGATGGTAAAGGCATAGATGCTTTACGCCAATGTGTAATTGCTGTTAGGGCAAATTTGCGTCAAGGAAATGCATCAACTAAAACTCGTGATGAAGTTTCCGGTTCCGGTAAGAAAATTTATCGACAAAAAGGTCTTGGAACTGGTCGTGCAGGTGACAAAAGAGCAATCCAACGTACAGGAGGTGGTGTTGCTTTCGGCCCCAAACCTCGTTCTTACTCTCAAAAGATTAATGCAAAGGTTCGTAAATTAGCACTTACACGTGCACTTGTAGACTTAGCCACTGATGGTTCAATCTGTCTCATCGAAGATTGGTCGGTGAAGTCTCACAAAACCAAAGAGTTCGCTAGTCTACTTAATACAATAGGATCTGTTGGAAAAACATTAATTATCGGAGATACATTTGATAAGAATGTAAGTTTAGCTGCTCGAAATCTACCAAAAGTAAAACTTACCAAAGCTCTAGATGTAAATGCCCTTGATTTGGTCGGTACTAAACAGGTGGTGTGTAGTGTACAGGGTATGAATTCTTTGATCAAAAAACTATCAACTGCCCCCAACGATATATCATGAATGAGCCAGTAACTATTTTAAAAGAGGCTTTGCTTACTGAAAAAGCAACGATGCTTTCTGCAAATCTAAACCAGTATGTATTCTCCGTTTATCCTCAGGCTACTAAAACTAATGTTAAGAATGCCATTGAACAAACTTTTGGTGTTGAAGTAACTAAAGTTAATACTCTTACGCAGAAGCCGAAAACAAAACGAGATCGTATGCGCAAAGGAAATCTTGGTTTTACTGCTCTGAGTAAAAAAGCAATTATCACCTTAAAAGCTGGTGACAGCATTGATCTTGCCTAACCAAGAGTATCATTATGGCTATTTTACAACAAAAACCCGTTACACCAAGCGGTAGGTTCTACTTAAAAAACAAGCAAGAGCTTTCAAAAAAGCGACCTGAAAAGTCATTAACAGCTGGTCATCATAGAAAAAAGGGTAGGAACTCTTATGGGCGTATCACTAGTAGACGAAGAGGTGGCGGTCATAAAAGACTTTATCGTCAAATTGATTTTCGTAGAGAACGAGTAGATCAGCCTGCTGAAGTTATTGCCATAGAATACGATCCTAATCGAACTGCAAATTTGGCTCTTATCCAATATAAGGATGGTGAAAAAGCTTATATACTTGCTCCTGAAAATGTTGAGGTAGGTCATATTTTATTAAGTTCAAATGAAAGCATTGAATTTAAAACTGGGAACGCTATGCCCTTAAAATTTTTACCAATGGGAACTAAAGTTCATTGTGTTGAAATGCTTCCAGGAGCCGGTGCTAAAATTTGCAGATCTGCTGGTAGTGAAGCTCGCTTGATTACTATTGATGGTGATTCTGCCTCACTAAAGATACCAAGTGGAGAGATTCGTTTAGTTAAGTCAAATTGTCGTGCAACAATAGGTGCTGTCGGTAATAGTAATCACCAAAAGGCCACGATTGGCAAAGCTGGCAGAAATCGCTGGAAAGGCCGTCGGCCTCGTGTTCGTGGTGTAGCAATGAACCCAGTCGACCACCCAATGGGTGGTGGTGAAGGAAGAACTTCCGGCGGGGGGCATCCATCCTCCCCTTGGGGTCAGCTTTCTAAAGGTTTTCCTACTCGCAAAAAGTCTAAACCATCAAATTCAATGATCATCACGCGCAGAAATGGTCGTAGAGTTAAATAATTTATTATGACTAGATCTATAAAAAAAGGTTTCTTTGTTGATCCGCATCTCATGAAGAAAGTGCAGACTGCCCAAAATAATGGTGATCGTAAACCGATCAAGACTTGGTCGCGTCGCTCCACAATAACCCCTGATTTCGTGGGACTTAATTTTACAGTCCATAATGGTAAAAACTTTCTACCTGTTTATGTTTCCGAAAATATGGTCGGTCACAAATTGGGAGAATTTTCTGCCACCCGATCATTTAAGTCCCACAATCCTCATACCCAAAAATAATTATGGAAATAAAGTCATATTCCAAATACATGAGGATTTCTCCTAAAAAAGCTCGGGAAGTCGCTCGTGTATTACCAGGACGCAAAGCTACCGAAGGACTGTCTCTCTTAAAGTATATTCCTCGTAAGGCGGCCCGAATGCTTGATAAAACTTTAAAGTCAGCGATGGCCAATGCAGAAAACAACGCCAATTTAAATGCTGATGATCTTTTTATCAGTGAAGCCATAGTTGAAGAAGGACCTGCATTAAAACGCTTCCGTCCCTGTGCTCGAGGATCTGCTCATCCATACAAAAAGCGCATGAGCCACTTACGTATAACATTAACAGACGAAAAAATTTAAGATATGGGACAAAAAGTAAATCCTATTGGCTTTAGATTAAGCGTACGCAGGAATTGGAGTGCCCGTTGGTATGCCAATAAATTTGATTATTCTTCTTTCATGAAGGAGGATAACGCAATACGTGGCTTCTTGGAAAAAAAACTACGCTACGCATCTGTTCCTCGCATAGTAATAGAGCGTGCGTCTACTCGTACTCGGGTTACTATTTGGACTGCTCGGCCTGGTATTGTAATCGGAAGAAAAGGTCAAGAACTTGATTCTCTTAGAGACACCCTTAATCGTACAGTAGGAAAGGAAGTACGCTTAGAAATTCAGGAAATTAAGAAACCCGATTTGGTTGCATCGCTCGTTGCAGAGAGTGTAGCTTTGCAACTTGAAAGAAGAATTGCTTTTCGTCGCGCAATGAAAAAAGCCGTTCAAACTACTATGTCGATGGGTGCAGAAGGAATTCGTATCCAGTGTGCCGGTCGTTTAGCAGGTGCAGACATTGCAAGGACTGAACAACTTCGTGAAGGCAGAGTGCCTTTGCATACTTTGCGTGAGAATATTGATTACGGACTAGTCGAAGCAAATACTGTTTACGGCATTATTGGCATCAAGTGCTGGATATGCCTTAAGGACGAAGATAAAATTTTCTAATCCCATTGTCTTATGCCTAAGCTCTTACCATCACGTACAAAATACAGGAAAGTCCACAAAGGGAGAATCCGCGGCTCAGCTTCTCGAGGCAATACAGTTGCCTTTGGAGAATTCGGTATCCAGTCCCTGTCTCGTGGCAGGATGACTTCTAATCAAATTGAAGCTGCGCGTGTTACTATTAATCGCCACCTTAAACGAAAAGGAAAAGTTTGGATTAGGGTGTTTCCTCACAAGCCTGTTACCAAAAAGCCTGCTGAGACTCGTCAAGGAAAAGGAAAAGGACCGGTCGATCATTGGGTTGCTGTCGTGAAACCTGGTCATGTATTATTTGAAATTGCCGGCTGTTCTCTAACTTTGGCAAGAGAAGCTTTGGGATTGGCAGATGCTAAGCTTCCTTTTCGCTGTCGACTCGTTACACGTGCTCGTTCCTACTAATTTTTGCAATGAAAATGTCTGATATTATAGATCTTTCTACTCTTGAAATTGAGAAAAAGCTCAGGGAACTTGGAGAAGAACTTTTACAACTTCAGGTGCGCAAGCAAACTGGACAAGTTGAGAAGCCCCACATGATAAAGTCAATTAGGCGGGATCGTGCTCGGCTTTTTACTCAACTACAAGTTACCAAAAATCAACCAAATTAAATTTATTAAATGACCGATAACGCTAACAGAAATGTTCGAAAGCAATTAATTGGAATTGTTCGATCGAAAACGGGTGATAAGTCCATCAAGGTGGTTTATGAGTACAAAACTCCACATCCTTTGTATAAGAAAGAGATTCGGCGCAAGACAACGGTACATGCACATGATGAAGAGAATCTTTCTAATGTTGGTGATAAGGTTCGAATCGTATCTTCCCGTCCCTTGAGCAAACTCAAATGTTGGCGTGTTTTGGAACTAATTGAAAAAGCACCCACACTTTAAGGCATAATCATGATTCAATTACTTAGCAGATTAGAAGTCGCTGATAATACTGGAGCCAAGCAAGTTCGTATGATACGGCGTCTTGGTCAACTTAAGAAAACGGCAGGAGTGGGAGATGTTATTGTGTGCCATGTGAAAGAGAGTTCTGTGGATGCCTCAGTGAAGAAAGGCACTGTGGTGCGTGCGGTCGTTGTTCGTACCAAATCTCCCATGAGACGTCGTGATGGAAGTTATTTACGCTTTGATGAAAACGCTTGTGTAATAGTCAATAATGATGGGTCGCCAAAAGGTACCCGAATTTTTGGACCGGTTGCACGGGAGTTGCGCCAAAAGTTTATGAAGATTATATCCTTGGCTCCTGAAGTACTATAGAAATGGCTAACAAATTAAAAAAGGGAGTAGAGGTTGTCGTAATTGCGGGTGACCATAAAGGCAATAAAGGTAAGATTCTCGAAATAATTCGTGATAAGAACCGCGTGTTGATTGAAGGTGTAAACTTGGTTAAGAAGCACGAAAGAAAAACACAGGATAATCCAGAAGGTTCGATTGTAGAGAGAGAAGCTTCTATTCATATTTCAAATGTCAAAACGGCAAGTTGATACCATTTACTAACTAATCATGAAAACCCCAGAGCTTAAAGAAGTTTACACTCAAATCGTCATTCCAGCCTTAATGAAGAAAATGGGTTATGTTAATGTACATCAAGTGCCCAAAATCGAAAAAATTGTCCTTAACTCTTCCTTCGGGGCCGAGATGGATAAAAATGGTGTTAAAGATCTGAGAAATGATATTGCAAATTTATCAGGACAATCTCCCGTTATTGTAAAAGCAAAGATCAGCGTTTCAAACTTTAAGTTAAGACAAGGAATGCCAGTTGGAGTAAAAGTTACTTTGAGGGGTAATCAGATGTGGGAATTCCTTTATCGTTTAATTGCAATTTCCTTACCTAATATTCGAGATTTTCGCGGAGTCCGTGCAAAGTTGGACGGCAAGGGTAATTACTCATTGGGTGTTACTGATCATAGTATTTTTCCCGAAATCAATGTTGAGCGACAAAGGGTGAATGTAGGCTTAGACATATGCATTACTACAACTGCAAACAATGACGAAGAAGGAATGGAATTACTTCAACTTCTAGGTATGCCTTTTCGAAGGCAATCAGCACAACAAAACGAACAGGCTGCTTAATTTAAAACTTATTACTATGGCTAAGAAATCAGCAATTCAAAGAAATCTAAAGCGAGTTAAAATGGTCGCTCGCTATTCCGCAAAGCGAGATGCTTTAAAAAAGATCCTTTCCGATTCTAACACTAGTGAAGAGGATTTTTACGCAGCTCAAGCTAAACTAACCAAACTTCCCAAAAATTCATCTCCAGTTCGTTTGGTCAATCGTTGTTCCCTTACAGGAAGACCTCGTGCTGTTATGAGAAAGTTTGGTTTATCGCGTATTTCTTTTCGAGAACTTGCACTTGAAGGCAAAGTGCCTGGTGTGATCAAGGCTTCTTGGTAACCCTCAATAATTTTTAATATGTCTGTACATGATACCATAGGAGACTTTATAACAGTTATACGAAATGCAGGGCTGGCGGGAAAGTCTAGTTGCTCATATCCTCATTCAAATTTGCGTGCCGGGGTGGCCAAAATTTTAAAAGACCGTGGATTCGTATCCGATTGTGGTGAAACCGCAAACGACAAGGGTTTTAAATCTTTAGAAATTGAACTGAAATATGTTGCCGGTAAGCATGCAATTAAAGGAATTAGTCGCATAAGTACCCCTGGTCGTAGATCATACTGTGGATACAGAGACATTCCAAGTGTCTTGGGCGGTCTTGGGATTTCAATCATTAGTTCGCCCAATGGTATTATAGACGATCGCACAGCCCGGAAAGAAAAACTTGGTGGTGAGTTACTTTGCAGCGTTTGGTAGGAGATTTAATATGAGCAGAATAGGAAATTTACCAAT
>Ga0055584_100002373_pt1 | contig 18606 bp, 17 predicted proteins | sample OSDHelmetaG_FD_58716 | JGI IMG/M metagenome (GOLD analysis project Ga0055584, IMG submission 58716) | Pelagic marine sediment microbial communities from the LTER site Helgoland, North Sea, for post-phytoplankton bloom and carbon turnover... | ecosystem: Environmental > Aquatic > Marine >... | reverse complement strand
GAACTTGATGGTATCGTTGGTGCTGCTGGTTCTGGCGAGCTGGAAACAGAACGTTGGATGGCTGGTGTTACATACACCTATGGCCCAGGCATGACGTTCCGCGGTTCAGTTGGTATTGTTGATATGGAAGTACCAACGGCTATTTCTGCTACCGACACGGACGCTACGTTCGTAATGTTGGGTACGCAAATCAACTTCTAATCCTTGCGGATTGGAGAGAATTCAGAAGAGGCGCGGGGAAACTCGCGCCTCTTTCTTTTTGCTTTTTTGCGGGATGACGAATCGAACGAACGGGTGTAACCTATAAGACATGAACAAAGCAGAGCAAAAAAAGCCGGAAAGGACACCGGCACCGGAAGATAAGCCCGCCAGCATCAATCAGGCCTCCGAATGGGCCAAGATACAGGGTGCCTGGGCGAAGGAACGCCTGCAAACCGCACAGGCGCATGCTGATAAATTCTTTACAACGGATGAGGAATTGCCGCTTTCGCAGCATTTGCTGCTGGCCATCATTGCGTTGTTTTTTGTGGTTTTTATCGTGTGGGCGAATTTTGCGACCATCGATCAGGTGACACGCGGGCAGGGCAAGGTAATACCCTCGCGCGATATCCAGATTATCCAGCATCAAGAAGGTGGCATTGTGCGGGAGCTTATGGTTAAGGAAGGCGAGGAGGTCGCCGCCGGGCAAGTTTTAATGCGTTTGTCTGATGTAGGGGCTTTGTCTGATCTGGGGTCTAACCAGAAGCGTTATCTGGGCTTGAAGGCGAAGTCCTTACGCCTGCGGGCGGAGGCTGAGGGTAAAGAAGCGCCGAAATTTACGGACGACGTTATAAAGGGCGCGGCTGAAAGTGTACGCGAAGAAGTAGATGCCTTCCGTGCGAATAGACAAAATGTTGATACGCAAATAAGTGTTCTGGTGCAGCAATTATCGCGGCGTGAGCAGGAGGTCAAGGAGCTGAATACGCGCACCCGTGATCTACGCGAAGTCATACGACTGGCACAAGAAGAGCGCGATATGATTGCACCGTTGGTGAAACGGGGCTCTGCACCAAAAATGGAATTGCTGCAGCTGGAGCGCAGCATGAAAGAGCGGCAAACAGAGCTGAACAGCTTGATAACATCGCTGCCGCGCGCTAAATCAGCCATTAGTGAGGCGAAGGCCCGGATGGATGAGCTGCGCAGCTCGGCCCGCGCACAGGCACAAAGCGAGCTTTCGGCTGTACAGATTGAAATGGGCACGATCAAAGAAACGCTTGGTGCGCTCAGCGACCGGCAAGAGCGTACGGAAATTCGCTCGCCTGTGGCCGGGGTCGTCAAGGAGCGTAAAATTAATACTATTGGTGCGGTTATCCAGCCCGGGCAAGATGTCATGGAAATTGTGCCCAAAGATGACCAGCTACTGGTTGAGGCTGCTGTGCGTCCGGCGGATATTGCGTTTTTATATCCGGGGCAAAAGGCTGTGGTCAAAGTTACGGCTTATGATTTTTCAATCTATGGCGGGCTGAAGGGCGAGCTGGTTGATATTTCTGCTGATACGATCTCCAATGAAAAAGATGAAACATTTTACCGTGTACGCATCCGTACGCCTGATACACATCTTATCCATCGCGGGGATCGCCTTGAAATCATCCCCGGTATGGTGGCATCGGTTGATATCCTGACGGGGAAGAAGACCGTGATGGAATATCTGATGAAGCCGCTGATCAAGACGCTGGATTCGGCAATGCGGGAACGTTAGGCGATGCCTATAAAAGCGCTGGAAAATCACAAAATATATGTATAAGTTGGCCTTATGACACAGGCGCAAGAAATGAATGAACGGCAAATTTCAATAAGTTTACCAGACGGCTCTGCCCGGCCCTATGCGGCTGGCACGACTGGGATGCAGATCGCGCAATCGATCGGTGCGGGGTTGGCCAAGGCGGCAGTGGCGATTCGTGTGGATGGTGTGGATTGGGATTTATCGCGTCCGATTGAGGTTGATGCACAAGTTGCCATCATAAGACGGCAGGATCCGGAAGGGCTGGAGCTGATCCGTCATGATTGCGCGCATGTTCTGGCCGAAGCGGTACAGGAACTTTTCCCCGGCACACAAGTTACAATCGGTCCGAATATCGAGAACGGCTTTTACTACGACTTTGCGCGTAACGAGCCGTTTACGACGGATGATTTGCCTGCCATCGAAAAGAAAATGAAAGAGATCATTGATCGCGGCGCGGCGTTGACGCGTGAAGTGTGGGAACGCGATGATGCGATCAAATATTTTAAGGATAAGGGCGAATATTTTAAGGCCGAGTTGATCGCGGATTTGCCCGGGTCCGAACCCATCACAATCTATAAACAAGGTGAGTGGTTGGATCTGTGTCGCGGGCCGCATATGCCGACAACTAAACATGTTGGGCATGCTTTCAAGCTCACCAAAGTTGCGGGGGCTTATTGGCGCGGTGATTCGAACAAGGCACAGCTAACACGTATTTACGGCACAGCATGGCGCGATGATAAAGAACTGAAAGCTTACTTAAGTATGCTGGAGGAAGCGGAAAAGCGCGATCATCGCAAAATTGGCCGGGAGATGGGTCTGTTCCATTTTCAGGAAGAAGCGCAAGGCTCTGTTTTTTGGCACCCGCACGGTTTCACGATTTATAACCAGCTTGAAAGCTATGTGCGCCGCCGTATTCAGGATGACGGCTATGTCGAAGTTAAAACACCGCAGTTGATTGATAATAAATTGTGGGAAGCCTCCGGTCACTGGGGCAAGTTCCGTGAAAACATGTTTGTTGTACCTGATGAAACACCGTCCACCGCAGAAGACGCACCGATTTTTTCAGGTAAATTTGAAAAATTGCTGGCGATTAAGCCGATGAATTGTCCTGCGCATGTACAGATTTTCAAGCAGGGTATTAAATCATATCGTGATCTGCCCTTGCGTATGGCTGAGTTTGGTTGCTGCCACCGGAATGAACCGCATGGCGCGTTGCATGGTTTGATGCGCGTGCGGCAAATGACGCAGGATGATGCGCATATTTTTTGCCGCGAAGATCAAATCACGGATGAAGTACAGAAATTTGTTGAGCTGTTTTATGCTGTGTACAAGGATTTTAATTTCACTGAAATTTCAATCAAACTGGCGACGCGGCCTGAGCTGCGCGCAGGCGATGATGCCACTTGGGATAAGGCAGAAGAAGCCATGGAAAAGGCACTGAAAGCGCTGGCGCTGCCCTTTGAGTATGCGCCGGGCGAAGGTGCCTTTTATGGCCCGAAATACGAATTTCATCTGAAGGATGCAATCGGGCGTTCATGGCAATGCGGTACGTGCCAGCTTGATTTCGTTCTGCCAGAGCGCCTTGATGCAACTTATATCGGGGAAGATGGCGGCCGCCACCGCCCTGTTATGATCCACCGCGCTGTTTTGGGGTCGATGGAGCGTTTCATTGGTATGTTGATCGAAAGTACGGGTGGGAAATTACCGCTGTGGATTGCGCCGACGCAATGCGTTGTGGCGACAATTACCTCTGATGCCGATGAATATGCACAAAAAGTTCTAAAAATGCTGCAGGATGCCGGTATCCGTGCTGATATTGATCTGCGTAATGAAAAGATCAATCTGAAGGTGCGCGAACATATGCTGGCTAAGGTGCCGGTTATGTTTGTGGTCGGTAATCGCGAGGCTGAGGAGGGCAAGGTTGCCATTCGTCGCCTCGGCACACAGGCACAGGCCGTGGAAGATCTGGGTGCAGCGCTGAAAACCCTTGCGGAAAGCTGTAAACCCCCTTATTAATAAGCCTTCGTTATAACAATTATAGGAGAGACCGTCATTAGCAGACCATACGTACCACCGCGTAAAACCAACGATGGACCGCGCGTGAATGAACAAATCAGAGTCAATAAAGTGCGCGTTATCGGCGCCGAAGGCGACCAGCTGGGGATCATGAATATACGTGATGCGCAAGATGCCGCTGATGAACTGGGTCTGGATCTGGTTGAAATTTCTCCCAATGCCGAGCCACCTGTTTGCAAGATCCTCGATCATGGCAAGCATAAATACGAGCAGCAGAAAAAAGCTGCTGAGGCACGCAAAAAACAAAAAGTTATCGACGTCAAGGAAGTCAAAATTCGCCCGACCATCGGAGAACATGATTATCAGGTCAAGCTGCGTAATGCGCGGCGCTTTTTGGGTGAAGGCAATAAAGTCAAAGTTACATTGCGTTTTCGTGGTCGTGAAATGGCACATATTGATCTTGGTATGGAAGTGATGAACCGTTTCAAGGTTGATCTTTCGGATATCGGTAAAGTTGAATTCGGTCCGAAGATGGAGGGTCGCCAAGCGATGATTCTTATCGGACCGGAAACAGCTAAATGAATGCCCATACCACACGCCCGCAAACTTATTACAGCCTAAATGCGAATGATGATCGCCCTTTTCCTGTTCTAAAGGAAAGGGTTGATGCGGATGTTTGTGTTATTGGCGGTGGCTTGGCCGGAATGGCAACCGCATTGGGTTTGGCGGAGCGCGGTTTAAAGCCTGTCGTGCTGGAGCGTGAGCGCATCGGTCATGGCGCATCCGGGCGCAATGGCGGATTTGTGCTGGCGGGTTATGCTGCTGAAACATCTGCCATCATTAAAAAGGTCGGCCTGGCACAGGCGCGTGAATTATTTGGTTTAACGCGTGATGCGCAAAAATTGATCCGTTCCCGGATTGAAAAATACAATATTGATTGCAATCCCGTTGATGGTTATCTGCATATGTCGTGGTTTGATGATGCGGCGAATACCGAGCGCGATGCTGATTATATGCGTGAAACATTCGACCTGCCTGTTGAATTCTGGCCGCGTGAAAAAGTGCGCGAAGCCTGCGTAACGGATCGTTATTACGACGCGCAGCTCTATTCTGATTATTTTCACATGCATCCTTTAAATTATTTGCTGGGGATTGCACGTGCCGCCGAAGATACAGGAGCCCGTATTTTTGAAGAGTCGATGGCTGTGCGTGTAGAAGAAACAACCAACGGTTTTATTGTTCATACCAAAGACGGATCAGTGCACGCGCATCACATTGTTTATTGTGGGTCGGCCTATTTTAACGGGATGGAAAAGCGGTTGCAGCGTTCCTGCTTGCCTGTTTCTACCTATGTGATGACAACCGAACCGTTGCCGCAGGAAAAACTTGAGAGCGCAATTCGTGTGCCCTATGCCTTGCGTGATACACGCTGGACTGATGATTATTACCGCGTACTGCCGGATCGCAGCATATTGTGGGGTGGGCGTTGCGGGCTTGGCCGTTCTGTGCCGCAAGGTTTGCCGGATGAAATGCTGCATGATCTTCTGAAGATTTACCCGCAACTTGAAGGCACAAAAGTACGCACCGCGTGGGCGGGTGTCATGGGTTATAGCGTGCATAAAATGCCGCATATTGCGCAATTGCAGCCCGGCGTGTGGGTGTGCACCAATTTTGGCGGCAATGGTGTCGGCCCGACAACGGCCGGCGGTGAAGTTGTTGCGGCAGCTATTGCTGATAGTGATGAAACCTACAAACTATTTTCCCCCTGGGGCTTTGCCTGGACGGGCGGCGTGCTCGGTCCGCTTGTGGCGCGTAGTGTATATTGTGCGTGGGGTGTTGGTGATACCTTGCGCGGCATCGGCAAATAAACAACTTATCCTAGTAAGAAATCTATTTTTGTGCGGCCTGCTTTGTCATGCCATAGGCTTTCGCGCGCCTTACAGCATCATTGACCAATGCATCATGCCCCGCCTTGTCGCCTAATTGTTTGCGTAGAATGGCCGTATTCAAAAGAAAATTGACATCCCCTTGTCCTCTGGGGCGCGGCCAGATAAGCCCTTCTTCAAGAATGCTTAACGCTATTTTTGTTTCACCTTCTTGTAAATAAGCACGGGATAAATTCACCCGCGCATTTAAATTAAGCGGATTACCTATCAACGCTTTGCGCAATTCTCGGATGGTCATATCAGTGCCATTTTCGATCAGCCCATGATCCTGCGCAGCTTTGTAAATAAGGGCGCGTTCTCCGTGAAGGTGATAAAGGCTGGGTTGGCGCTGCTGTGCCGTATCAATAAGCGCCAGTGCTTCTTTATATAATGTTTGTTTTTGCGCTGTATCAAGAGCGTCGCCTGCACTGTTCAATATCATTTTACGCCAAAAAGCACCATATTGTGCTGTTTGTGGGCGGCTCTGCGGGCTCCATGTTTCTGCTTTTGATATGTTTTGAAAGGCCTGCTCAAAGTTTTTGTGCGCGAGATCCAGCTTTGCCTGTTTTAAGTAATAGGTGCCCAGTGTTGATCGTGTGGTCCAGCTTGTTGCAATGATTGCTGTGATAACTAAAAAAGCGATTAGTCCTCTTTTTACAATTAATTTTTGCGGCATAAAGGACAGGCGATTTGCACCGAGTACTGATTCTGTTGCTGTGTACCAACAGGCAAGTAAAACACCGACGGGAATAAGAATAACCGGCATATAAAGATGAAACGTGATGTGTGTGTGAAGCGTTAGTGCCAGCAAAGCGCAAAATGGCCCCATAATATACATGCGGGCTTTGTTGTTTGTTGCGGCTTTAACGGCCAAAATTGTGCGGATCAAAATAGCCGTTAATATCGCGTAAAATAAAACTGGTGCCATGATGCCCATCTCCGCCCAAAATTGTAGCGGGTCCATGTGCGCGAAATATCCATCGCTGCTATCCGGTGGCATGCGGTGTGCGGCGTAGTAATAAGAAAAGCTACCCAGCCCTGTTCCTGTCCAGATATGTTCGCGGATCATGGCAAAGGTTGAACCCCACAACATGAACCTGTCGGTTATGCTGGCGGATGCACCACCGGCAAAGGCTGAAATCAGCTTTCGTCCATGAACGGCTTCGCTGTAAAACCACAGGAAAGAGGGCACCGCCACCAAAGTACTCAGTAACAAAACTTTGCGCCATAAATACTGGCGTAAAGGCCATATAATAAAGGGCAGCAGGACGAGTGTACTGATAATCATGGACAATATAGCGCCCCGGCTTTGTGTGATCATCAGGGCGGTATAAATCAAAATAACAAGCCCCAGAATAAGAATTTGCCGCATCCGCTTTTCGGTCGCCATAAAAAGAGCCATCACCGGGAATAAGCCAAGGTTAAAAATACCGGCAAGATTGTTGGGGTTGAGTAAGGGGTGGCGGATGCGCGGTCCAAATGTTTCATAAAGGAAGAAAAACTGGATCAGTGCCCAGATGGCAACCAGCGCAATGGCACCGGTAATTGCCGCGGCGTGCAGGGTGGGTGCGTGCGTGCTATGCCGCGTCATTGTCAGGGCAAAAAACAAAAATGGCAGAATGCTGAAAATGAAAAAGAAATATGTGCTGATATAGGGTGTCAGTGACCATTGCAATGCGATGAACAGATAAGCCCAGTAAGCGCTAATCAATACAGGCAAAATACCGCGCGGGACGGGCCACCCTGTTTTTATGTTGGGTATAAGCAAAACAAGCCCTGCCGCGACCAGACAGGCAATTTGTGGTGCGTAAAGCACGTCCTGTGTGCCCTGAAAAAACAAGGACATGCAAAAACCCGCAAGAATCAGGGGTATGGCAAGATAATCAGGACGGGAAATCAGGTTTCTAATCATAAAATCAGCCACAACAGATAAAGAACAATATCGCTGCTGATTTTATCAGTTCTTACTCCATACCGATAGCGGCTTTATAAAGATCCATTAATTCATCTTCTTCACGCCGCTTTTCGATGTCCATTTTGCGCAGCTTGATAATACGGCGCATGATTTTGGGCTCGAACCCGGTGCCTTTGGCTTCGGCATAAACTTCCTTAATGTCTTCGGCTAGCGCGGATTTTTCTTCTTCCAGCCGTTCAACTCTTTCCAGGAAAGATTTCAGGCGCTTGCCGGCAACGCCGCCAACATCTGCTTCTTTTCCTTCACCTGCGGGGAAAGATGCTACGTTTGTTTTTTCTTTTGCCATGTAATCTCCTTTTAATCCTTGTAAGCGGGATTTTTGCGAACACTAAAACTTTCAATCATCAACTCGTCGTCATTGGTCCCATAGGCTACGCGTCCGACTTGCGTTGTTACCAAAACATGCTGACTGAGATGATCAGAATCACTATATGATTTTGCACCAACAGGCAAGAAGGTTAGTAGCACGGGCATTTCAAACAGCCACCGGTAACGACCCTCAAGAACCCCCGTGTTGATAATAAGGGGCGTGTCTTCCACGTTATCCCGCAGCTGTAGATTGTTGCTGCCCAGTGTCTCCAGGATATTACCGTTGATAACAAAGCTGTGGAAATCTGTTCTGCCGCGCTCATCGGCATAGCTTGTCATGCCGCGTACGTGCTCATCGTAGTTTGCCGGTGTGAAGTTCAGCATACTGGCAACCGACAGAGCCGCCCATGCACCCACTTGTGCGTTACCACGGTGAGGCGTTTCCAGTGAAACGGCAATGTCCGGCGTATCGCTGGAAATTGTTTCTGCAAACTGTTCTGCAAGGACCGTTGATTCCTCTGTAATTTTTTCCTGATCGGGTGCGTATTGGCGCAGCAATGGCCCCAGCCCTGCCAGCGCAAAAAAGAACAACACAAAACTTGCGAAAATGAGTCCCAGCGTGGGGACGATCTTGCGCTTCAGGGTGCTTTTGAATTTAGTAAAATCAAATCTGCGGTTTATATTCATCATGCTTTTTTCATCCTGCCAAGAACCCGGCCCAATTGCATCACATTTTCGATCCGGCGGGCAACAAAAGCATCCGTGATGTGCATATCAGCATTGTTGTCGTTCAACCAGGCCAGCGTCGCTGCCCCCAATATGCCGGAAAGCAAGCCGCGTTTGGTGTAACGGTTGTAATCGGTTGCGGTATCTCCGGCCTGTTTCCAGATCCGGTCCGCTGTGCGCCAGACAATTTTTGTAGCGCGCGGGGCGTGGTGAGGCAATACCCAGTAGGCAAGCGCCAGTCGCTCGGCCTCTCTGTGGGGCTGTAAAATTTCAAAACGCGTCATGATGGCTTTATGTATATGGTCACGGATGCGCATATCCGCGTCGGCGCTTTGCTTTATCTGTGTCAGCATGGCGCGGTCGGTCCGGTCGGCAAAGGCGTCCAGAGCGTCTCCTACGCCGCCGGGAAACAGAGCTGTGGCCATGGCGGTGTCATAGCCGCATGCGAGCGCCGCTTTTTCCAGAATATCTGTCGTCCAGCCTTCAAACGGCACATGCGGCAAGGCCGCTTCAATCAGCTCATCGCGCATGTCTATGTGGTTTTTCTTGCGTGCCATGGCGGTATTATCAGCATGGGCGTGATCAAAAAGCTAGGGCTTAAGGCGGGCGCAGTCTCGGGGAAGCCATAAAATGCCGAATTTTCTTGCTTTGCAGCCCTAAAAAGCATAGTTTACCCCGCGTTTCCCGGATGGTTCGGGGGCGCACGTGGAAGGTTATCCGGCAAATTCCTTCGTTGAATCGGAGGAGCTAACGTCGAATCGAAGACGTTAACCGTCGAATCGGGAAGCCAGTTCGGAGCTGTACCACGAACCTCGCAAATTCTTCGGCTGAAGGGCGTACAAGTGACGCTTGCGGACGAAGACAAAGAAGGAGGCCAAAATGGCAAAAAAAATAAAAGGTTATATTAACCTGATTATACCTGCAGGTGCGGCAAACCCCGCACCGCCTGTCGGTCCAGCATTGGGCCAGCAGGGCGTCAATATCATGGAATTCTGTAAGGCCTTTAATGGCAAAACAGAAAAAATGGAAAAGGGCATGCCTATTCCCGTGAAGATCACGGTGTATGAGGATCGCTCCTTTGAGTTCGCTCTGAAAACCCCACCTGCTAGCTACTTCTTGAAAAAAGAAGCAAAGCTGAAAAAAGGCTCCGGTACGCCGGGCAAAGGGTTTGTTGGCCGGGTCAAGAAATCTCAAGTTAAAAAGATCGCTGAAGCAAAAATGGCTGATCTAAGTGCAAACGACCTGGATGCCGGTGCACGCATTATTGCGGGCACGGCACGTTCCATGGGCATCGAAGTAGTGGAGGGTTAATCATGAAAATGGGTAAAAAACTAAGGGCCGTCTACGAAAAGCTAGACCGCGATAAATTATACAGCGTTGATGAAGCCGTTAAAATCATCAAGGATGCTGCGAAGGGCCGCAAATTCAATGAAACCGTTGATCTTGCGGTGAACTTGAACATCGATCCGAAGCACGCTGATCAAATGGTACGCGGTATGTTTGAGCTGCCACACGGCACGGGCGGAAAAGTCCGCGTGGCTGTGTTTGCCAAGGACGCAAAAGCAGAAGAAGCGAAAAAAGCAGGTGCCGATATTGTTGGTGCGGATGATCTGGCTGACCAGATTCTTGCCGGTAAGATCGATTTTGATCGCTGTATTGCGACACCGGACATGATGGGTCTTGTGGGTCGTCTTGGTAAGGTGCTGGGTCCGAAAGGACTGATGCCGAACCCGAAGCTGGGTACGGTTACACCGGATGTGAAAAAGGCTGTTGAGTCTGCAAAAGGCGGCGCGATCGAATATCGTGCTGAAAAAGCAGGTATCGTGCAGGTTAAAGTCGGCAAAGCCGCTTTCACTGAAAAACAGCTCTGCGAAAATATCACGACAATGGTGCAGGAAATTCTGCGCGTGAAGCCACCGGGTGCAAAAGGTACTTACATGAAAAAAGTATCTGTAAGCTCGACCATGGGGCCGGGGATCAAAATTGATCTGTCTGCTTTTACCACGCAACAGCCAACCGCTAGAGCGGCTTGATTTATACCGATATAATTTAGAAAAAGGCTGCATTGTAAGATGCAGCCTTTTTTGTATCTGTAAGCAATAAACAATAAATAACCGGGTATTATTCTACCCAGGCAACGCGCAAAACATTGGTGGAACCGGGGGTGCCAAAGGGAACGCCCGCCGTCAGCACCAATCGGTCGCCTTTTTTGGCTAGCCCTTGTGCTATAGCCAGTGCTGATGCTTTCCTGACGGCGCTGCCGGTATCCGTGACATCGGTGACATGAATGGCATGTACGCCGTATGACAGGCACAGGCGGTGCGCGACATTATTATTTTGCGTCAGGCACATGATTGGCACGGCCGGCCGTTGCCGTGCCATGCGCAGTGTTGTTGATCCGGATGTCGTATAATTTACAACACAGGCGGCGCGGATTGTGTGTGCGACCTGATGGGCGGCGGCGGTAATGGCATCGGCGGCATCGGATTCAATGTCGGGGCGATCTGAATTTATAATGCGGTGATATGTTTCGTCGGCTTCCGTTTTTTCACAAATGCGGTTCATAATTGTTACCGCTTCGACCGGGTATTTTCCGGCGGCTGTTTCAGCTGACAACATAACCGCATCTGTTCCATCATAAACGGCTGTTGCCACATCTGAGGCTTCTGCCCGCGTCGGGGACGGGCTTTCAATCATCGATTCAAGCATCTGTGTGGCGACTATAATCGGCTTTCCGGCATGCCGGACCTTGCGCACGATACGCTTTTGAATGGCGGGGACATCTTCCGGCGGGCATTCCACGCCTAAATCACCGCGCGCAACCATGATGCCGTCTACCAGGTCGAGAATGGCATCAAAATTCTCAAGCGCTGATGGCTTTTCAATTTTTGCCATCAGGGCGGCGCGGCCCTCAATTAATTTTTTTGCTTCTGCCACATCTTCCGGGCGCTGGACAAAACTTTGCGCGATCCAGTCGACACCCATATCAAGTGCTGCACTTAAATCGCGGCGGTCTTTTTCCGTCAGGGCGGCAATCGGCAATATTGTGTTGGGAACATTAAGTCCCTTATTGTCGGAAATTTTTGTGCCGCTGATCACTTCTGCTAGCAGAAATTTTTTGCCTTTTTCGACAATGCGCATACGGACTTTTCCATCATCCATCAGGATCATGGCGTCTTTGTCCAGTGCCTTGATAATTTCCGGATGCGGTAAGTTGACGCGTGTTTCATCGCCGTCTGCGTCATCCAGATCAAGTTTGATTTTCATGCCGGCGTGCAAATCAATGCTGCTGTTTTTAAATTTCCCGATGCGCAGTTTCGGTCCCTGCATGTCGGCCAGAATACCGACGGGTTTAGAAAATTCTTGCTCCAAAGCGCGCAAGGTTTTAACGCGTGCGGCGTGATCGTCATGGCTGCCGTGGCTGAAATTCAGGCGAAAAACATCAACGCCCGCCACATAGAGTGCGCGGATCATCTCTGCCGTGGCGGAGGCGGGGCCGAGTGTGGCAACGATTTTTGTGCGGCGGCGGCGCGGATTTGATTTTGTATTCTGTGAAGGCACCTGTTTTCCTCCTTCTCCAATAAAAAAGGATAATAACATGCTTTATGGCGTTTTTTGTAATGAAACAAGATATTTAACCGCTCTTGCCGCAAAAATTATCTCTGATTCACCTGTTTTTATTAGGAAAAAATATATATCGGACCAGTAATACTATTAGCAAATACTATGCAAGTGATACCCCTTTATAAGTAAATATAGATTATTAACCCTATATATAGAGTAAATAATAAAAAATATAAGTAATAAATCTATATTTGAAAACATAATCTTTACTTGCAAATATTATAAAAAAAGAATATAATGAAGCTGTATAGTACAGAAAGAGGAGGTTTTTAATGACTACCCAAACGGAACATACGATTAGCAAGAACTTTCAGCTTATAGCCGAAAGTGACCCGGCTTTGCGGGCTCTTGCGGCGCATGATGTTCTAAAAGGTATGTTTGCTTCTTATGCTGTTGCGAGTCGGGATTCGAACGGTGCAGTTGTTATGCTTGGTGGCCGTACGCGCTATAGATCCAAAGAACAGGCGAGGAGCCGACCTTGTGTGAGTGATGCCCTGTTTTTGGCATTTTTGTTCAATGATTGTTGTGATCATATGAGCAGATCTGTGAATGCTGAAGACTGTGATTCCTGCATGTTATCCGACAATCAGGATGCTGATTGTGCGGGCAGCGAAGACGAACCAAGCCTGCATATTCACTGAAGATTTACTGAAAGTTCACGGGCAAACGGCGACCCATGGTGCTGCGACTGACAACACCTGCCGTACTTTTTTCAAATCGAAATTATCATCTGTACGTATGCCGCTTTCCATGTCGATCCATGTGTCGGTATCGCCTGCGGCGTGTGCAATCATTGTAATGTTTTCTACCGCATTATCCGGTGTTATACCGCCGGCATAGCCGCAAGTGTGCCCCGCTATCGGTGCAGGCCAGCTTTGTGGCGCAATCCCGCGCCCGGCTGATTGATCGAATAAAATGACATGGTGGGGAATAGTGCGCAAAGCGGGTAACAGATCTTCATTTTTATCTGTGTATTGAATAATGAACTCAAATTCCGGATGCGCTTTAATCCGTGCGATCAGATCTTGCGGATCATATTTTCCTTTAACCCCGCCGAATTCCAGATTGAGCTGGATGCGGTGAAAACCCTTCATAAGCGCCAATATGGTGGCGCTACCCGTAATGAAGTCTAAAAATGCGCTGCCGCATAAATGCATGGCTTTATGAGCGCCCGTGTAATGGGTATTGAAGTTTTTAATCCATGCTGCGGACGGAAATCGTTTCTGCCCTGCATTCTCAGGCATGCACAGAATGGCCCATTCAACGAACGGATATTCATGGGCCAGCGCGTTTAAATCCTCTACGCGCACCGCATCATCGGCACCGGTCATTGAAATATATGTAAGCTTCATGAAAGATCGTGCGCCGGATCATTCATCCAGACCACGCCCCTTGGTTTGTTCCAGCTCTTTGTCATCTGCGACCTGATCAGGGTCAGGAACGAAATAACCGGCTGCTTTTTTGGCTTCCATTTCCACGGCGGCATCGGGTGGAATTAATGATGGCGGGATGGGAATGCGCTCGGAAATATCAATGCCGTTACCAGCCAGCGCATTATATTTCATGTCGCTCATGGATGCGAAGCGGTCAATCTTTGTAATGCCCAGCCAGTGAAAAATATCCGGCATTAATTCCTGAAAGCGCATATCCTGCACACCGGCAACACATTCGGTGCGTTCGAAATATTTTGCCGCACTGTCGCCGCCTTCTTGCCGTTTGCGGGCATTATAGACTAGGAATTTTGTAACCTCGCCCAGCGCCCGTCCTTCCTTGCGATTGTAAACGATCAAGCCACAGCCGCCTTTTTGTGCGGTTTCAATGCATATTTCAATGCCATGACACAGATACGGACGGCATGTGCAAATGTCTGATCCGAACACATCTGATCCGTTGCATTCATCATGTACACGGCATGCCAGCGGTATATCGCGGTCGTGAATGGTTTCGACATCGCCCATAAAATACAGCGTATGCCCGCCGATCGGCGGTAGAAATACTTTCAAGTCATTGCGCGTGACAAGCTCCGGGAACATGCCGCCGGAATTTTCAAACAGGGAACGGCGTAGATCATGCTCATCCACGTCCAGCCGCTTGGCCAGACCGGGTAAGTGCCAGACCGGATCAATGGCGGCCTTGGTTACACGTACATCACCATTTTCCTTCAGGATTTTACCGTCCGGTTTCAAGCGTCCGGCTTTGATCGCATCGTGAATTTCCGGCACGTTGATATGGGCGCGGGTCACAGCGATTGTCGGGCGTACATCCAGCCCCTTTTGCCGGTATTCGTCAAAAGCCTCACCAACCAGATGTCCCCACGGGTCAAGGCTGACAATTTTATCTGGCTCAAACCACTGCGGGTGCGGGCCGATTTTCACAGGCGGCGCTGTGTTGTGCAAATCCGGCACATGCAGCGGGTCCAACTCCCCCGTTGTTACGGCGACGGCACGATATATCGAATAAGCCCCGGCATAGGCACCAATGACGTTTGATTGCGCGTGATCGGCCATGGAGGCAATCAGCGGCCCGCGCTCTACCAGTGTTTTTGCGTCCCAGTTTATTTTAGGGATTTTCCCGTCCTTCGGCGGATGGGATGTCAAAACAATGTGGCCGGGGTTATTTGTGCGGTTCTTTTTCATGGATGAAGTATATGGCAAAAACACCCCGTTGTCATCCCTCCTGCGTTCAGCTACTTTTGCGTATGACTGATAAAAATCTTCACATCATCGACCACCCGCTGATCCGGCATAAACTTGCTTTGCTGCGTGATCGGGAGACGTCGACCAATAAATTCCGTGATCTGCTGCGCGAAGTTTCGCTGCTGATGGGGTACGAAGTCCTGCGCGATCTGCCGACCGAAGAAGTCGCCATCGAAACCCCGCTGGAAAAAACCAAGGCGCAAAAAATTGCTGGGAAGAAAATGTGCATTGTTTCTATTATGCGCTCCGGTGACGGATTGCTGGAAGGATTGCTGGGGCTGGTGCCGACGGCACGGGTCGGGCATATCGGTTTGTACCGTGATCCGGATACGCTGGTGCCGGTGGAATATTATCTGAAGCTGCCGGAAGATTTGCATGATCGCGCCGCTGTAATTGTTGATCCGCTACTGGCCACCGGGCAATCGGCTGTGGCCGCCATCAGCCGGGTCAAGGGGCTGGATTGCGCGCATGTTAAATTTTTATGCCTGATTGCCTCACCGGAAGGCATTGCTGCTGTGCGTGATGCTTACCCGGATGTACCGATTTATGCAGCGGCAATTGATCGCGGCATTGATGAAGATGGTAATATCCTGCCCGGTATTGGTGATGCCGGAAACCGTATTTTCGGAACGCAGTAATATGCCTGTTTTATATGCTTTTATTGCTGTTTTTCTTTTGATCTCCGCGCCTGCCATGGCGCAGGAATCCGCGCGCGATTATATAGACCGGATGATGCGCACGCCGCCGCCACCGATCGTTGAGGAAACCGTTCCCGCACCGGCGGATGATCCTGCTGCGGCGCCTGTCGCGGAACAAGAAGAAACATTACCAGCGGAATCGGAAGAAACAGAAGAAGTCGTTGCGGCGGAAGAGCCGGAAGCAGAGGAAGAGGCCTGCACGCCCATCGTACAGGATTTTAGCAATCAATCACCGTCCATAGCAAAACGATATACCCGCCGTCAGGCAGAGATTGATAAAATGGATACGGATTGTGACGGCATATTGCAGCCGGAAGAAAGAACAACAGCTATCGAAACGCAGTTCAGCACCGCTGATGCTGATGAAGATGGTGTGCTTTCAAAGGCAGAGGCCGCTGCAATTATCGATGCTTTCAAAGAAAACTCTCAAGGGGCATATGGCGGTCTTATTGATAAAAAAACACGCAAACTGGAAGTGCGCATAAAAAACATGGATAAAAATGATGACGGCAAAATTACTGCTGCCGAATATAGGTCCTATTATCAATCCCGCTATAAAAGCCTGGATAAAAACAATGATGGCGCTTTGGATGTGCGGGAATTCAAGACCGATGTTGAAAGCCGCCGCCGCCGCAGTGATTAGAATTTGTGGCGATGGACTTGCCCGCGCCTATAAAAAACAGCCCCTCCATCAGAAGGGGCTGTTTGTATTTTCTAAATCCTGAGACGATCAGACGATCAGCGTGCCGGCATCGATCAGCGCCTGTACATCTGTAATGCCGGTCGTGTCCGTTACCACAGCAACCGTTCTGGCGTTGTTGCCGCCAACGCCATCAACATCTACGGCAATGAATGTGCTCGTGCCCAGTTCCGTGATGCGGACGAAGTCTGTAATCACATCTGTTAGTGGGTCATAAGCGGTCAAGACATCCGAAAGATCAATTTTATCACCTTCGGTGATGCTGAAATCACGAATTACATCGCTGCCTGTACCAAAATCCGCATCTTGTATTGCAAATGTATCGGCACCGGCACCGCCGTATAAATTGCTGTCTGTGTTCAGACCGCCATAAAGCGTATCATTACCTGCGCCGCCATTAAGCGTGTCATTACCGGCACCGCCGTACAATGTGTCATTGCCGTCACCGCCATTAAGCGTGTCATTGCCGGCATCACCGTAAAGCGTATCATCACCGGCGCCGCCATCAAGCGTATCATTACCGGCTTCGCCGTAAAGTGTGTCGTTACCATCGTTACCGTAAAGCGTATCATTGTCCTCACCGCCAAACAGCGTATCATTGCCGGCACCGCCATCAACAACATCGTCGCCATATCCGGCATATACAAAATCATCACCGCTGCCGGTTGTTAAGGCATCATCGCCGCTTGTTCCGGTCATCATCATGTCAAAATTTTGCGGCGGGTTGAATTCAAAGCCGGTGACAATGCCGGTTTCTTCGTCGACGATTGCCGTCAGAAACCCTGCGCGGTACATAGCGACGGTAAAGTTTTCATCCGCCAGCCCGCTGATAAGCTTGGTGTTCAGGTCATCTTCGAGGCTCCCAATCAGGGATTCCAGATAAGATATATCAAGTTCTTTCATTGTGCGGTGTCTCCTTAGCGGTTGATATTTTTCAAAGTAAAAGCGGAGAAATTTAGAACATACCAACTAAAAAAGAGCAAGAAGTATATTGGAAAATGGAAAGAAAAGGTTTTTATTTCCATAGTCTAATAAGAGCGCAGTCAGAGAAAGAGGTTATATGCGGGATAAGGTGGGATAAAGCGGGATGAAATGACGCAAAACCGCGCCCGTTTTGCAGGCGCGGCCATTATGCATAGCCTGTGATTAAATTACTACAACATCCGCGGTTAAAAGGTTGCTGTCTATAAACAGCTGGCCGGCGCCGCCAAAATCAATCGTGTTCGCGTCAACCTCTGTGACAGTGCTGTTGGCCAGCCCGTCATCGGCCAGATCAAGTGCAGCGGTCAGGCTGGTTGTATTGCTACAAAGAAGAGCGTCAACACTGCCGTTCATGTTATCAATCTGCAATTTGTTATCCGGGTCACCATTGGATAATATGCTCAGCACGCCAGTCTCGCTGCTATTCATCAATTCGAAGATGTTCGCCATGCTCAAGATTAATGTCTGGCCACCATCGGCGCCACCGGTTGACGTGTCATCCAGTAAAATAGCTTCAATGTCGTTGATCTGACCTGATCCGAAGCCTCTTAAATCCAGCAAGGCATCGACGCCGGTAAATTGAAGTGTATCCCCTGTTGTGGATGTGCCACCATCAATCGTGGCGAAACTGTCGCTGAAAATTTGGAGCGTATCGTCACCGTCAAGACCGATCAGGCTGACATCAACAAAGCCATTATCAAAGAGCGTTTCTGCACCGCCGCCGGATGTACCGACAAGGGTTTGCCCGTTGGCATTGGCTGCGACACCGCCAACGGCAGCATCTGAATCATTGGCGTCATTATCTGTTACAAAATTATGGCCGACAACAAAGGTGCCGTTGCCAAAGAAAGTTTCATCAATCGAGAATGTTTTGCCGCCGATATCGTAATCAACTACACCTGTACCATCCAACGTACCATCATAGGTAAAGCTGTCTATATCGCCACCTTTCATGAAATCCTCGACTGTGCGGATGACATGTGCGCCTTTCATATCCGGGCCGTTGTCTTCGAGCAGAAGAAGGTTGCTGTTGCCGCTTTCGCTGATTGTAAAGGTATTACCGTCCATGTCCTGCATCATGCCTGATAAAATATTGCCAGACAGAATTAATGTCTCGTTTGTGCCCGACATATCAATGCCTTCGATTCGTGATATATCTTCGCTGCCGCGCCCACGAAAATCGATCGATCCGGT